>OFGR01000980.1_pt1 | contig 25329 bp, 23 predicted proteins | sample 1521811 | NCBI WGS metagenome assembly OFGR01 (sample SAMEA3504098, study PRJEB24116) | mouse gut metagenome | biome: mouse gut; feature: mouse-associated habitat; material: faeces | place: Denmark | collected 2011
AGGAGATGCGGGATATCCCGGTCATGTTTCTGACAGCCGTCAACGACCGGGAAAATATTGAGGCGGTGCTGCGGCTCAAGCCCGCGGGATATTTTCTAAAACCGCCGGTGAAGGACAAGCTGACCGCGGAGATCGACAGGGTGCTCTACGGCGGCAGCGAAAAATAAAGAAAAACCCCCGGCGGTCGTGGATCGCTGGGGGTTTTTGGTGTGGATCATCTGCCGTCCGTGATGCCATAGAAGGTAGTCGCAGTGGTGTCTGTATCGGAGTCCTCGACAACTTCGGTTTGGGCGGATCCGTCACCTGGAATGGAAGTCTGTTCATAGGAATATCTTCCGTCCTCGTGCTTTGTGGTCTCCAGGTAAACGGTCTCATCGTCATGTGTCAGGGTGAGACTGCAGGCACCGCTCTCATCGAAGGCGTCCGTGATCTCGACCTTCTGATCGTAGTAGTAGACCCAGACCCTGCCGCTGTCATCGAGGCTTACGCCGCCGCCGCTGATCTCCTTTGTCCCGCCCTCCTGCGAGTATGTGAACGTATAGCCGCCGGAACCGTTCTCGCCATTCTCCGTCACATGGACCTCAGTCTGCTCACCGCGGATCCATATCGAGATCTTCTGCTGGATGCCGCCGATGTCCGCAGCGTATGCCGTTCCGCCGGCGCCGATTGCGACCGCGCATGCGACTGCCGCTGCGACTGCCATATTTTTCCTGTGCTTTTTTTGTATCTGTTTCATTTCCTCTACCTCCAAAGTGAACTGTCCGGAGGAGTGGAGGGTTGAAAATACCTGTTTGTACCGTTCTTTATTTGTCATCATCCCACTCCTCCTTTAATACTTCCCTGAGCTTCGCACGTCCGCGCATAAGGCGGGTCTTCACATTGCTTTCACTGAGTTTCAGGATCTTTGCGATCTCGCCCACAGAGTAATCCTCGTAGTAATACAGATGGATCACGATGCGGTATTTTTTCGGAAGCTGCATCACGGTTTCAAACAAAGTTTCGGATTCCGGTGTCTCGAATGCCAGCATTTCCGTAAAATCCTCGATGGAGACTTTGTTTCGTCGCCAAAAAGTCCGCGTGACATTCTTCGCCTTGTTGACCGCTACCCAGATCAGCCATGCGCGTATGTGCTCCTCATTGTCAAATTCTTTTTTAGTCGTGTAATACTGGACAAACGTATCCTGGATCACATCCTCCGCGTCCTGTGTATTTTGGCATATATTGAACGCCACGGCAAAGAGGTTGTCCTGATACATTGCTGCCAGCTCGTGTAAGGATTGTCTCATGAGTACTCCTTCTTACAAGTGTGATCTGATCATCTGAAAAGCCTTTCACTTATAATACAAACGAGGAGAGCGATCGGCAGCAGTCTTTTTCTTTAGCAGTCCAACGGACTGCTGATGCACGGCACATACATATGGCGTCGTTATGCAGGTGACAGGAGTGATAAAAAAAGTGAAAAAATTTGTGAAAAAAGTGTTGACACTTTATTAATTCTTTGATATAGTATTTATTGTTCGGTGAGCAACACAGAAAAGAGAAGCCGAATGAAAGATTTGATCATGCACCGCTAGCTCAGTTGGTAGAGCACCTGACTCTTAATCAGGGTGTCCAGGGTTCGAGCCCCTGGCGGTGCACTGAAAGCACTATTTTTGAAGCAGAACGCTTTGGGGATGGTGTTTTTTTATACTGCAAACTATGCGCTTGGACAGGGTTGTTTCTTTAAAAATCGGTCATGGAGTTATTGTTGACCATGTAACTACGAGTGAGCGCATTTATAGCAATTAACGGAAGCCTTGAAAGAATATGCGTTAATCATGGTACAAGTAACGTGTCCGTTAAATGAATTGGAAATTAAATGAATTGGAAAAAGAGAAAAAAGCGCAAAGACAGATATATTGGTTCGGCAAAAGCTTCATATGAGTACCTTTATCCTCGAAAGGGATATGCGTTGTAAGACATTGTTTGATCATCTGACAACAGTTTTTCTCGAAACCATAAGTCGCGCAATATCGGTTTGAATGTCCGAATCATTTGTTTCCTCCACAAACACCGATTTATCGGTTTGTACTGGGGAAAATTATACTACATCCAATTACGAAAAGCAATTTTCGTACTGCGTCCGTTTCAAGTATTCAGACCGTCTGCACTACTTCGGCGGATGTCGGTAAGTTTTGCGGTGGCTCTGCCCCCGCGCCCCCGACCTCTCCCAAAGAACAGAATGGAGTGTTACGCAATAGAGCTTGAAAAGGCTTGATTTTTAAGGCGTTGCAGACGCGAAAATCCACAGGGTAAGGGTTTTATACTACCTACCCACGAAAACGGCTTCTAACCGTTCACAGGCGCGTTTTGCGCCCCTTTTCCTGCCCGTTTCCCGCCGCGCTGAAAAGTTTTGCGTCAATAACTCAAAAAAGCACTTGACAAAACGCTTCATGAAAAGCATGAACGGTACCGCAGTCCACATTGGACAGACGCGCCTGCTTAAGCCCCTCCTCCAACAGCTTTTTCTGGTTTACAAAAGGGGTAATCACCCCAATGGTTTTATCTCTGTTTTTTCCGGCGTATTTTATGATTTCTTCCACTTCCCCAGGCGCGGTATTTTTTCCGCTGCTCTGACTGTCTCTCACATCCAGATACAGAAGAGGTTCCGGTTCCCGGCTTTCGGTTTTGATACAGAGCTTTTCATTATAGTATTTTTTATTGTTAAATCCGATGATTTTCTCATGACAGCGGTAATGATAGTGAAGGAGAATTTCATCATTTACCGCATCACAGGCCAGAAAGGTTTTGTAAATGGAATTTTTCCGGTAATCGTATTCTTCCGGAACGTTATATTTTTTCCTGAGTTTCTGATTGACCATTTCCTCCAGCTGAATCACCGGGTTGAGCTGCTGGGGGTCTCCCACCATCATCAGGCTGCTGCCCCGGATCACGGGCACCAGAGAAACGGCTGTGTTACACTGGCTGGCTTCATCCATAATCACCATGTCAAACATGGGCGCAGGCTCTCCCAGCTTATGGGCGGAAATGCAGGTGGTAGCCACTATGGGAAAAATTTCCTGAAGTTTTTTTATATTTTCCTTCCTGCTCAGATATCTGGAAAAATCCTCCAGACGTGTCTTCTTATTTTCATTGAAAACAATTTCTTTCAAATCCTTATGTCTGGGCAGATCCAGTTTCCGGATATATCTGGCGGAAGTGTAATACAGATATTTTTTCAGGTCTTCCACCTTGTCATCCAGCAGGGAAAATGCTTCTTCCTCGGTAATACTCCCTGTCTTTTCCATTCTGCGTTTTACCTGCTCCATCTGCCTGCCCTGCAAATCTGCCTGGAAGGGCAGCATCTGAACGGACAGGCTGCCGCCTTCATATTCCAGCATCCGGCTGATGGTTTCTCCGCGTTCTTCCAGATCCAGCAGTTCCTCATATCTGCGCAGCAAATCAGAAAGTTTCCTGGCCCGTTCAATTCTGTCATCCCGGTTCCTGTCCAGGGTGGACGTGAAAATTTTAACGGATATGGTCTGTTCATATACTGCCTGGATATGTTCCAGCGCTTCCTGCATTTTCTCACTGTTTCCAAGACGCAGCACCGGAAAGGGAATGGTTTTGTCCTGGTATTTCATGGACAGCAGTTTTTCCACCACTCCGTTGATGGGGTGATTGTTATACGACACAAACAGCACGGTCTTTTCATTGAAAAAGGCCGTGACAATGGTGTTGATTATGGTGCTGGTTTTTCCGGTTCCCGGCGGCCCCTGGATATAGGCAACGGGATATTTCATGGCGTTATTGATGGCCAGAAGCTGGTCCAGATTCACCTTCTGTTCTGCAAGTACCACCGGATACGCCTTTCTCCGGCGGGGTCTGCGCACCATTTCACCAAAAAATGCCTGAATGGGGGCTGTCACTTCCTCTTTCTGATACATGTCTGTGACAGCCTCATATTCTTTGTGCAAATCCAGTATAATATCCATGCCCAGACCAATCAGGTAAGGCATGTCATCTACGCCCACAGCCTGTCTGCTGTGGTTTGTAATACATTCCTTAATCTGTTCCTGATTCTGCTCAAACTCCTTCAGCAGTTCATATTCCTCCCCGTCCAGAAATTTCCGCACATTTTCTTTTACTCCGTCCAGGGTGTATTCGGTGCAGATAACAATCTCATCGTCAGGCCGCAGAACCCGCTGCTTTACATCAAGCTGCAGCTTCCGGTAAGCCAGCACATACAGTCCCCGGGGCGTGGGAATGCTGAGTACGTTTATGGCAAGCTGCTGTATTTTCAGCTTTCCTTCCCTGTTTCGCTTTTCCGTGGTTTTGTACTGGAACTGTTTCACAATCATACGGAACTGGTCTTCATTCAGCAGATACTCTTCTCCCCGGAAGCTCTCCCGGTCCAGATACCGTATCAGTTCAAAATCGGAATAATAAGGAACCGTATCCATGCGGTTGCACAGCTCCAGATAATTCAGTATTTTCAGATTTGCCGAATGTTCAAACAAATCCTTGTATTTACGGGGATTTTCTTCCATATCCCGTACCAGCTTCTCATTTACGGGACAATAAGAACCTTCCACAACGGAGGAAGAAAGAATGGAGTCAATATAAATCACTTCAAAGGTCTCAGTAGTGTACCTGCCCAGATGCAGACCTTCCACTTTCATGGTGCGCTTTGCCGGATTCAGGTCATATATCCCAATCCAGTATCTTGAAATCTGCTCTTCTCTGTTACGATATTCAATGCTCATCCATCTGCCCTCATGGATGGCTCTGAAAATATCACGGCAAATGCTGTTCATCCTGTGTGCTCCCTGTTCTTCCGCTGCATTCAGCTGATTACTTTATATTGTAACCGCAGATAAGAGTCCTTCAGTGTCTCGCATCCGGTCAGCTTCAGAACGCCCAGCTGTTTCAGTTCCTCCTGCCTGGTCAGGGATTTTCCATCAATCAGCCCGGATGTATCCTTTCCGCCCACAAGAACAGGCGCCACCACAATATCCACATAATCCAGCAGCTTTTCCCGCAAAAACATTCCGTTCAGCGTTCCCCCTGTCTGCAGGGTAATTCTCTCACAGCCAAAGTCTCTCCCAAGCTGTTCCAGCACCCCTTTCAAATCCAGTTTTTCCTGAAATATTATGCTGAGGTTTTCCTCTCTGCATGCAAAAGCCGGATGACAGGAATTGGTTGTAACCAGCACAAATTTCTGAGACCGCCCGCAAAAGTAACGAACGCCCTGTTCATTCAGATGATGATTGTCAATTATCACAAAAGAAACCGGCGTCTTTGGAGGAACCGGTTTCTCATTGACTCCCATTTTTGCCTGTACCCGCCCGGAATTCAGCGCCCACAGATCCGTGGTCTGCTCAATCTCATAATACTGTTCCAGCCCTTCCCGGACTCCGTCTATTTTCGGTAAATCCTGGTCAAAATCAAGGGCGTCATCCGCACCTGTGCTTATTCTGCCGTCTACAGACATCAGCATAAATAAAGTAGTTATCGGTCTGTCCATTTTGAAACCTCTCTTTCTGAACTTTCTTTAACTACTATTATACGTTCCCATGCAGTGCCGGTCAATGAGCAGAAACATATCCTCAAATATTTCTGCCATCTCGCCCCTGTCTGATGCACCATTGGAACAGCGTCTCTCATCCGGCGTCATTCCAATGGCAATACTGCCTGCACAATAAGTCTCTGATTCCGCCATCCGGTACAGGTGGATAATGTCACGATTCCTGCCATATTGCTGAAATCGGCGTCAATGGCATACATGGATTCTGCCGCTGCCTGCCTGGCATACTCCTCCAGCTCCTCTTTATCCCTGAACTTAAGCCTGTAGGCCTCTCCGTCCGCTTTCACACGCCGGACGGAAAAAACAGGGCAGACATAGAAAGAATCCGATGTAATAATGTGAAAAGTGCTGTGTTCCTTAAAATAATTTTCTGATTCATATTGTTTCAGCAGGCCAAACATCTTTCCGTCCGCACCGTTATGTCCGTAAATAATAAAATGAAAACTCTCTTTATCTGAACGGCAGTCCAGAAACAGACTGCCGCATACATTTTCCCTTCCATCCGGCAGATGATTCAGGTAATACTGGTTATCCATACCGGACATAACAGGATAATTGACCGACGTGCCCGGAATCTGAAGCCAAGCCGCCAGACCGGGATATTCTCCGGCCAACTCAGATACATACCGGGGAAACCGGGATACTTCCTCTGCCGCCGCAGCTTTTGCTGTCTGCCGGTAAAATCTGTCTCCCTGGCGCAGTTCCCCAAACTGAACTGCCAGCGCCCCAAGAGCTCCTGCAAAAACCAGCAGAATGACAAGATAAAAAAATCGAAACCATTTATTTCCTTTCATTTCTTTTCTCCGATAAAAAACCGTACAGTGTCATAAAAATCCCTGATAAAACTGCAATTACAGCCAGCAGCCAGGTATGATTTCCCGTCCGGGGAATACCGGCGCCATCAGAGGAATCTCTGGCGTCCCGGCTTTCCATATCTTCCACCGCCTCTGTCAGCAGCACACGGTCTGACATTTCCTTTTCACCGGAAATAACTGCAGCATCAGAATCTCCTGAGCTATCAGAAGCGCCCTGTAAGAAAGATCCTTCCGAAGTATCTGAACCGGCAGAAGATTCCGGAGTACCTGGCGTCTCTGAGGAATCCGGGGATTCCGAAGGATCAGGCAGTTCTGGTGTATCCGCGCACCGGACGGATTCTGGCTGTCAGATGTGCCAGGCGGATTCTGGCTGCCCGGTGTGCCAGGCTCATCTCCCTGTAACCGAATCTGAGCTGTCCGCCGTCCTCAAATTTCATCGCATAGAGATTTGTCGTTCCGTCTATGGGAACTTCATCTTTCGGCGGAGCGCCTGCCCTGCTGCAGTTTAAATAGAAAAATGCGTCCTTCAGTTCTCCATATTCCGATAAAACCGTACCGGAACCATCTTTCTGCCCCTCAAACACAACCCAGGCTCTGCTGCCATCTGCAAAAATAGCTCCGAATTTCCGGGGCCCATCCTCTGTTTCCATGGTCAGAGCCGAGCCCTGAGAACCCAGGTCCGGCAAAATCAGGTGAGGCGATACTTCCGATAATACGGGGTATCTGCCTCTATACGGCTGAACTGTTCTTCCGTAATCTCATACGCATAACGCAGTATCAGCAGCCTTTCTTTTTCAATCAGAATGTTATCCTGAATTGCCGCTCCCTCCGGCTGGCCATTTTCAGCGGCATAATGAAGGGTAATACTCTGAAATTTTCCGATACCAGCAAGTCTTTCCCCGTTCTCCGCTGCCTTTGCCAGTGCCGGAAGAAAACCTGACAGCAGGGACAGGCATAATAAGAATGCCAGCAGTCTCCTGCCAGAGCGGCGCTGAGCTTTCCGCTTTCTCAAAATCCAATTTCCGCCATGGTAAATGAACGTTTATTTACTATGGCTTAAAAAAATATACCGGCTAAATTGCCCCGGCCTCCTGTCATCTGCGATATACTTACAGCAGCATCTCATACAACTCCGATCATCACACGGACATGGCTGTTTTTCTCTTTACCGGAGAGAATAAATATTTACTTACTTCCGGCGATAAACAAACCGCTCTGCAGCGGTATGTTTGTTAGATTCCTTTTTCTTCCACAGATGATTTCGGCTGCAGATAACTGCTCAGCCCTGTGGCCAGCAGACGGAAAATGGTATCCTGCGTTTCCTGATTGTCAGGAACCACCCCTTCCACCACATATTTGGCATACATCACAGTGGAACTGAGCACATGAAGCCACAGCAAATCCTGATTCATCTGTTTCAAACCGGGAAACATTTCCCGAAAGGCACGGACCATTCCATTAAAGGAATCAAAATAATCTACTTCCCGGACTTTGTCATATCTGGGAAAGAATGCACTGTCCCGAAACCGATGATAGAAAATCGTCTCATCCGGGTGGGCCACCCAAAAACGAAAATATGGCAGCCACAGGTCTTTCACTGCTCTCATGGGATCTGTCAGCATGGTTCGGGGATCGAATTTCAAATGATCAAAAATCGCCGCAGCCTGTCTGTCCACATAGGTAAAGCACTCTACCAGCAGCTGATCCTTACTTTCAAAATAGCGGTACAGTGCTCCGGGAGAAATCCCGGCCAGCTCACTGACATTCTGGATACGCGCCCCTTCCAGACCATACTGCCGCACAGCCTTCATTGCCGCAAAAATAATCCGTGTTTTCGTATCATCCGGAGTGATCACGCTCCCTCCCTTCTGTACTTATTTATCTTTTGTCTGAAATTATACACTGTTCTGCCGAAACTGACAACACTTTTTTCAAAATGCCTGTCTGCGAATCCGCTCCAGGGCTGCCAGAGTATTCTCATGGCTTCCAAATGCAGTCAGACGGAAATATCCTTCCCCGCTGGGCCCGAATCCGGAACCGGGCGTTCCCACCACACCGGCCTGCTCTAACAGAACATCAAAAAATTCCCAGGACGTCATGTTTCCAGGTGTTTTCATCCAGATATAAGGGGCGTTGACACCACCGAATACGGTATAACCGGCATCCTGCAGACCATTTTTGATGGCCGCGGCATTTTTCATATAATAAGCCACCTGCTCCTTTAACTGAGCCTTTCCCTGCGGGCTGTAAACTGCCTCTCCTGCCCGCTGGACAATGTAGGGCGCCCCGTTGAATTTGGTTCCATGACGTCTTGCCCACATCTGATTCAGAGAAACCTCTCCGCATTTTAACGCTTTCGGCACCACCGTATAGCCCAGGCGCACTCCGGTAAATCCTGCATTTTTGGAAAAGCTCTTTAACTCTATGGCACACTTTTCGGCACCCTCACATTCATAAATGGAATGAGCCACATTTTCCTCAGAAATATATGCTTCATAGGCTGCGTCATAAATAATGACTGCGCCCACCTTTGCGGCATAATCCACCCATTCCTGAAGCTGTGCTCTGGTAATGGTGGTTCCGGTGGGATTGTTGGGCAGGCACAGATAAATCATATCCGGCCTTTCCTTCGGGAACTCCGGCACAAATCCATTTTCCATGGTACAGGGCATATAAATCACATTGCTCCAGGTCTCTTTTTCTCTGTCGTATACTCCGGTTCTGCCTGCCATTACATTGGAATCCACATATACCGGGTACACCGGGTCACAGACTGCAATTCTGTTTTCCCCGCCGAAAATTTCCTGAATATTGGCTGAATCACTCTTAGCCCCGTCAGAAACAAAAATTTCATCGGCGGAAATACTGCATCCTCTGGATCTGTAATCATGCTCTGCAATGGCATTTCTCAGGAAATCATAGCCTGCATCCGGCGCATAGCCCCGGAAAGCAGCCGCATCTCCCATTTCGTCTACTGCCTTATGCATGGCCTGAATAATTGCAGGGGCCAGAGGCTGGGTGACATCTCCGATTCCAAGACGGATAATCTCTTTGTCCGGACTGGCCTCTGTAAATGCCGCTACTTTTCTGGCAATGGTGCTGAACAGGTAACTGCCCGGCAGTTTCTGATAATTTTCGTTGATTTTATACATAGGATGCGCCTCTTTTCATAATTGTTATATATTATTCCGTGGGAAGCTGAATCTCTCCGTCAAATACCACAGTGGCCGGCCCTGTCATATACACCGGCGCTTCACCTCCTGCCCATTCAATCTGCAGGTCTCCCCCCAGAAGCTGTACGGTTACTTTTTCTTCTGCTTTCCCGTTCAATATTGCCGCCACTGCTGTAGCACAGGCACCGGTACCGCAGGCCAGGGTTTCCCCGCTGCCTCGCTCCCAGACCCGCATACGCAGTGTATGTTTATCTATAATATTGACAAATTCCGTATTAATCCTTTTTGGAAATCTGGGGTGGTGTTCAAAAAAAGGACCAATTTTTTCCAGATCCAGGTTCCGGACATCTTCTTCCATAAAAATCACACAATGGGGATTTCCCATGGAAATACATGTCATCTGATATGTGATTCCATCTGCTTCCAGCGGAACATTTACAGCCTGTGCTCCGTCCGTCAGCACCGGGATTTTCTCTGCAGTAAATTCCGGAGTGCCCATATTGACCCTTACCTGAAAAACTTTGCCCTGTTCCACCGTCAGATCCAGATATTTGATTCCCCCCAGCGTCTCCACGCTGATACTGGTTTTTTCCGTCAGACCGTAATCATACACATATTTGGCCACACAGCGGATACCGTTTCCGCACATCTCTCCACGGGAACCGTCCCCATTGTACATGGCCATCTCAAAGTCCGCCTTCTGAGAGGGTCTGATCAGAATCAGGCCATCGCTTCCAATTCCAAAATGTCTGTCGCTGACAAATCGGGCTGCCTCTTCCGGATGATCCACCTGTTCTTCCAGACAGTTTACATAAACATAGTCATTTCCAATTCCATGCATTTTCGTAAATTTCATTCCCTTTACATTCCTTTCCTTTTGCCGGTACAAACAGGCGCCTGTCAGGCTGTTTTGTCACCGGAACATGCTCAGAATCATCTGCGCCGTTTCCCCCAGCCCTGTGCCGCTGTCCATACTGCTTTTCTGAATGTAACGGTGGGCCTCGCCCTCCGTCATCTGCTTTTGTGCCATCAGAAGTTCCTTTGCCTGCCGAATGGCCTGGTTCTCTTCCTGGCTCCGCTGCCCTGGCCGGGATTTCCTCCTCTGCCTGGCAACTGCCATGGACTGAACTGTCATTTCCAAGGTGTTTACCAGTTCATATACTTTTAAAGGCATAGGCAGATACACCGTATGCTCCATGGGTTCTTCCCAGGAGCCGGGGCCTGCCAGCACCAGCATTTCAAAACAGGCGGGCAGATATTCCCGAAGCTGGCTGCACATCATATCCTGCAGGCGGGCGGCACACACCACAACTCCTCTGTCTGACCTGTCCGCATGCTGCAGTACCTGAGCCCCCGCTGTACATACAGCATTTATGTGAAACCCGTGCTGCACCAGAATATTCTTAATACGTTTTCCATTTTCCAATGCCGGAAATGCTACGATTACAGAAACCATGACGCTCGCTCCAGGTCTCTATATTCTGTACAGATAACTGCTGATTTCCCAGTCTGTGACCTGCTCCCGGTAGGCCTCCCACTCCGCCTCTTTTGCCTCCGCATATTTTTCCGAAATATGAGGGCCCAGCACACTGCAGATAAAAGCATCCTGTTTCATGGCTTTTACGGCGTCATGAAGGTTTACGGGAAGGGATTCTATCCGGAGTTTTTCTTTCTCCGCATCCTGCATATGAAAAATATTGGTCTTTACCGGAGCAGGCGGCTGCAGTCTGTTTTTTATTCCGTCCAGTCCCGCCGCCAGGCAGACTGCCAGAGCAAGATAGGGATTTGCCGCCGGATCCGGACACCGCAGTTCGATTCTGGTAGCCTCGCCTCTGGCCGCCGGAATCCGAATCAGGGGACTTCTGTTGGTGGCGGACCAGGCAATATGGACGGGGGCCTCGTAACCTTTCACCAGACGTTTGTAAGAGTTTACCAGTGGATTGGTGATGGCCGTCATCCCCTGCATATGCTTCATAAGACCACCGATAAAATAGTACGCTTCCCTGCTCAGTCCCAGTTCATCGGAAGGATCCTGAAAAATATTTTTCCCGTTTTCAGACACAGACATATTGATATGCATACCGGAACCGTTGATTCCGTATCTGGGCTTGGGCATAAAACTGGCAAACAGCCCGAACCGTTTTGCAATGGTTTTTACCGCCAGCTTAAAGGTCATAATATTATCTGCTGTCTTCAGCCCTTCATCGTAGCGGAAATCAATCTCATGCTGGGCAGGAGCCACCTCATGGTGAGAAGCCTCAATTTCAAACCCGATTTCCTCCAGTGCCAGTACCATATCCCTTCTTGCATTTTCTCCCAGATCCACAGGCCCCAGATCAAAATAGCCTGCCCGCTCATGGGTCAGGGTTGTGGGACAGCCGTTTTCATCCGTATGGAACAGGAAAAATTCACATTCCGGCCCCACATTAAACTGATAACCCATTGTCTCAGCTTCCGCCAGAGTTTTCTTTAAAATATATCTGGGGTCTCCCTCAAAAGGCCTTCCGTCCGGACGGTAAATATCACAGATAATCCTTGCCACTCTTCCCTGCCGGGGCCTCCAGGGGAAAATCGCAAAGGTATCCAGATCCGGATACAGGTACATATCAGATTCCTCAATGCGCACAAATCCCTCAATGGAAGAACCGTCAAACATACATTGATGATCCAGCGCCTTTTCCAGCTGGCTCCTGGTAATTGCCACATTCTTCAGTGTGCCAAACATATCCGTAAACTGCAGGCGGATAAATTCCACATCCTCCTCTTCCACCATCCGGATAATATCCTGCCTTGTGTATCTGCCCATGACGTCACCACTCCTTTTCATCCATCTTCCGTTCCCGGAAAAAGAACTGTTTTCCTGTTGTTATGCCATATTATACGCAGTCTTTTCACAGAAAGTCAACACCTGATTCAGCGGCATATTTCCGCCAAACAGTTCCAGCGCACTTCCGATGGTCACATGCAGACGGTTATTTCCCAGAAGTTTTAACTGCTCCAGATCTGAAAAACCTGCCACGCCTCCGGCATAGGTGATGGGAATTTTTCCCCAGCTTCCCAGAAGTTTTACCAGCTCTGTCTCAATTCCTCCGGCTTTTCCTTCCACATCCACTCCATGAACCAGAAATTCATCCGCATACCCGGACAGCTTTTCCAACAGAGCTTCTGTCAGCTTCTCCTCTGTGAATTTCTGCCATCGGTCTGTTACAATATAATAATCCGCTCCCCGCCTCCGGCAGCTCAAATCCAGCACCAGATGTTCCCTGCCGGTGACTTTCCGCAGTTTTTCCAGATTTCCGTAATGAATAATTCCTCCCTGAAATACATGGGATGTGACAATCACATGGCTGGCCCCGGCCCGCAGAAATTCCAGCGCATTGTCCGCACAGATTCCCCCTCCCACCTGCATACCGCCGGGCCAGGCGGCCAGGGCTTTCATTGCCTGCTCCTTTGTCTCTTTATAATAATGACTGTCCGCACCGTTCAAAAGGATGATATGTCCCCCTCTGATGCCATAACTCTGGTACAGCTTCGCAAAAAAAGTGCTGTCCTGTTCCGCTACAAAATTTTCTTTTGCCTGATTTCCTTCATCTCTCAGGCTTCCTCCTACGATCTGCTTTACTTTTCCATTGTGGATGTCGATGCATGGCCGAAATTCCATTCTGTCCGCCTTTCCTGAATCTGTACTCTTTTTTCATTGACCAGCATCCCCTGAAACTGTTCCACCTGAAACCGCTGGGAAAACAGTTCGCATTTACATAAAAACAGATAGTAAATGTTTTTCCCGCATCCGTGCAGGGATTCAAAATTCCCCTGTCCCTTGGCCAGAATCAGATCCGCTTTGTCAAGAACCTCCCTGGTTTCCCCCGGAAGTTCTGAGAGCACCACTCCCGTTATGGAACTGTTATTTGTGATCACCGGAACTTCCTTTGTGATTCCCGCCATCTGCGCATCTTCCACAGTAGCGTCATTCACCGCCTCCCGGCCCCGTACCATGGCGGTGATATGTAAGGACGGATATAATTTTTTCAGTTCCCGGATCACCAGCTTGTCCAGTACAATCTCTCCGCAGTTATCCATAATATAGACCAGCCGGGATGCGTGCTGAAGATCCTGACACAGATATCCGTATTCCGCTTCATCTATCCGGTCTTTTTCATTGCCAAACAGTTTCAGAAACTCTTCTTCTGAGACACATTCCAACGCTGAAAAATCAATATAATTTCCAATTCTTGCAAACCGCATGGCTTCTTTCAGGGGATCTTCATTTTTCTGTATCATCTTATCCAGTTCTTCCTCCAAATCCAGAAGAAACTGGTTAAAATCTCTTTTTTTCTGAGACATTTCCTCATCTTTTCCGAAATATCTTTCCCGGATTTCCGTCATCAGTGCCAGAACCCAGGGCGCGCTGTACTCTGGCCCGCAGTTTCCTGTCAGCGTCATAATTTCTTTTATGAAAGCAGCCTTCTTTTCCTCATCGTCATATTTACGAATCTGGCGTTCCTGCTGGTTAATCATACAGCACATACATCTGGCATATAATTGCATGGCAGTCCCTCCTTTTGTTTGCAGGTTTATCCTATCATACTATCCGGTATTTGTCCATGACTGCCAAAAATCCCGCTGCTTCTGACTCCCGGTTGCAGGGGTGGGATTTTTCACCTAAAACCCCAAAAAAATGTACCGGAAAACGGAAAAAAACATGCTGCTGCAAACAGCCGGAAAAAACAGAATTCAGGCGTTGACAGTTTCACGCTTTTTTGTTAAAATCGTGGGAATAACAAAGAATTGAATTTCACAGAAAGCGAGGAAAACAATGGGTACAATTATCGGCGAAGGAATCACATTTGATGATGTATTATTAGTTCCTGCATATTCAGAAGTTACACCGAATATGGTGGATCTTTCTACCAGTTTAACCAAAACAATCAAGCTGAACATCCCCATGATGAGCGCAAGCATGGACACAGTTACAGAACACAGAATGGCAATTGCCATGGCCCGTCAGGGCGGCATCGGCATCATTCATAAAAATATGTCTGTGGCTGCCCAGGCAGAAGAAGTCGACAAAGTAAAACGTTCTGAAAACGGGGTTATCACCGATCCCTTTTCCCTTTCTCCCGAACATACTCTGCAGGATGCGGACAACCTGATGGCAAAGTTCCGTATTTCCGGCGTCCCGGTCACTGAAAATGGAAAATTAGTGGGCATTATCACCAACCGCGATTTGAAATTTGAAGAGGATTTTTCCAAAAAAATCAAAGAATCCATGACCGCAGAAGGACTGGTAACTGCCAGGGAAGGTATTACCCTGGAAGAAGCCAAAACCATTCTGGCGAAAGCAAGAAAGGAAAAACTTCCCATTGTAGATGAAAATTTCAACCTCAAAGGTCTGATTACCATTAAGGATATTGAAAAACAGATTAAATACCCCCTGTCTGCCAAAGACCGGCAGGGCAGACTTCTCTGCGGCGCCGGCGTGGGTATCACTTCCAATATGATGGAACGTGTGGAGGCCCTTGTCAATGCCAAAGTGGACGTTATCGTGGTGGACTCTGCCCACGGACATTCCAAAAATATTCTGGATGCAATAAAACAGATTAAATCTTCCTGGCCAGAGCTTCAGGTTGTGGCCGGAAACGTTGCAACCGGCGCAGCCACAAAAGCCCTGATTGAAGCCGGTGCAGACGCCGTAAAGGTAGGAATCGGACCTGGTTCTATCTGTACGACCCGCGTGGTGGCCGGTATCGGTGTTCCTCAGATTTCCGCCATCATGAACTGCTACAACGTGGCAAAAGAATATGGCATCCCCATTATCGCAGACGGCGGTATCAAATATTCCGGCGATATGACAAAGGCCATTGCCGCCGGCGCCAACGTATGTATGATGGGAAGTATTTTTGCCGGCTGTGATGAGAGCCCCGGAACTTTTGAACTGTATCAGGGACGAAAATACAAGGTATACCGGGGCATGGGTTCCCTGGCTGCCATGGAAAACGGTTCCAAAGACCGCTACTTCCAGCAGGACGCCAAGAAACTGGTACCGGAAGGAGTGGAAGGACGTGTTGCCTACAAGGGAACGGTAGAGGATACCGTATTCCAGTTAATCGGAGGACTTCGCTCCGGTATGGGCTACTGCGGCGCTCCCACCATCGAAACTCTGAAGGAAACAGGACAGTTTGTGAAAATTTCCGCTGCTTCCTTAAAGGAAAGCCATCCCCACGATATTCATATCACCAAGGAAGCGCCTAACTACAGTATTGATGAATAACAGATCCTCTTGCCGGGCACCGGCTTTTTTGCGCCGAGTGCCCTCGCTTCGCCGGGGCAGACCCTGCGCATATTATTTTTATTTTATAGGAAAGATACTTTTACGCGTTAGCGTGACAATGTCTTTCCTGTAGAAAAAAATAAGCCAGTCCACTTAAAGCAGGCTGACTTTTCAGGCAGGATGTACCTGCCATGTTTTCCCGAATTTTCAATTTATCCATATCTGTTCTTCCATTTCCATATCTTCTGTTTCGCTGTTTTTTAGCTGTTTCCGGAGAGCAGAATTCTGCCCTCCGGGAACAGTCCCAAAAGCATGGACGGGCATTCAGCATTCCAGCAGTTCCAACGTACATGTTCTGGCAATGGCCTGACGGATTTGAGCCCGAAGCGGCAGTACCGAAGCAGGCGATACGGAAAGCTCATCAATTCCAATGGCCAGAAAAGTTTCCAGCAATGACAGATCCGCCCCCAGTTCTCCGCAGATACCTATCCAGATACCTGCTTTATGTGCAGCATCTGCGGCAATCTTTAACGCCCTCAAAACCGCCGGATGATGGGGGTCAAAAAACTTGCCAAGGTCATTGGCCTGCCGGTCACATGCCAGGGTATACTGTGTCAGATCATTTGTCCCCACTGAAAAAAAGTCAACCTCTTTTGCCAGTTCCTCCGCAACCAGAATGGAAGCCGGCGTCTCAATCATGATACCAATTTCCGTGTCTTTCCGGTAGGGAACGCCTTCCGCGTCCAGTTCAGCCATTACTTTCTGGCATGCACGTTTGCATTCTTTCACTTCCCACACGGAGGTAATCATAGGGAACATAATTGCAACTTCCCCGTAAGCGGAGGCTCTGTACAGAGCGCGCAGCTGGGTACGGAATACTTCCGGCCGGTTCAGGCAGATGCGGATTGCACGCACGCCCAATGCAGGATTTTCCTCTTTCTGGAGTTCAAAATAATCCACCTGCTTATCAGCGCCAATGTCCAGGGTGCGGATGACCACTCTTTTGCCTTCCATAGCAGTAACCACTTCTTTATAAGCCTGGAACTGATCTTCCTCAGAAGGATAATCATCAGAAGCAAGATATAAAAACTCTGAACGGAACAGGCCGATTCCCTGGCCATCATTGGACAGGACAGCCGTTACGTCTTCCGGAGAGCCAATGTTGCAGTAAAGCATAATCTTCCTGCCATCCAGCGTCACATCCTCCTGCCCTTTCATAGTCTGCATCAGCTCTTTTATTTCCTGCTGTTTTTCGTATTTTGCCTAAAAGGCCGCCAGGGTAATATCATCCGGTTCAACTGCCACCTGTCCGGTTTCCCCGTCTATGTAGGCCATCCGTCCGCCCAGTTCCGTTTTCAGCGCGTCACCCAACCCTGAAATGGCGGGGATACCCATGGTACGTGCCAGAATAGCCGTATGGCTGTTGCCTGATCCGCCCTGTGTAATAAATCCAAGGATTTTACTTTTGTCAAGCTGGATTGTCTCAGACGGCGCCAGGTCATCAGCAGCCAGTATCACCGGCACTTCAGAATCAATGCCTCCCTCAACAACGCCCATAAGGTTATTGAGTATACGACGGGTTATATCTCTGATATCTGCAGCCCTTGCCTGCATATAGGCATCATCCATGGCAGCCAGCATGCCTGCAAATTTTTCACCGGCAATTTCCACTGCCCGTTCCGCAGTACACTTTTCCTCTGCCAGAGTGTCCATCATGCATTCCACATAATCCTCATCTTCCACAAACATGGCATGGGTTTCAAAGAGAAGTGCCGTCTCATCTCCTGTTTCCTCGCGGGCCTTTTCAGCCAGGGCATTCAGCTGAGCAATGGATTTTTCCTGAGCAGCGGTAATACGTGCCTTTTCCGTCTCAGGATCGGAAGCAGGAGCATCTGTAATTGTAATTCCCGGACGCTGAAAGAAACAGATCGGGCCGCTTGCAACTCCTTTTGAAACACCTTTTCCCTGTATTAAGATCATATTTTCCTCCTTATGTCACTTACAGATTATCCTTAAAGAACTGTTCCATAACAGCTGCGTTAGCCTCCTCGTCGCCTCCTTCCAGGATAACAGATACCGTATCGCCCTGCTTAATTCCCAGCCCCATGAGAGCCATAAGTTTGGAAGCTGTGGCAGAACTGCCTGTTGCTGTGACAATGGTGACAGTGCTGTCCAGCGCTTTTGCTGCCTTAGCCAGCATGCCGGCAGGACGTGCATGGATACCTACAGGATCGTTAATGGTGTACTCAAATTTTTTCATAATAATACTTGCTTTCTTAAAATATATTAATGTATAAATTACATTCTTTTTTATTCACAGGAGCATGAACACTCTTTTATATAAATCTGCCATGCCTGAAATCCGTTCATGGCCTCCGGAACCACAAATCCAAACTGCCTTAATGAAGCGCCGCTTATCACTTCGCCGGAAGCAAACCCGTGGGGCAGCCGTTTTCCGGGATATTTTTCTTCAAAATTTTCATTCAGGTAAAGCTGATAGTCTGCCTCATCCTTTAACCCCTGTACCTTTACCCTGACCGGCACAGGATTTGCCTGCACATGATGATATACTGCGCTGACCAGCGCCTCTCCACCGGACGGGTCCGCAATCTCCCATACGGTACATGTGCCTTCAAGGGGACTGGATATCCTGTAATAATCTCCGTGCTGTATCAAATCATAATGCTTTTTAAATACATCTGTCTGTTCCTTTATCTCCGCTTTTTCTTCCTGTGTCAGTTTATCAATGTCCAGTTCATAGCCGAATGTGCCTGCCATTGCCATGCACCCTTTGGTGGAAAGGGGCGTCACCCGTCCGGTCTGATGATTCGGAACCATGGAAACATGTGTTCCCATTACAGAAACCGGATAGCCAAAAGATGCGCCGTACTGAATACTCAGCCTCTCAATCGCATCTGTTGTATCACTGGCCCAGATCTGCGGCGTATAAAAGAGCATTCCGGCATCAAACCGCCCGCCTCCGCCGCTGCAGCTTTCAAACAGAATCTTCGGGAATCTTTCTGTCAGTTCCTCCAGCACCCTGTACAGCCCAAGCACATATCTGTGTGAAAATTCTCCCTGCCTGCTGCTATCCAGCATCCTGCTGAATTTATCACAGATTGCCCGGTTGCAATCCCATTTCACATAAGTAACGGGTATCCCATCCAGCAAATCGAAAATCTGCTCTATGATGTAGTCCTGCACATCCTTTCTGGAGAAATCCAGAATCAGCTGGCCTCTGCTCAGGCATGGCTTTCTGCCGGGTACCCCCACCGCCCAGTCCGGGTGGTTTCTGTACAGGTCGCTGTCCTCAGATATCCCTTCCGGCTCCAGCCAGATGCCAAACTGTATCCCTTCCGCTACAATTCGTTCTGCCAGTTCTTTTAATGTACAGCCAAGTTTCTTTTCATTGGGAACCCAGTCGCCCAGACTGGAATTGTCGTCTTCCCTTTTTCCAAACCAGCCGTCATCCATTACAAATAATTCAATTCCCAGTTTTTTTGCCTCTTTCGCAATGGCAATCAGTTTATCTCCGGTAAACTTAAAATAAGTTGCTTCCCAGTTATTAATCAAAATCGGCCGCCGCCTGTTTTTCCATTCTCCCCGGCAGATATGCTCCCGGATTACTTTATGAAAATTCCTGCTTACCCTGCCTGTGCCGCTCCCGCTGTGGGACATAATCACCTCAGGAAGCCAGAGCGTATCGCCGCTGCTTAAATTCCATGAAAAATTATCCGGATGAATCCCGCAGATCAGCCTGGTTCTGTCAATCTGATCTTTTTCCGCTTCTATCAGAAACTCTCCGCTGTAGACAAAGGAAAAACCATAGCAGCTCCCCATCCTTTCATCCGAGCCTTTTTCACACAAAAGGACAAAAGGATTATACTGATGGCTGCTTGCTCCTCTGATGCTTCCGACAGCCTGTATGCCATGATGGATTTCCTCTCTTTGAAAGTTCATCTCCATGCAGTGCCTGCCATAAAAAGATACCATCTCAAAATCACCGTATTCCCAGTCAAGGTTCATACTGGCTGCTTTCTTTAAAATAATATCTTCGATTCCCCCATTTGTTATTTTTACCGCTCTGGTGATAATATCCAACTCTTCCAGTATCCCATAATAAAGCTCCACCTCCATACGGGAATATGAATCTTCCAGCCGGATAATCAGCGTTTCCGCCTCTTCATCTTCCGCATATACGGCCGGCAAACCTGGAATCCCATATTTTCCTTTCTGCACCTGATATCCGGTATAGCGCAAATCCGCCCCCTGGCTTCCGTCTCCGTTTTGCACTCTCAGGGAAGTTATCCTGTAATCTCCCGTACCGAAACTGCTGTATTCCTGTGGAAGGGAATCCATGGAATATGTCCTGTCACGCTTCCCCATTTCGTATGGATTACCTGAAAAACCTCTGTCTGTCTGAAAGAGCAAAAGAGATTTGTCACTGTTATCCGTTTTTTCACCATAATATGTATGGAGCAGGAGATTCCGGAAATCCGCCTTCATCTGATAGGTGGAATTTCTGGTATGCAATGTAAAAACCCCGCAGTTTTCATCAATGATGATGGCCAACTCTGCTTCCCCCTTTCATCTGTTCCAGATAACAAAAACCATAAGCCGGTACGGAAAAATCCTGCAGCACATGAGTCTCACCCGTCAGCATGTCTGTAAATTCACCCGGATCATGAGGAAATGTAACTTTCTTTTCCCACTCTGTGAAATTGAATACACCGATGATTTTCTGCCCCTGTGCATACCGTCCCACAGCCAGCAGTCCTTCGTCACCGGTATCCAGAGTCCACACATCTGCCTCAGTTCCAAAAGCCGGGGAGGTTCCCCGCAGTGCAACCAGTGCATTCATTCCGCAGAACACTTTCCCCTCAGGGGTTTCCAGATCGTGCATATGTTCTGCCTGTTCCCATCTCAGCCTGCCCCGGTGAAGATAACGGCTGTCATCTGCCTTTTTGGGATCTTCCTTATAACTGTAATCATTTACCTGCGCCAGTTCATCCCCGCTGTACAGCATGGGAATGCCGGTCTGCATGAACATCATGGCATGCAGTGTCAGGTCAAACTGTACCGCCCGTTCCATTGCCTCATGATCCTGCTCAAATCCCGCTTTTTCGATACCGCAAAGACTGGCTGTGGTACCGCAGAGCCTTGCATCCCCGCTGGTACTGTCATCATTGTAAAGCTCTCCTCTGCTGGTACTGTTACCTGCATATCCCTGAAAATAATCATTCAGATACCGCTTATGGAGTATTTCATCTGTACCGAAATTCCGGTGAAGCCAATCATAATCCAGCCCCCAGCCAATGTCATCATGGCAGCGGAGATAATTCAGAAACACATACTCTTTGGGCAGGGCATTTACCGTATCCAGCTGCCTGCGGAGCAGACGGGTATCCCTGGTGGCCACCGTATGCCATGTGGTGCACATGGTGGTCACATTGTACAGCAGATGGCACTCCGGTTTTTCTATACTGCCAAAGTAAGGCACTACCTTTACCGGTTCCATAACCACTTCTCCCAGCAGTATCACGCCTGGGCAGACAATCTCGCCTATCATCCGCATCATACGGACAATAGTATGAACCTGCGGGCGGTTACGGCAGTCGGTCCCCAGTTCCTTCCATATGTACGGCACAGCGTCAATGCGAATCATATCAATGCCCTTATTTGCCAGGAAAAGATAATTATACATCATTTCATTGAATACCCTGGGATTCTGATAGTTTAAATCCCACTGATATGGATAAAATGAAGTCATTACATAGTGCCTGCAGTCATCCAGCCATGTGAAATTTCCCGGCGCAGTAGTGGGAAAAACCTGGGGTACGGTTTTCTCATATTCTGCCGGTATGGAGGGATCAGCAAAAAAGAAATACCGGCTCATGTACTCCCCTTCTCCCTGACGGGCTCTTTTTGCCCATTCATGGTCCTGGCTGGTATGGTTCATTACAAAGTCCATGCACAGGTTAATGCCTTTTTTATGGCAGAGTGCGGACAGTTTCTCCAGATCCTCCATTGTCCCCAGATCGGAACGCACTTTGCGGAAATCTGCCACCGCATAACCACCGTCGCTGCGGCCGGGCACCGTGTCCAGAAAAGGCATCAGATGGAGAAGATTTACGCCTGTCTGCTGAATGTAAGACAGCTTTTCCCTCAGCCCATTCAGATTCCCGGCAAAATTATCAATATACATCATCATCCCCGTAAGGGCGTTGGACTTATACCACTCCGGATCCGCTTCCCTCTCCAGATCCTGCTTTTTCAATGCCTCAGGACGATTCAGAGCAAATTCATACAGATTCTGGCACAGTTCTGCAAACATGGATTCATTGTCATAAAGTTCCATGTACAGCCACCGCAGCTCCTCTATATGGCGGTTCATACGTTCCTGGAACCGTGTTTCTTCTTTTTTCGCCATTCCTGCCACCTTCCTTCCTTAAATCAAATGTAATGTTTCAAAGGCACTGTAAAGACCATCTTCTGTCACTGACGGGCAGATCATGTCAGCAACCTTCTGCAGAGACGGACTTCCATTTGCCATACAAACGCCAGTTTCCGCAGCCTGAAGCATCTCCAGGTCATTCATGCTGTCTCCCACAGCAATTGTGTCTGTCCTGGGAATACCCAGAAATTCACACAGCCTTTCCACTGCCTTTCCTTTATTGAACGCCTTGCTGGCCAGTTCTCCATTCACAATTCCGCAGGCATCTTCATCCTGAATGCAGAAGTCAAATTCATCTTTCAGTACCTGCATTGGCTTTTTCAGACGCTCCGCTCCCCTGCTCATAAACGCCATACCATAAATAGGCTCACCATCGTATTCTGACATGGGATGGATGTCCAGTTCACTCTCAATCTGAATCCGCCACCGCAGTAACTCACTGTTTGCCTGGGATTGTGCATTCTCCGCAAGAAATTCCTTAAACCCCTCATCCGTATAACTGCAGTTTTTTCCTCCTATGGTGCGGTAAATGCCGCTCTCCTTAAAGACATCCAGTACCCTGGCCTGCTGCTCCGGGGTCATGGGGCAGTCATAAACCACCTGACCATTAAATTCAATATAGCCGCCGGCGCTGGCAATCAGCCCGTCAAATCCGTATTCCAGTACGGGAAAGAGCATTCCATAATTCCGGCCGGAACATAATACTACTATATGACCCTGTCCGCGGGCCTTACGGACTGCCTCTACCGCAGACCTGGGCGGGACATTTTTTCCAGGTTCCGTTAAAGTTCCATCAATATCTAAAAAAATCAGCTTCTGATTCATGATAACCTCCTTATGTACGCGCTTTCATTTTGATTATTATATATTCCATACACAACGGTGTCAATCCACCCTTTCTTTTTTTCTGTTTTTAACAAAACCAGATTTTAAAATTTGTAAAAAATGCTGAAATATTAATTTTTCCTTTCTTGTTATTGACAGTTTCGTCAATTACATGCTATTCTCACTCCAGAATGAACGCGTGTACATCATGCGCATTTTATCAGTACATTAAACAAAATATTTAAGGAGGAAGCTATGAATTACGATTATGCAAAGATAGCAAAAGAAGTTATTCAGGCCGTCGGCGGACCCGAAAATATCAAATCTGCCGCTCATTGTGCCACCCGCCTGCGTCTCATTGTCGCAGACCGTTCTTTGGCTGACGATGAAAAAGTCGGCGAAATTGATGCAGTGAAAGGTACCTTCTTCACAGCCGGACAGTATCAGATCATCTTTGGTACCGGACACGTCAACCGGGTCTATGAACAGATTACCCGGCTTGGCATTGCCGAAACCACTGCAAGCGAAGCGAAAGAGGCAAAAATGGATGGTAAAAATCAGGTGCAAAAAGCCATCCGTACTTTCGGAGATGTATTTGTTCCTGTTATCCCCGCCCTGGTAGCCACCGGTCTGTTCCTTGGTTTAAAGGGCGCTTTGCTTAATGACAACTTTCTGGCTTTATTCGGCATGACCAATGCGGATATCCCCCACACCTTCCAGGTTCTGGTAGATGTGCTTTCCGGTACGACCTTTGCTTTCCTGCCCGCCATTGTGTGCTGGTCTACGTTCCGTGTATTTGGCGGCTCTCCGGTTCTGGGGCTGATCCTTGGGCTGATGCTGGTAAACGGTTCTCTGCCAAACGCCTACTCTGTGGCAGACCCCTCCAGCGGCGTGACTCCCCTGATGCTCTTTGGCTTTATTCCCATCGTCGGTTATCAGGGCAGCATCCTTCCCGCCTTTGTGGCCGGCGTAATAGGAAGTAAACTGGAAAAGAAGCTGCGAAAGACAATCCCTGCAGTTTTTGACTTTATGCTCACACCTTTTCTGGTACTGTTTATTATGCTGATCCTTTCCCTGCTGGTCATCGGGCCTCTTCTCCATGCACTGGAAAATGTCCTGTTGGTCATTGTGGAATATGCACTGGAACTTCCCTTTGGTATCGGAGGCCTGGTAGTCGGCTTTTTCTGGTCTATTATTACCCTTACAGGCGTCCATCACATTTTCAATATGCTGGAAATCAGCCTGCTGGCCAGTACTGGCTTTAATCCCTTCAATGCAATTTTGTGTATGTGCGGATTTTCTTCTGCCGGAGTATGTCTTGCCATCTCCATAAAGGCCAGAAAGAAAGAAATCCGTGCCATCGGGCCCAGCGCCACCGTATCTGCCTTACTGGGTATCGGTGAACCTGCCCTGTTCGGTGTTATCCTGCGTTATGGTATGAAACCATTTCTCCTGAGCTGCTCTATTAATGGCGTAGCCGGAATGATTGCCATGCTGATGGGAATGAAAGGTACCGGTAACGGAATAACCACAATTCCCGGTACCCTGCTGTACATATATTCACCATCTCAGCTGGCGATCTATGTGATACTTGCCCTTGCCACTTTTGCAACTGCCTTCTGCCTGTGCTGGTTCTTTGCCGTGCCTCCTGAGGTCATGGAAGCCGACGCGCCTAAAGGCGAGAAAAAGGACGTTCCGCCTGCTCCGGCCGCTTTTCCGGATATCCTTGGGGCTGTGGCACAAGGGACTTTCGTACCCATGGCAGAAATTCCTGACCCAACATTTTCTCAGGGCGTTCTTGGAGAATGCTGCGGTGTCGAGCCGGAAACAGGCAAAGTTTTTTCTCCGATGGACGGTACCATCAGCCAGCTTGCCGACACCTTACATGCTGTAGGTATTGAAGCAGAAGGCGTAGAACTCCTCATCCATGTGGGCGTAGATACGGTAGAAATGAAAGGCGACGGCTTTAGGAGCCATGTCAGAGAAGGCCAGACTGTTAAAAAAGGCGATCTCCTGCTGACTATGGATCTGGAAAAGATTAAAGCAGCCGGCCATCCCGCCACCATTATGGTAGCAGTTACCAATTCTGATGATCTGGCCTCTGTTGAAGCAGTAGCATCCGGTCAGGTAAAGCCTGGTGACCAGCTGATGTGCCTGAAGGCATAAGAACAAAGGGGCTGTCGCTTTAATGAATGAAAACTCGTGAAGCGGCAGCATCCTTTTTG
>OFGR01000981.1_pt1 | contig 25327 bp, 19 predicted proteins | sample 1521811 | NCBI WGS metagenome assembly OFGR01 (sample SAMEA3504098, study PRJEB24116) | mouse gut metagenome | biome: mouse gut; feature: mouse-associated habitat; material: faeces | place: Denmark | collected 2011
TTGAGACCATTTGCGTCAACTACCTGCGGGGACTGGAGGCCACCAAGCTGAGCATCACGGGGCATATGTATTTTGTCCCCCGCACCCATATGGACAAAGTGGATGTGTTCGAAGATTTCATCACCCTGCTGGGTGGCTTCAACCGGAAAGACACACCGTTGATGGTGAACAGTTTCTACATCATCGACGATGAAAAGCAGCGCTCCAAGATGACCGAGGAATTCTACGCAGCGGTGAAAAAGGAGATTGCCGAGTACCAGGAGCGGGCGGATTATTTTATCAAGTCCGGCAGCCAGAGTCCGGCGGTGATGGAGCGCTGGGTAATGAAAATCCAAGCGCTAGAGGAGAAGAAGAAGCACTATGAGGGTGTGCTCCGCCGGGAGCTGGATGGGCTGGATGATGAGTTTGCCACGCTGAAGTTCCTGTCCCAGGAGTTGCAGGTGAGGGCGAACAATATTCGGTTTCAAAAGGCGGCATAATAAATAGCAATGTTCGGGGAGGATGGCCTCCCCGTACATTTTTAACAGCAATAGTGATGTAGATGTATAAAGAAACCAGACAGCTTTAGACATAACGTAACCTTTTTGCTTTAAGATATGCCAATCTACCCATTCCTCCAGCGTAAATCGCTTATTAATAAAGCCGTATCTATCAACATCGTAAGCTGAGCCCCAGGGCAGAGGCTGTGCTCAAGGACCAGGCCAACAAACAAGACACCTGCTGGCCTGGTATTAACACCATCACCGCAGGGGTCATCCTCTCCCGCTCAACTGTGAAACGGGCACTGAATGATTTAATCAACGCGGGATTGGTGGAGAAGTCTAAGCGCTGACGCAAAAATGGAAGTTTGTCCTCCAATTTGTATCAAGTAAACCGCTGATAAAGTATCTAACCAGCATGGTTGTCCATTACCGCAATGACAGCTTTAGTCGTGTGTTTGCCGTCCGTCACCGTCAGCTCGATATCCCTGTCCGTCTCTACCAGAACCACAGCCAGAGCCTCACCGTAATAGGTGTCAGTCCTGCTTTCACAGTAGCCGATTATATTATAGGGGCAGGCACTACCCAGCCCAAGCAACCTCCCGCCGGATATCTTCACTGTGAGGATACCCCGTTCCAGTGGCTTGAGAGTTCCGTTTTTGTCCGTGTATTGCAGGCGAATGTGACACAAGCGGCCCGGAGATACGGAAGTTTCCTCCGGCAATACCCGCAACTGCGTTTCAGGATCAGCTGTTTTTAGGGCACACCGCCCAATCTCTTTACCGGAGCGATCATAACTCACCGCTTCCACCCTGCCATCCTCATATGTGCAACAGAACCGGGCAATGCAGTCCCTTTTCAGCTCTTTTCTCCCCACAGCTTTTCCGTTTACCAGCAGTTCCACACTGTGGGCCCTGGCATAAACCTCCACATTGGCTGGCTTCCCCGCCCACCCCCGCCAGCTCCAGCTAGGCATGGCGTTGGACATCTTCCAGGCGGAGGGAGAGTGTTTCTCGTTGGTGTGGTTCACCGGACACACTGCAATATAGGGACCTTTTTCCTGCTCTAGGGCCACCCGGGTATAGAAAGCCTCCCCCAGGGGGCGGCCCGTCAGGTCAATCCGCCCGGAGCCAGCGGACACCCAGCCCAGGCCGCCGCCAAACTGGGGTATAGTCTTTATACTCCCAGGAACCGATGGATACCTCGCCCAAATAGTCTATCCCCGCCCAGACAAAATCCCCAATGATGCGAGGGTCCAGCTTGGCCAGCTCCCGGAAACGGTAGGCATCGGAGCAGAAGGTTTCACTGCCCAAAATCAATCGGTCTGAATACTTTCTCAGGTCACGCCTGTAGCGATTGATGCCATAGTTATAGCCCGCTATATCCATATTGGCAAAAGCGTCCCGGGTACGCCAGTCGCAGGGGGGCAGCGTGGCACCAAATTTCATAAAATCGCCCCCCAGCAGGCCGGCCAGATTGTTGAAAAACTCGCTGCCCACCGCTTTTCTCTTCACTCTTTTTCCGGACTGTTTCGCTTTTTTGGCTTTTTGGACCTCCTTCCTGGCCTTTTCATCGCTGTACACTCCAAAGCCAATGGAGCTAAGGAAGTTAAAGAAAATGTTCACACCGCAGGTGACGGGCCGGGTGGGGTCCAGCTGGTGCAGATACTCGGTCAGCTCTCCGGTCAGCTCAATTCCCCGGCGCTGGGCAGTTTCGCTGACTTCGTTCCCTGTGGAATACAGAACGACGCAGGGGTGGTTATAGTCCTTCTCCACCATGTCCGTCAGGTCCTGCCTCCACCAATCGTTGAAATAGTCCACATAATCATACCTCGTTTTGTGGATGTACCAGTGGTCGATGTACTCATCCATCACCAGCACACCCAGATGGTCACAGGCATCCAGCAGGTATTTGGAGCAGGGGTTGTGTGCGGAGCGGATGGCATTGTAGCCGTTCTCCTTCAAAATGCGGACCTTTCGCCACTCGGCATCCTCATAACAGCAGGCTCCCAGCACACCGTTGTCGTGGTGGATGCAGGCCCCCTGGAGGATGGCGCGCTTCCCATTGAGCAGCAAGCCGTGGCGGCCCCATTCCAGGGTACGCAACCCGAAGGTAGTTTCCGCACTGTCCTCATCAAAGAGGGCACGGCAGGTATAGAGGGTAGGCCGTTCAGGACTCCACGGCCTTCCTTTGGGAATGGCAATCTGGAGAACGGCCCTGCCATCGGACTGGGTCCTGCCGGAGGCGACAGTGCCGTTTTTGTCATTGATCTGAATAAATACCTCTCCCCTGCCCTGGGTGAACACCGTGACCTCCACCACAGCAGGGTCCAGGCTCAGGGTGCGCACCCGCAGGCCGTTCATCCGGATATGCTGCTGAGGGGCGGTCCACAGAGTGACAGGCCGGTAGATGCCCGCTCCAGAATACCACCGGGAGTTAGGTTGGTCTGCGTTACGGGCGATGACCTCCAGCGAGTTTTCTTCTTTGAATCGCAGTTTTTTTGTCAGGTCCACATAAAAATTGGTATACCCGTAGGGCCGAAAGGCCAGTTGTTCCCCGTTAAGCCACACCTCGGCGTTATGGTACACTCCTTCGAACTCCAGTACCGCGACCCGGCTCTCCAACGCCTCATCCGGGATGAACACCTTGGTGTACAGGTAGTCGTGCCCCTCATACCAGCCGGTGTTGATGCCTCCGGCGGACAGTTCGCTGCGGGGTTCGGAAATCATGGCATCGTGGGGAAGGGTCACTGGGATGCCAGAACCCTCCTCCTCCAAATGCTTTACATACCAAGCGTCATTAAAACCAGTTCCCCTCATAACCCTGTACAGCCCCTTTCTCATCATGACTCCATGGTAGTCCAGGACAAACAGTTTTGTCAAGACCGGTACCCCAATATGCAAAAGAAGACGGAATAACCCCAAATAAGGTCCTTGCATTTTCCCTGTACTCATATAGAATCTATATTGAGAGTTCATCTAAAACATGCTGGAGGAGGCCTTGGGAAATGGTACATATTGCGCTGGTGGAGGACGACCAGAGCTGCCAGGAGCAGATGGCAGGCTATTTGGACCACTACGCTCAGCAGTCTGGCGAGGAGTTTAAACTCTATTCTTTCGGGGACGGCGACAGCATCCTCAACAATTACCGGGCCCAGTATGATGTCATCCTGATGGACATTCAAATGAAATTTGTGGATGGCATGACCGCCGCTCGGGAGATCCGGGGGCAGGATGACCAAGTGCTCATCATTTTTATCACCAGCCTGGCCACCTATGCGGTGAAGGGCTATGAAGTGGACGCCCTGGACTATGTGCTCAAGCCCGTGTCCTACTTCGCTTTCGCCAAAACGATGGACCGGGCCATGAACCGGCTGCGCCGCCGCAAGCGACGCTATGTGCTCATCAGCAGCAAGAACGGTACTCAGCGGATCGACTGCGCTCGCGTCTACTATATTGAGGTGGACGGCCACAATCTGACCTACCACACGGCGGACGGTGCGTTGCTCAGCACGGGCACCATGCGGGAGGTGGAGGACAGCCTGGCGGGTGGCTCCTTTTTCCGTTGCGGCAAGGGAGTCCTGGTCAACCTGGAGCACGTGGAGGGTCTGGTGGAGGGGGACGCCCTGGTTCATGGCGCGACCGTACAGGTGAGCCGCTCCAAAAGGAAGTCCTTTTTGGACGCCCTCAACCGCTACATCAATGAGGTGAACCTGTGAGCCACGAATTACAGAACATCCCGCCCATCTGGACGGTGCTGTTCCACTGGTGGGCCTGTCTGCTATACGTGGGGTTGCTTCCCGTGCGGCGGGACAAGAAGACCTGCGTTGCCGTGGCCCTGGTCCTACTGCCGGCTTGGGTCCCCTATATGTGGGTCATCGCGCCGCTGGACGGCGGCCTTTTCAACCTAGGGATGGCGGGCTTCGCGGCGCTGACCCTGCTCCCCTTCCTGCTGCTATGCAAGGGAGGTGTGCGCAACTACATCTATTACTGCGCCCGGGCCTTCATCCTGGGAGGCTTCACGGTGTCGCTGGCCTGGCAGTTTTACATCTACTACAGCCTTCGGCTGGTCTGGCTGGAGGCTTTCGGGGCCCAGGCGGCCTTTATGATGCTGCTGGGCGGCGGGGTGTACCTGGTGATGTGGCTGCTGGAAAAGAGCCATGGCCGGGAGATGCGGGAGATGGACATACGCCGGCCCACCTGCCTGGGGGCGGCGGCCATCGCCCTCATCATCTACATCCTCAGCAGCCTGAGCTATACCGCGGTGAAGACCCCCTTTACCACTACAGTGGAGGCGGAGGCCTTCAACATCCGCACGATCGTCTACCTGGGGGGCGTGGCCATTTTGTACGCCTATCATTTGCAGCTGTGCGAATCCTACGCCCTGCGGGAGGTGAACGCACTGCAAAATGTGCTGGACATGCAATACGCCAACTACCAGCACAGTCAGGAGTCCATCGACATGGTGAACCGGAAATATCATGATCTGAAGCACCAAATCGCGGTGCTCCGGTCGGAGATCGGCGCCGAGCAGAAGCTGGACTGTCTGGACCAGATCGAGCGGGAAATCAAGGCCTACGAGAGCCAGAACCAGACGGGCAATAAGGTGCTGGACGCCATCCTCACCACCAAGGCCGCCTACTGCCTGGACCATGGGATCGCCTTCACCTGTGTGGCGGATGGCAGCGCCCTGGACTTTATGGGGGTGGTGGAGGTGAGCGCCATCTTTGGCAACGCGCTGGACAACGCCATCGAGGGTGTCTCCAAACTGCCCGACCCGTCCCAGCGGCTGATCCGGCTGTCCGTGGCCCGGCAGAAAGGCTTTTTGCGCATCAAGGTGGAAAACCGCTGCGTGGACGGGCTGGCGGTGGAAGGAGAGCTGCCCCGGACCACCAAGGCGGACAGCAGCCAGCACGGCTACGGGTTGAAAAGTATCCGGGCTACGGCGGAGAAATACGGCGGCACGGTGACTGTTCAGGCAGAGGGCGGCTGGTTCACCTTGGGGGTGCTGGTCCCCATCCCGGCGGCGAAGAAAACAGTGGAATAAAAAGGCAAAAGCACCCGGATTCGGCGAAATGCCGAATATCCGGGTGCTTTTCTTGTTGAAATCCACGAATGCTCCAACGGATTGTGATGGGAAATCGACGGTTTGTGAAAAATCGCTCAAAAGCAGCTCCTGCTTTGCTATACTTTTATCACAAAGCGACGAGCGCCTTTTGGGAACATCCGAAGGGCTTCAAAGGGGGAGGGGTGTTCATGCTGGGCATCACACATTTTACGGTGGAAGGGCTGTCTGAGGGCTGTGTCACAGACGAAAAGCGGCCCCGGTTTTCCTTCGCCCTGGAGAGCAGCAGGGCGGGAGCCAGGCTGAAACGGGCGGTCCTCCATGTGGGGAACTGGGAGACTGGGGCGGACAGCCAGATTGCCATCCCCTATGGCGGACCGGCGCTGAAGCCGTTTACCGTATACACCGCCCGCCTGACGGTGGAGGACGGCACGGGAGAGACCGCTCAGGCAAAGCTCATCTTCGAGACCGGGCGGCTGGACACGCCCTGGACCGGGAAGTGGATCAGCGACCCGGCATACTGTTTTACGGAAAAAAAGGTGTCCCCCCGGCCCATGACATTCCGGAAGTGGGTCCGGACGGACAAGAAGATTGCCTCGGCCCGGATCTATGCCACCGCCATGGGCATTTATGAGCTGACAGTGAACGGCCAAAAGGCCGGGGACCGCTATTTTGCCCCCGGCTTCACCTCATATAAAACCAACCTGCAATACCAGACCTACGACGTGACGGACCTGCTCACCGGGGACGATGTGATTCAGGCGGTGGTGGCCGGGGGCTGGGCGGTGGGCAGCTTCATCTACACCCGGGTCAACCGGGTGACCGCCGACCGCCAGGCCCTGCTGCTGGAGCTGCGCCTGACCTACGAGGACGGCGGGGTGGAGACCGTCGGCACCGACGAAACCTGGGAGGTTACGGAGGAGGGGCCGTACAAAATGGCCGACCTCTACGACGGCGAGACCTACGACGCCACCGTCCGGCCCGAGGACGTGCACTGGCGCATGGCGGCGGAGGAGAGGCTGCGGGTCCATCCCCGTATCACGGCGGACTACGGCGCGCCGGTAAAGGCCCGGGAGCGGTTTGCCCCGGTGGGCCGCAACAAGCAGCCTGACGGCGCGCTGGTGTATGACTTCGGCCAGAACTTCGCCGGGGTGGTGGAGCTGAAGCTGAAGGGGAAGCGGGGCCAGGTGGTCACGGTGCGCCACGCGGAGATTTTGAACCCGGACGGCACGCTGAACACCCGGTTCCTCCGCACCGCCAAGGCCACGGCAACCTACACCTGCGCGGACGGGGAGCAGACCTGGTCCCCCCGGCTGACCTACATGGGCTTCCGCTACATCAGCGTGGAGGGCGTCGGCGAGGCGGACGTGGAGGTCACGGGGGTGGCCCTCTATTCCGACCTGGAGCAGACGGGCAGCTTCGCCTGTTCCAATGAGATGGTCAACCAGCTCCAGAGCAATATCACCTGGAGCGCCAGGTCCAACCTGGTGGACATCCCCACCGACTGCCCCCAGCGGGACGAGCGCATGGGCTGGACGGGGGACATCGCCGTGTTCGCCCCCACCGCCTGCTTTAACTTTGACATGGGGCGGTTTTTAGACAAGTGGCTGCTGGACGTGGAGGCGGAGCAGCTGCCCACCGGCGGCATCCCCAACACCGTGCCGGCGCAGGGCTTCGGCTTTCCCACCACCATGCCCCGGATGGCGGTGGCCTGGTGGGGGGACGCGTGCGTGCTGGTCCCCTGGGCGGAGTACCAAGCCCGGGGGGATGTGGAGATCCTGCGCCGGATGTACCCCGTGATGAAGAAGTACATCAAGGCCTGCCGGTTCTGGTGCGGCTTTGGCCTGGGCAAAAACCGCTACATCTGGAACATGCCCGGCGTGCTGGGCTTCGGCGACTGGGTGGCCCCGGACGTGCCCCAAATGAGCCAGTGGCAGGGGCGGGTCAAATGGACGGGGACGGCCTCCCTGCGCAATACCAGCGCCCTGGCGGCAAAAATCGCCGGTATTCTGGGCGAGGAGGAGGAAGCGGCCTATTATCGGGAGCTGAGCGAAAAAACGGCAGACGCCTACTGCTCGGTGCTCACCGACGGAAACGGGAAGCTGCTGGAGGAGTTCCAGACCGCCTACGTGCTGCCCCTGTATCTGGACATGTTCCCAACTCCCCAGGTGAAGGCCGGGGCGGTGGACAATCTGGTCAGGCTGGTGGAGCGGAACGATTATTGCATCGGCACCGGCTTCCCCGGAACCCCTTACCTCCTGTTTGCCCTGGCGGACAACGGACGGGCGGACGCGGCCTACAAGATGCTGCTCAACACCCGGTGTCCCTCCTGGCTGTACGAGATAAAGATGGGGGCCACCACCGTGTGGGAGCGGTGGGACGGCCTGGACGAGAACGGCGTGTGCCCCATCGGCGACGATGGCACCGACATGATGATCTCCTACAACCACTATGGTTTCGGCGCGGTGGGCGATTTCCTCTACCGCCGGGTGGCGGGCATCGAGCCGGTGGAGCCTGGGTACAAGACCTTTGCGGTCAGGCCCATTCTGGGCGGCGGCCTCACTTGGGCCAGGGCGGCGGTGCGCACCCCCTACGGCCAGGCCGGCGCGGACTGGAAGATCGAAAACGGCACGTTCTCCGTCACCGTCCGGGTTCCCATGGGGACGCGCTGTAAGCTCACCCTCCCCAACGGCACGGAAAAGGTTTACCCCAGCGGCACGCACACCGCCGCCTGCCCGCTGTAACTCAAACAGGAAAGGATGATCCCTATGGCGAAACAAGAGGGGTTTTGGAGCACCCCGCTCACCAACTCCCTGGTGAAGTCCCAGGACGTGAAGCTGCCGGAAATGGTTTTTGGCTACTTCATCGGCCCCTTCGGGGCGCTGCTGTCTTCCGGCATCTTCACCAGCTTCCTCAACAAGTACTTCACCGATGTGCTCCGGCTGGACACAGCCTTCCTGTCCGCGCTGCAATTGGTGTCCACCCTGCTCATCGTGGCTGCCAACCTCATCGTGGGCCAGCTCATCGAGCGCACGAAGGCCCTGGCGGGCAAGGCCCGGCCCTGGGTGCTGCTGTCGGCCCTCACCCTGAGCGTGTCCAGCGTGCTGATGTTTATCGTCCCCTTTGAGGGGACGGCGAAGATGGTATGGGTGGCCATCGCCTACAACCTGTATTACGCCGTGGCTTATCCCATCTACAACACCGCCAACTCCACCCTGATCCCCGTGTCCACCCGCAACAGCCAGCAGCGGGGGGCGCTGGCCTCCTTCACCAACGTGGCGGGGCTGGGGGTCATGGGGGTGGGCTCCATGGTGTTCCCCATGCTGGTGTCCAACGTGATGAAAGAGGACCAGAACATGTGGTTCCTGGTGATGCTGGGGGTGGCCGTCTTTTCGGCGCTGACCATTTACCTCCAGTTCCGGTTCACCAGGGAGCGGGTTACCGAGGAGGGCATGGGCGCGGACCACAGCTCCGCCCCGGCCAAAACTGCCACCATGGGCGAGCAGCTCCGCGCCGTCACCAGCGAGAAGTGGTGGTGGATCGCCATCCTGTTCTACCTGGCCTTCCAATGGAGCGGGGCCATGAAGAACGGCTCCATGAGCTACTTCTGCCAGTGGGTGGCGGACAGCTCCATGCTGGGCGGCGACTACGGCGCGGTCCAGTCCCTGCTGGCCATCCTGGGGGCCATCCCCATGGCCGCTGCGGCGGCGGTGGTGGTTCCCCTGGCCAACAAGTTCGGCAAGCGTTTGGTTACCATGGCGGGCATGGCGCTAGGGGTGGCCGGCGGCGTCATCGCGGGGCTTGGCAACGGCCAGATCATCCCCGTGGCGGTGGGCGTGGCCCTGAAGTGCCTGGGCTCCGCCCCGGCCTGCTACCTGATCCTGGCCATGCTGGCCGACGTCATCGACCACATCGAGTTCAAAAGCGGCATCCGCACCGACGGCTTAACCATGTCCATCTACAGCTGCGTCATGGTGGCTGCCACCCCAGTTTGCAACGCTGCCTTTATGGCCATGCTGGGGGGGGCAGGCTACGTGGCCCCGCCCGCTGACGCGGCGGCCCCGCCATGACCCAGACCGCCGCCGTGCAGGGCACCATCGCCGTCAGCTATATTTGGATCGAGACCATTGCCTACGCCGTATGCGCGGCGCTGATGTTGCTGTGGACTGTGGAGAAGAACCTTCCCGCCGAGCAGGAGGCCATCGCCCGGCGAAAGAAGTAAGAAGCGGTCCCAATGTTGTGAAGCACGGCCCCCCCGGGGCCTTGTGGATAGATGGAAACAGAACGAGGAAAAGGAACAAGGAGGGCAAAACATGAAAAACAGTCAAAACGGCCGGGGCGCCCAGCGCCTGTGGCGCGGCCTGACCGCCGTCACCGCCTCCGTGCTGGCCCTGGCGCTGAGCGCCCAGCCCCTGGTCAACGCCTCCCGCACGGACATCGACAAGTTTTTGGGCACCCAGAGCAGCAAAACTGTCACCGACGACACCGGCGAAAAGCAGGACCTGTTCACCTACAAGTCTGACTACGCTGGCACCGGCGAGCTGCTGAACGCCATCGAGGATCTGGGCGAGCGGATGAGCGAAGAGGGCACCGTCCTGCTCAAGAACAACGGCGCGCTGCCTCTGTCTGCGGGGGAGAAGGGTAAGGTATCCCTGCTGGGCTTCTCCAGCTACTACCCTGTCCGGGGCGGTATCATGGGCTCCAGCTTTATTGCCAACCAGGGCACCGACGCGGACACCGTGGATCTGGTTCAGGCCCTCACCGCCAAGGGATTCACCCTGAATCCCGACCTCCAGCCCCTGTACCAGGGCCTGGAGTCCGTCTTCACCACCGAGGTGCAGAGCTGGGGCGGCACCATCACCTACACCACCATCACCGCCCCCAGCATCGGTGGGGTGTTCTCCAGCAAGGAGCCCTCCCAGGCCGCGCTGAACGGGGCAAACGCCAGCTGGAAGGATGGGCTGTCCAATTATAACGTGATGATCGTCACCATTGCCCGGGCGGGCAGCGAGAACGGCACCTATCTGCCCGGCGAGGCGGGGGTGGATCCGTCCCAGAACCTGAACCAGACCGACCCCCTGGGCCTGTCCGATGACGAGCGGGACTTGATCCAGGCCGCCATCGATGCCAAGGGCGCCGATGGAAAGGTCATCGTCCTGCTCAACAGCTCCAGCGCCATGGAGGTGCAGGAGCTGGAGGACAACGCGGGGGTGGACGCCATCCTCCAGATCGGCCTGCCCGGCGGTTACGGATTCTACGGCGTGGCGGACGTGCTCTCTGGCGACGCCAACCCCTCCGGCCACCTGGCCGACACCTACGCGGCGGACATTGCCAGCTCCCCCGCCGCCCAGAACTTCGGCAACCTGGAGTGGACCAATCCCGACCCCTCCATCAGCATGAACTCCGCCATTGTCCAGGCCGAGGGCATCTACATGGGCTACAAGTACTACGAGACCCGGTACGCCGATGCGATGCTGGGCCAGGGCAACGCGGGCGCGCCCACAGGCAGCTCCACCGGGTCGGGCTGGAGCTATGACGACGAGGTCACCTACCCCTTCGGGTTCGGCCTGAGCTACACCACCTTTGAGCAGACCCTGGACAGTGTGGACGTGGACCTGGGGGCCAGGACGGTCACCGCCTCCGTCACTGTGAAGAACACCGGCTCCGTGGCCGGTAAGGACGCCATCCAGCTCTACGTCTCCCTGCCCTACGTCACCGGCGGGCTGGAGAAGTCCGCCATCCAGCTGCTGGACTACGCCAAGACCGGCGAGCTGGCCCCCGGCGAGTCCAAAACCTACACCCTGACGGCGGACGCCCAGAACATGACCAGCTGGGACAGCGCTTCCGGCAACGCCATCGGCACCCAGGGCTGCTTTGTGCTGGACGCGGGCGACTACCGCTTTACCGTGGGCGATGACGCCCACGACGCGGTGAACAACGTGCTCTCCGCCCAGGGCGTTTCCGTGGACGGCGACAGCGCCAACGTCAAGACCTGGAGCCTGGGAAGCCGGGACGAGACCACCTTCGCCCGCACCAGGAACGGCACGGCGGTGGAAAACCACCTGGCCGACATGGACGTGAACTACTGGCTGCCCGGCGCCGCCGACTACCTGTCCCGCGCCGACTGGCAGGGCACCTGGCCCAAGACCTACACGGGGCTCACCGCCAATGCCGAGATGCTGGACATCCTGGACAACGATATCTACGAGATCAGCGCCGATAACGGCGACCCGTCCTCTGTCACCTTCGGCGCGAAAAACGGCCTGACCCTGGCCGACCTCAAGGGCGTCGCCGACCTGGACGACCCTCGCTGGGAGCAGCTCATGGACCAGATCACCCTGGAGGAGTGCATGATCCGCACCGGCTTTGGCGGCACCTCCACCAAGGCCATCCCCTCCATTATGTCCCCCGAGGCCATCCAGAACGATGGGCCCAACGGCATCTACTCCTACCCCCTGGGCCAGTACGCCAGCTCCGACGCCTCCAACGGCGACCCCTGCGCCGTGGCGGAGGACGACCCCAACCGGGAGTACCGCTTCGGCACCATGGTCAACGAGACCGTCATCGGCCAGACCTTCAGCAAGGAGCTGGCCCGGGAGTACGGCGAGCTGTGCGGCAACTACTCGCTGTGGGCCAACCTGACCATCTACTGGGGCTGCGGCACCAACCTGCACCGGGTGCCCTACAACGCCCGCAACCACGAGTACTACTCCGAGGACGCGGTGCTCACCGCCGGACAGGGCAATGATTTCGTGCAGGGCGGGCTGAAGTACGGCTGCCTCATCGCCCCCAAGCACCTGGCCTTCAACGACAGTGAGATCAACCGCACCGGCGTGGCCACCTTCATGACGGAGCAGCAGGCCCGGGAGAACGAGCTGCGGGGCACCCAGGCCATCGTGGAAAACGGGGCCCTGGCCGTGATGACCGCCTTTAACCGGGTGGGCATCACCGCCTCCAACGCCCACGAGGGGCTGATGATGGACATTCTCCGGGGCGAGTGGGGCTTCAAGGGCCTGATCTCCGAGGACTTCATCATGGACGCCAACTACGTCACCCTGAAGGAGGCCGTGCTCAACGGCGTCACCATGAGCTGCAACACCGGCGAGAACACCATGGCCGCCGTCAGCGAGAAGTACAGCTACTGGACGCTGGACGCCGTGGGCAAGGACGCCAAGCTGATGGCCGCGCTGAAGCAGGCCATGACCTGGCAGAACTACGCCCTGGCCAACTCCAACGCCCTGGACGGCCTGTCCTCCAACTCCCGGCTGGTGTCGGTGCGCACCTGGTACGACAACCTGGTCACCGGATTGCAGATCGGCTTTGGCGTGCTGACCGTGGCCTGTGCCGCTATGTATGTGATGTCCGCCAAAAAGAAAGACTGAGACAGGAGGGAAATGCAATGAAAAAATCCGTGGGATTCTTTATGACTATCCTCTCCGCCGCCGCGGCGGCGGTGGGAGCGGCAATGTGGTCAACGTATACAACTGGGGCGAATATTTAGATCCTGTCGTCCTTGACATGTTTGAAGAAGAAACCGGCATCGAAGTAATCTACGAAGAATTTGAGACGAATGAAATTATGTATCCAAAGATTCAGTCCGGTGCAATCGCGTATGACGTAGTCTGCCCTTCTGATTACATGATTCAACGTATGATCGAAAATGATTTGCTTGCTGAATTGAATTACGAAAACATACCAAATATCACGAACATTGGTAAACAATACATGGAACAGTCCCGTCAATTTGACCCGGAAAACAAGTATTCCATTCCATATTGCTGGGGAACAGTAGGTATTTTATACAATAAGACACTGGTTTCAGAACCAATCGACAGCTGGAGTGTTCTGTGGGATTCACAATACAAAGACAATATCCTGATGCAGGACAGCGTACGTGACGCATTTGCAGTAGCTTTGCGTTATCTTGGCTACTCTTTGAACTCTACCGACTTAGATGAACTGGAAGCTGCAAAAGAATTACTCATTGAACAAAAGCCTCTTGTGCAAGCGTATGTGATTGACCAGGTACGCGACAAAATGATCAACAATGAAGCTGCCATCGGAGTCATCTACTCCGGGGAAGCGATTTATACACAATTGGAAAATCCGGATCTTGAGTATGTAATTCCAAAAGAAGGCTCTAATGTGTGGATTGATTCATGGGTGATTCCAAAGAATTCCAAACATAAAGAAAATGCCGAAACTTTTATCGACTTTTTGTGCCGCCCGGATATTGCCAAGATAAACTTTGACTATATCACTTATTCCACACCGAATACGGCTGCAAGAGAACTGATCGAAGATCCTAAGATAAAAAACAGCACGATTGCATTCCCGCAATCTTCCGAACTGGAGCGCTGCGAAACGTTCCGCTTCCTTGGCGATAAATATGATGCTATCTATAACGAGCTTTGGAGAGAGATCAAATCAAAATAATGTATATATATAATAGAAAGGACAGACTATGAAACGGATATTAAATTATGAAATCACAAAAGAATATGCCGGTCAGCCTGTCCTTTTCTTTTTAAAGCAACATGGCTTTTCCCAGCAAATCGTTACCCATTTAAAAAAGACGGAAAATGGGATTCTCTTAAACGGTATCTGGGCAAGGGTATGGGATATTTTAAAAGAAAACGATGTGCTTACTCTGACAATAACCGAAATAGGCTCTTCGGAAAATATCGTTCCGGTCAAGCTTCCATTTCCGATTGTATACGAAGATGAGGATTTACTTATCATCAACAAACCGGCCGGCATGCCGATTCATCCTTCACAGGGAAATTTTGAAAATACTCTGGCAAATGCGGCTGCCTACTATTTTTCTTCAAAGAACGAACCTTTTATCTATCGTTGCATCAACCGCTTGGATAAGGATACCACCGGTCTTTTGATTCTTGCCCGCAACATGTATAGCGCCGCAAGACTTTCCGATATGGTCGCAAAACGTGAAATCCACAGAACTTACCTTGCCATTGTCAGCGGACATTTAGAGAACGAAGGCTGTATAAAAGCTCCCATTGCCCGCACCGACGGTTCTACGATTGAACGGCAGGTAGATTTCCAAAGAGGGGAATACGCCTGCACACATTATCGTCTTTTGGATACAAACGAACGTTATTCACTCGCCAAATTAAGATTAGACACCGGAAGAACGCACCAGATTCGAGTACATATGAAATACATAGGCCACCCTCTTCCTGGCGATTTTCTTTATAATCCTGATTATTCCTGTATTTCCCGTCAAGCGCTGCATTCCTATCAGCTGGATTTCAACCACCCGGTAACCGGAGAAAAAATGTGCTTTACTGCTCCTTTGCCAAAGGATATGGATTTGGGCTGGAAATTAAAGAAGGAGGATTCCTTCTAAATACGAAAGCATCCTCCACCGATAAATTCTCTAAGAATCGAATTCGCCGGAATATTTTCTCCTCCGATTCCCACAAAATAATCAAAAAATTTCAAAAGGCGTTTTGCCTCTGTATATTCCTCACAATCCGATTCTATTTCAAACAGTGCGGGCTCAGCATACTGCTTTAGTACTGCCAATTCATAAATCAATGCGGAATTGAACATCACATCCGCCTGCTCTTGGAACGGAAAAATATTTGCTTCCTCTCCTCTTCTGACAGATGGCCACAATTCAATCGTCCGTTTCGCACTTGTTCCCCTTGTTCTTGCATCACGCACAATCCTTCTTATCAGCCGTCCATCTGTGGTCGGTATCTGATTGTGTTCATCAATATTGATCTGTGTAAGCGCACTGATATAAATCTTAAATTTGTTCTCTGTAGGAAGTGCATGAGACATCTTATCATTTAATCCATGAATTCCCTCAATCACCAAGATATCCTGTTCTCCAAGTTTCTTCTTATCGCCTCGGTATTCCCGTTCGCCCGTCTTAAAATTATATGTTGGAAGCATAATTTCTTCACCTGCAAGCAAAGAACACATATCCTGGTTAAAAAGCTCAAGATCAATCGCTTCAAGACATTCAAAATCATATTCCCCGCTTGCATCTTTTGGTGTATCTACTCTGTTTTTAAAATAATTGTCCACTGCAATCGGATGAGGTTTTAATCCATTAGCTCGAAGCTGCACCGATAACCGATGAGAAAATGTCGTCTTGCCAGAAGAAGACGGTCCCGCGATCAAGACAAATTTCACATCCGGCCGCTCTGCAATCTGCTGTGCGATCTCTGCTATTTTCTTTTCCTGCAAAGCCTCCTGCACTAAAATAAGCTCACTGACATCCTGCTTTGTCACCGCTTCATTTAATTCGCCGACCGTTCCTACTTCCAGCATATTTCCCCATTCCACCGACTCCTGAAGTACTTTAAAAAGCTTATGCTGCGGCTTGAACTCTGGTACCACAGTAGGCGCTCCTTTCACCGGCATCTGTAATACAACACCGCCCTCATACAGATATAATTTGAAATATTTCAGGTAAGACGTGTCTGGAACCATATAGCCATAATAATAATCCTCAAATTCATTCAGGCTATAAATATTCACAGTAGAACTTCTCCTGTAACGGAATAACTTCTCCTTATCGTGCATTCCATATCTGGCAAATAATTTTATTGCATCATCCGTAGAAATGCTTCTCTTTTGAATCGGAAGTCTTTCTTCTGACATCTGCTTCATCCGTGCATCTACCTTTGCTAGAAATTCTTCATTAAGCGTAATTTCTCCCTCTATCGTACAATAATATCCTTTGCTCACCGAATAACCCACATGCACTTTTTTTATTACATCATGGCCGCCCACATCATGCACCGCTTTTACAAACAAAAGTTTCATGCTTCTTCGATATGTTTTATTTCCTACTGTGCTCGCCGTTGTAACAAATGACACTTCACAATCACTTCTGATCGGTTTTCCAAGCTCCTCCAGTCTATTTTCAATCATTGCCAGCACAATATCCGCTTCATATTCACTCTGATGTTCTTTCGCAAGCTCCAAATATGTAGTTCCTTGCGGATATTCCTTCACACTGTCACCTATTTTTATCCGATACATCTGTTTATCCATACTGCTCCTTCTTTCTTTGCATGGTTTTATATCTCACAGAATCTGCATATTTATATAATATGAAATGGGTGACGTACAGGTGCCGGAATAATTTCAATTCCCGGCAATCCTTTTTCCAGAAACTGTTTGATATCCTGAATAAAAATATGTTCCAGACCATAGTGACCGGCATCAATGACCATCAGCCCCTGTGCTGCGGCATCAATTCCAGCGTGATGATCGATGTCGCCGGTAATCAACACCTGCGCACCCTTTTTTAAAGCCTCTGCAAGGACACTCTTACCTGCTCCCGGACATATTGCAACCCGGCTCACACTTTTTTCTTCCCCTCCAAACACTTTTACATATTCCAGGGAAAATGCTTCTTTCACAAGCTTTGCACATTCTGCCAGTGTCATCGTCTTTAAGAATCCTATCCTTCCGATTCCTTCCTTTTTCTCCCCTTTATCCGTATCAGACATGCCCGTCTCTTCGAGTACTTCGGATTTCCCAAGCATCAACTTATCCGCAGCCAAATCTGCCATCCCAAGCACATCATAGTTCGTATGCATGGCATAATAAGCCATTTTATTCTCTATCATTTTGATGATCCGCCGTCCGATAAAATCGTCATCCGTCACGCTCTTCATTCCGGAGAAAATAAGCGGATGATGTGTGATAAGCATATCTGCTCCCACACTTACTGCTTCCTCTACAACCTCATCATCTGCATCCAGCGCAACATATATTTTTTTTACTTCCTTTTGCCGGCTTCCTGCCAACAATCCTACATTATCCCAAGAAAGTGCATAACACCTTGGATATGCACTTTCAATCATTTCTATAATATTTTTGCAAAGCATAGTATACCTTCTTTCGTCTCTGCTATCTCATTAAATACTTCTTCTCTTCGCATTCTTGTACGCGAATTCTCTGTACTGTTCAATCGTTCCAGAATAATCTCTTTTTCCTTCAATTCCTGCTTAAGATACTCTAACAAGACAGGATGCTTCTTATGTAAAAGACAAGGTCCGTATTTAAGTTCAATCCTGCTATATGGCGCCGCCTCACCCTTTTCCACACGCATCAGCGGGTAATATTTCCCATCTTCATATACGATATCTTCTGCAGTTATATGATATCCTGACTTTTGTAGATAAGCTCTGACTTTTGCAATCTCAGACTGTGGCTGCAGCACCCAATACTTCATATGCTCCAGGACATCTTTCCCTTCTGACATAATTTTTATCATAAGTGCGCCGCCCATTCCTGCGGCTGCCATGCAATCGGCTTCGCCTGGTTTCAGCGCTTTTAGCCCATCGGAAAGTCTCATCTCAATATATCCAGAAAGATCATATGCCTTGATATGCCTATTTGCACGTTCCAGCGGCCCTTTGTTCACATCCATAGCAAATACTTTTTTGCACTTATAATCTTGCACCAATGCAATCGGAAGATATCCATGGTCTGTTCCCACATCGGCCACCCGAAGCTTTTCCATCTCTTCTTTTTCCGTCAATAACCGGATAACTGCCTGTAATCTCTTTGATAATTCCATACCTGCCTCTTAATCCAGATAATCACGGAGTTTACGGCTTCTGCTCGGATGACGAAGTTTACGAAGCGCCTTTGCCTCAATCTGTCGAATACGTTCTCGTGTTACGTCAAATTCCTTTCCGACTTCCTCCAACGTTCTTGCTCTTCCGTCATTCATACCAAAGCGAAGTCTTAACACTTTCTGCTCTCTCTCAGTCAAAGTATCCAGCACTTCATCTAACTGCTCTTTTAACAAAGTAGCTGCTGCCGCCTCTGCAGGCACCGGCACATTGTCATCCTGAATAAAATCACCCAGATGGCTGTCTTCTTCTTCACCAATTGGAGTCTCCAAAGAAACTGGCTCTTGAGAAATTTTCAAGATCTCCCGCACGCGTTCTACCGGCATGTCCAATACTTCTGCGATCTCTTCCGGAGATGGTTCTCTTCCAAGCTCTTGCAGCAACTGTCTGGATACACGGATCAATTTGTTGATCGTCTCTACCATGTGAACCGGAATACGGATTGTTCTGGCCTGGTCTGCGATCGCTCTTGTGATTGCCTGACGAATCCACCACGTAGCATAGGTACTGAACTTAAATCCTTTTTGGTAATCAAATTTTTCTACGGCTTTGATAAGACCTAAGTTTCCCTCCTGGATCAAATCCAGGAACAACATACCTCGTCCCACATATCTTTTCGCAATACTGACTACCAGTCTTAAGTTGGCTTCTGCCAAACGTTTCTTCGCTTCCTCATCACCGTCCGCCATTCTTTTCGCAAGCTCTATCTCCTCTTCCGCACTCAAAAGAGGCACTTTTCCGATTTCTTTTAAATACATACGGACAGGGTCTTCAATACTGATGCCATCCGGAACGGAAAGATCGATTTTTTCTACATCTACTTCATCTTCTTCGGTGATCACAATCTCGATCTCATCTTCCGCATCCTCTTCTGCATTAATACGCAGCACATCAATACCGCTTGCCTCCAGATATTCAAAAATCTTATCCATCTGTTCTGCTTCCAGCTCCATGTCTGAAAAAAAGTCATTGATTTCCTGCAACTCTAAAATACTTTTTTTCTTCTTTCCCAGGGCAACAAGTTCTTTTAACTTCTCTCCAAATTTTGCCATGTTTTCTTCCATATACCTGTGTCCATCCTCTCTTTGGTCCGGCAAACCGTACCAATTGTTTATATTTTATCCTTAATCAATAGAAATATGCAGTGTCTTAAGGCTTAGCAGCTCTCTTTTGGCATTCATAAGTTTCTGAAGCCCTGCCAAATCTGTCGGCTCCAATTCCTGCGCAGACTTTTCTATGCTATGACTCTTAACCCTTAGCAACGTCTCCTTTAATGCTTTTTCCTGCTCTTCCTTTGTCTTTATTTCTTTTAGTCTTGTATGGAATAAAGAAGCCACCTCCCGATGCTCTTCTTCATCCGTAAATTGATTCATGAGCTTAGCAGGATTTACCTCTCCTTGCTGATATTGTTCATACAAAAGCGCTGCAACTTTTTTGTACAATTCCGTTGAAAAGTCCTCCGGTGTAATGTAACGCTTAATCTGCGCAAAAATGTTCTGCCCTTCCAGCATCCAAGTCAAAAGTACTTTCTGTGATTTCCTGTAACCATCTTCTTTTTCCTTTGGTTTCCCGGTGCCTGCCTTTGGGCGAACAGCCATGGATGCCAGCCCTGACTGCACTGCTGTTCTTTGTACCAGTTTTTTCAACTCTTCATATCCGATTCGATAAGTTTTTGCAACTGCTTCTATATAATTATTGCGCTCAATCTCTTCTTCAAATTCTCCAAGCCTTTTTGCCGCTTCTCTGAAAAACGCGGTCTTTCCTTCCGGTGACTGCATATCGTAATCCTGCTCCAGCATCTCAAGACCAAACATAAAACCATTCCTCGCTTTCGCGATACGCTCTTCAAATGCTTCCGCGCCCAGATTCTTAATAAATTCGTCCGGATCTTTATATGGCTCCATACGAATCACCTTCGCCGAGATTCCTGCTTCCTTTAAAATCGGCACTGCACGCAGAGCTGCTTTTGTACCGGCTTCGTCACTGTCATAAGTAAGATACACTTCATTCACATAACGCTTGATCAAAGAAGCATGTCCTGCCGTCAGCGCTGTTCCAAGAGTTGCAACTGCATTTGTAAATCCCGCCTGATGCATGGAAATTACATCCATATAACCTTCGCAAATAAGAAAATAAGGTTTTCGGCTTGTCCTTGCACGATGCAATCCATACAAATTCCGGCTTTTGTCAAAAATCATTGTCTCCGGTGAATTCAGATATTTCGGTTTTGCATCTCCCATCACGCGGCCGCCAAACCCAATCACACGATTATTCGTATCCATGATCGGAAACATCACACGATTCCAGAACTTATCATATGCTCCGTGTTTCTCGTCTGCATTGATCAAACCTGCTTTCAGAATCTGTTCATCATTGTAGCCTTTCATCTTGAGATATTGGTACAGATCATTACTGTATTTGTTTGAATATCCCAGCCCAAACTGACGTATCGTTCCTTCATCAAGTCCTCTTTTCGTCAGATACTCATGTGCTGCCTTCCCATTTTCTGATATCAATTGTGCATAATAGTATTTTGCGGCAAGCTTGTTCATGTCCAGAAGAATTTGTTTTAAATCTCTTCTCTCTTTTTCTTCTTTTGAATATTCTGCTTCCGGCAGTTCAACTCCGGCACGATCTGCCAAAAATTTCAACGCCTCTACGAAAGAATAATTCTCATATTCCATCACAAATGTAAATACATTCCCTCCTGCTCCGCATCCAAAGCAATAGTACATCTGCTTTTGTCTGCTCACAGAAAAAGACGGTGATTTTTCATTGTGAAACGGACATAATCCAAAATAAGAGCTTCCTTTTTTCTGCAGCTTCACGTATCCGGAAATCACATCTACAATATCATTTTTCATTCTTACTTCTTCTACGATATCATCTGAATAATACATTCTGCCCTTCCTTCCAAATACATCCCACTATATATAATATTCGACAAGGCTTTCCTATTTCCTTTTAATTTTTCCAAGATTGAGGTATAAAAAATTCTTCAAACATCAAAACCGCATAATTATCCGTCATTCCGGCAATATAGTCACATACGGCTTGTTCCTTGCTATGCCCGATTTCCATCATATCATGATACAGCTTCGGAAGCTTGTCTGGATGTTTCATATAATAATCATATAATTTCCCGACAAGATGAACCGCCTTCTCCTCTTCTGCTTTCGCCACCGGATTGCGGTATACATGCTCATACATAAAACAGCGAAGCCTCGTAAGTACATCCTGTACTTCTTCCGACATGGAAATCTCCGGCTTCCCGGCACTGTTACTAATCACATCATGCACCATTGTATTCAGCCTGCTTCTTATCGTTGTTCCAAGTACATCGGTAAATTCCTTTGGAACATCCTCTTTTTTCAAAACTCCTGCTCGAATCGCATCATCAATATCATGATTCACGTAAGCAATTTTATCAGAAAGCCTGACAATCTGTCCTTCTAATGTTTCCGGCATACTTTTTGTCTGGTGCTTTAAAATACCATCGAGCACTTCATATGTGAGGTTCAATCCTTCTCCATTCTTTTCCAGATATTTCACAACACGTACACTCTGTTCATTATGCCGAAAACCCTTTTCACACAATTCATCCAACGCTCGTTCCCCGGCATGTCCAAACGGCGTATGCCCTAAATCGTGTCCTAGCGCAATCGCCTCTGCAAGGTCTTCGTTAAGACGTAATGCCTTGGCAATTGTTCTTGCATTCTGCGCCACTTCCAGTGTATGTGTCATCCTCGTCCTATAATGATCTCCGCTTGGAAGAAGAAATACCTGGGTCTTTTGTTTCAACCGGCGAAAGGCTTTGCTATGCAGTATTCTGTCTCTGTCACGTTGAAAGACTGGTCTTAAATCACATTCTTCCTCATCTTTTTCCCTTCCTTTGGAATCCCTGCTTAACGTTGCATATTCGCTTAGATACATCTCTTCACGTCTCTCCAACTCTTCTCTGATCGTCATATCTACCGCTCCTTTAGACTTCTTTCAGTCTTTCCTCTATCGCCTCTATCACTGTTTTCAATACTTTTATCCGTGCATAATATTTACAGTTTCCTTCCACAACAATCCATGGAGCATTTTTTGTAGACGTCCGAAGAATCATCTCATTTACCGCTTCCTCGTAAAGCTCCCATTTTTCACGATTTCTCCAATCCTCGTCCGTGATCTTCCATTGTTTTTCCGGGTTTTCCTGTCTTGCCTTGAAGCGCCTCTCCTGCTCATTTTTGTCAATGTGCATCCAGAATTTAAGTACGATCGCTCCGGCATCCGTAAGGTCTCTCTCCATATCATTGATTTCTTTATAAGCTCTTTGCCATTCTGCTTTCGTACAGAATCCCTCAATCCGCTCCACCATCACACGCCCATACCAGGTCCGGTCAAAAATTGTCACATGTCCCGCTTTTGGCATATCTACCCAGAATCGCCACAGGTAATGATGTGCTTTCTCAACATCATTCGGAGATGCCGTCGGATGTACCACATACCCTCTCGGATCCATCTTTTCAGTCAGGCGTTTGATCGCACCGCCTTTTCCTCCCGCATCCCATCCTTCGAATCCAAGTACTACCGGAATTCTTCTTCGGTACAACTCTCCATGCAGTTTCTCTATCTTCTTTTGCAGCTTCGACAACTGCTCTTTATATTCTTCCTTTGTATAAGCAAGACTTAAGTCTGCTTTATTCAGAATAGATTCTCCAAGTACTTTGTCTTTAGACAATTCTTTCATGCCCCGTTCTTCTGCGTTTCCTTCTTTACGTTTCTTGGCTTCCTCCACTCTTTCCTTGAGAACCCGACACACAATATCATAAATCTTAGCCGTGGCAAATCTTCTGTCCGTCGCCTCTACAATATGCCATGGTGCGCAATCCGTATCGGTACGGCTAAGCATTTCCTCATTGATTGCCTCATACTTCTTGAATTTCTTATTGCGCTTTAAATCTCCTTTACTCACACGCCATGCCGTCTCTTCTGACTCAAGAAGCTTATCAAAACGCTTTCTTTGTTCCCCTTTATCAATCGCCAGAAAAATCTTAATAATCACCATTCCATCCGCCGTCAGCTGCTCTTCAAAAGAACAGATAGAAGCAAATTCTCTTTCCACCTTTTCTTTCTTCGTCTTCTTGTCGAAACGATCCACGAGCACCTTACGATACCAACTGCTGTCATAGATTGCAATCCGTCCCTTCGCAGGCATCTTTGTCCAGAATCTCCACAAAAACGGATGCAGTTTTTCCTCTTGGGTCTCCGTCTTAACCGCATATACTTCAAAACCACGAGGATCTAACGCCTTAATTAATTCTCCGATCTGTACTCCTTTTCCTGCAGCGCCATATCCTTCAAATGCAATCATAACCGGAATTCCAAGTTCCTTACATTCCCTCTGCAATTTTCCAAGTTCCGGCACCAATAACCCCATCTTCTCTTTGTAGTTTTCTTTTTCTAACGTTTTCGTCAAATCCAGCTTTTCCAACATAAAAATAACCTCCTCTCACACCTTTAGAAGATTCCCCACGCAAATCTCCCTTATCAAAAGTTTTTTTATGTCTATTATACACTATTTCTAAATACAAAAAAATACCGGAATCCCCTATCTTATAAGGTTTCCGGTATTTTGGTTGAATGCGGAAGATGGGACTTGAACCCACACGATCGCATTGATCACAAGATCCTTAGTCTTGCTCGTCTGCCAGTTCCGACACTTCCGCGCGTCTCAACAAAAAATATCTTACTATAAAGTTTTCTCTATGTCAATACTTTTTTTAATTTTTTCTTTTTTTCTATCTCTGCCGGAAGAAAAATTCTTCCGGCAAAGGTATATAAACTTACTTAAATCTATCAAACATATATTAAGCCAATTTTGCTTTTGCTGTTTCTGCCAATGCTGCAAAACCTGCTGCATCGTTCACAGCCATCTCAGCTAACATTTTTCTGTTCATTTCGATGTTAGCTAATTTTAATCCGTACATAAATCTGCTGTAAGATAATCCATTCATTCTTGCTGCAGCATTGATACGAGCAATCCAAAGCTGTCTCATCTGACGTTTGCGCTGTTTTCTTCCTGCATATGCGCTTGTCAAAGCTCTCATTACAGACTGTTTTGCGATTCTGTACTGTTTTGATCTTGCTCCTCTATAACCTTTAGCCAGTTTTAAAGTTCTGTTATGTTTTTTTCTAGCGTTCATTCCGCCTTTAATTCTTGCCATCTCTTCTTAATCCTCCTTCAATTGTTTATCTACATCTTACAGGTATGGTAAGATTTTCTTCATATTCTTAACATTAGATGCATCTGTAACAGTTGTTTGTCTAAGATTTCTCTTTCTCTTAGTAGATTTTTTCGTTAAGATATGGCTCTTATAAGCTTTCGCTCTTTTTAATTTTCCTGTACCTGTTACTTTGAAACGTTTTGCAGCTGCTCTGCTTGTTTTTATTTTTGGCATGATATATTCCTCCTTCATCTTATGAGTCATTCATACATGACTTATTATTTATGTTTAACGTTTTTCAGTTAAAACCATGCTCATACTTCTTCCTTCCATCTTTGCCGGCTTCTCTACCACAGCAATGTCTTCCAACATTTTTGCGAAATCATCTAAAATATGTTTGCTGGTCTGTGCATGCGCCATCTCTCTTCCGCGGAAGCGAAGCGTCACTTTCACTTTATTTCCTTTTGTAATAAACTTTCTTGCGTTATTCACTTTTGTATTCAAGTCATTGCCTTCAATATTAGGTGACAGACGCACTTCCTTTACTTCAACAACTTTTTGTTTCTTCTTTGCTTCTTTTTCTTTTCTTGCCAGTTCATAACGGTATTTTCCGTAATCTATAATCTTGCAAACCGGCGGGTTTGCTGTTGGAGCAATCTTCACCAGATCCAATTCGGCTTCCACGGCAAGCTTCATTGCCTCTCTCGCTGACATAATGCCAAGCTGCTCTCCGTTTTCGCTAATTAATCTTACTTCCTTGTCTCTGATTTGTTCGTTAATCATTAAATCGCTAATTGTAGTGCACCCCCATCTAAAAATTGGTTAATTGATCCTCATACCTTTTGATACATAACAAAGTGGGCAAGCCCACTTCAACTCCCTCCATCTCCTCACTCATGAGGGGCTTGCACGCTTTGCGCGCCGAGCGTGGTCAGCTTTTGCT
>OFGR01000982.1_pt1 | contig 25302 bp, 20 predicted proteins | sample 1521811 | NCBI WGS metagenome assembly OFGR01 (sample SAMEA3504098, study PRJEB24116) | mouse gut metagenome | biome: mouse gut; feature: mouse-associated habitat; material: faeces | place: Denmark | collected 2011
CCATTACTAATTTCTCCTTTCACAGGCAGGGAATGTTAGAATGTAAAATCCTGCCTTAAAAAGAGTTTAATCTATTTTTTTCTAAATGTCAATTATTTCATACTTATTGATTTAAAAATATTGATCGTCCTGTTACTGTTCACACGCAATGGCAGTGACAGGAGATGTTGATTTTGACTATTGCATTTTTTTGTATATCAGAATGGCGACAACCTCAACCGTAAGCACAATATCGTAGATCCATTGAACGCAACAAGCTGCCGTATTGTAATTTATGGGTATACGATCTGATATTTTTGCAAAAAAATTAACAATGAAAATGAATACGATCATAGAAATAATACTTGCTTTTCCAATGATTGCCCGTCCTCTTTTCGTACGAGAAGATTTTATAAAAAATAAAATAATCGAAATAATCGTAATCGGATAACCATACCATATCCCTATCAACAGGACTTGTCTGTGATTCACGAGTTCATTTAGTACCTCAATCATTTTTCTACCTCCGAAAAATCAAATAAATCTTCAATCGTTACATCAAATACTTTTGAAATACTATACGCCAGCATCATAGAGGGATTATAGCGGTTTCGTTCAAGCTGCATAATTGTTTGTCTTGAGACACCTGCCAAATCAGCAAGTTCTTGCTGCGTCATTCTCTTTGTGGCTCTGTACACATGGATTTTACTTTCAAACTGATACTTATTTTTAGACAATGGCCCGCCGCCTTTCTTTTGCGTTAATCTTATTCCACAGATACGAGTATAACCTATTTCCTTCATTTTGTCGAATAAAGATTTTAAAAACACGGAAATAGAAAAGCCCTGTCTTGTTCCTTTGTGTTTTAAATCCCTGAATAAAATGCCATTGGCATTTCCCAAAACAGCAAGTGTCGTGCAGCCGGACGCATGGATATGGTAACGGGAAAAACCGCCATTTGTCCCGCAGGTCTGGATAAAAATATCATTTCTGAAACAAACTGTTTTCCCACAAGTTCAGACAGCTTTATCAAAGCCTGTCCTTCCTCCTGTGTTGATAATGACCATTCTTCTTCAAAGCCATCCGGCACCCATCCGGCCAGCCCGTGCCTAATCACTCACCAGCTCAATTCCTTCCACATCCGGCCGCACCGCCATCGAATAATTCGTATAATAAACTACAAACCCCGGTGCCGAGCCATTCGGTTTTTTCACATTCCTGCGCTGCAGATAATCAATCTCAACCTTTTCAGAATCACGCCCCTGCGAATAATACCCGGCCAGCATCGCAGCTTCTTCAAACGTGCGGTCAGGCAGCTCTGCCCCGTTTGTCTTGACAATCACATGGGAGCCCGGCATTTTTTTTGCATGGAACCACCAGTCCCCGCCGTTTGCCATTTTAAACGTCAGTTCTTCATTCTGGTAATTGTTTTTTCCAATGTAAATATCAAATCCATCCGAAGACCGGTAATGAAACGGCCTGCTTTTTGCTTTCTGTTTTTTCTCATGTCCCCTGCGCCGGATATACCCGTAATCCTTCAATTCCTCTTTAATCTGCACAAGGTCGTCTTCCTTTAATGCAATATCCAGAGACGACGCAATGGACTCCAGATGCTCCATTTCGGACTTCGTCTGGGCGGTGAGCTCCGTCAGGGCTTCGTTCGTGCGCTTGAGCTTGCTGTACCTGTCAAAATATTTTTTGGCATTTTCCGAAGCAGACAGCTGTGCATCAAGCGGAATCTGAATCATTTCATTGGTATAATAATTCAAAGCTTCCAGCACCCGGGCACCTTCTTCCAGCCCATAGCCGTAAGTATTGAGCAGCTCCCCGTATACTTTGTATTTCTCTCTTTTTTTCGTATCTTCGAGCTGTTTCATCTGAAGCTGGTATTTTTTGCGCGTGCGCTCCAATGCTGTCGAAACGATTTTGCGCAAATCCACGGATTTCTGGCGGATGCGGGTATAGGTGTCACGCGCGGCGAAATACGTTTCCAGTACAGCCGAAACCGATTCCTGCATCATGCATTCCAGATGGGCATACTGGCTCAGGCGGATAACCGAAAATTCCATGGGCCTTCGGTCTTCCATTACAATATTCGGCGTAAATTTTTCTTCCCGGATATCCTGCATCAGCCACAGGAAATGATTGGCAAGATGCTGTTTTTCCTGTTCGCTCAATCCTGCCACAGGCGTATCAGCATCTATCCCGCTGCGGTAACAGATTTCATTTGCCACACAGGGACTGATGCCGGTATAAGTGCCATAAACCGCTTTCGCAGCTGTTACCGGCCTGGCCAGCGCCTGTGTGAGAAATTCCTCCTTGTCTGCCAGCAGGGGATTTTTCTTTCCCTGGGTCGGGATAAAGTAATCGCGCCCCGGAAGGACTTCCCGCACAGAGCTGACCTGCGCCGGAACATGCTTGATGCTGTCGATAATCATGTTTTTTTCATCCACAAAAATCAGGTTGCTGTGCTTTCCCATCAATTCCATGGTCAGTGTTTTCCTGCGCACGTCCCCAAGGTCGTCCAGGTGCTCGATTTCAAAATGAATAATGCGCTCCATATCCGGCTGCCAGATTTTTACGATGCGCCCGTTTGCGATATGCTTTCTTAAAAGCATGCAGAAATTCGGCGCAGTCAGCGGGCCCGGCTTATTTGCCTGTGTCAGGTAAATTAGCGGCAGGGATGCGCTCGCCGATAAAAACAGGCGCTTCTGCCCGTCCGGTCCTTTCAGTGTCAGCAGCAGCGCATCTTTTTCCGGCTGCGCAATTTTATTAATACGTGCATGCAGCACGGTTTTGTTCAGCTCCGATACGAGCCCTGCAATTACAATTCCATCAAAAGCCATGATAAATCACTCCTTTCTACGGAATTGTACCGCATCCTGAAACATACCGCAAGGGGTTTGTGAACAGTAACAAAATTCAGACAGAAACAGAAATATGCATGCCCGGTTCCGGCTTATTTGCCGCTCCTGCCGATTTGGTATAAATGACAGGCTCTGGCGAAACCGTATCGGAAGCTGTTACATCTAAAACCGTACTGTCTGAGCCGCCGTTTTCTTTCAGAAGCACCCTGCCGTCTTCGCTGATTTCTATACTGTCTGCGTTTTCATCTCTGTTTTCCCCTGTCTTTTTTTCCAGTTCTTCCAGTTCTTCCCTGCGTTTTTGAATGGCAGCCTCACGGTCTGCTTCTGCTTTTTCTTTTGCCTGCCTTGCGTCTTCTTCCATGCCTTTATCAGCGATTTCCTGATATTCTTCTGTTTTGTCTGAAAAATCACCGACATATTCCATGGCCCGTTCCATAACGGCTGTATCACCCCTGCGCCTTGCATCCTTATAGACACGGAATGGGGTCTGAAGAAGTTTCATATTTGTATCTGCTCCTGCAAGACCTTCCATTGTTTTCACATGCATGAACAATCCCTCCTTCCTGTATGCCGCAAAATCCATTTTTAAAACAGTACGGATCAGCTGGTAAAAGTGGTATGCTGGCGCCGGTATGTGTCGTTATCTTTTCTGCTTAATTCACTCTGCACCTGTGCCAGCTTTTTCTCCAGTTCCCGGATTTTTTTCTCATCGTCTCCGGCTGCATTTATCTGCTGCTCCAGCTGTTTTTCTTTCTCTTTCAGCTTCCTAATTTCCCGGTCAGGCTTATCCGTATTTCCAATGCATATCTCTGCCGGCTTTCCTTCATTTTCTCCAGATGCCTCCAGCGGCTTTTTATCCCCGTCTTTTTTTGGAACATCCGGGCTTTCCTGCGGCTTTTGTGCGTCCTCGCTGGATTTTTCCGGTTTCTCATAAAAGATTTTCCGCCTGCCCTGTTCATCCTGTCCTATCCGGTAAAGTCCTGCTGGTTTCGCACCTGACTGTCCGCTGCTGATATATGCATCCTGCCGGACAGGCTTTTCACCGGATAATCCTGCATGCTCCTGCTTTTTTTCCGTTTTCTGTGCGCCGCCTTCTTGCTGCGACTGCTCCAGTAACTGTTTTTCTTTTAACTGCTGTGCATAGCCGGTCCTGTCATAACGGCTGCTTCCCTGAATTTCCATTGACATAATTCTTCCTCCTTTTCTCGATATGGCCAGGCGTTCCAGCTGCAGGACATCCGCATTCCTGCAGCCCTGCCTTCCATTCTCTTTTTCGGCTGTCCGAAACCGCGGATAAAGCAGGCTGCTGTGAAATGTTCTCTGAATGCTGTGGAATAATCAAAAGCACGCTTAACCGGAACACGCCGTTTTGCGTATGGATGCTGACTGCCCCCTGGTATTTTTCCACTGCCGTGCGGATATTGGAAAGTCCCGTTCCCTTTACCGGCTGGCCGTTTCCCTGAAAGCTGTTTTCGATTTCCAGCAGGATAAAATCGCCCTGCATATGTCCGGTAACCGAAATATATTTTTCTGCTTTGGCATCCATTTTTTCACATGCATGAATGGCATTATCCAGGGCATTGGACAGGATAATGCCAAAATCAATATCACGCACGAAGCAGGGGTATGGCAGCACCAGGGAGCAGCTGGCATTGATTCCCATGCTTTCTGCAATCCCAAGCTTGTTTCCTATCAGAATGTCTGCCATTGGATGGTTTGTGCTGCAGGAAAAGGACAGTTCATCTGCCATAGCTTCCATATCTTCCATATATTGCAGCGCTTCCTTAAGCTTTGCATGTTTCAGATATTCCCGGATAACCGTCATATGGTTTTTGATATCATGGCGGAAAGACCTTGTTTTTTCATAACGGGCCTTTGCTTCTGTCACATACTGGTTCAGCGAATGTTCTTCCTGCTCAAGAAGGGACAGCTGTGTGGCAAGCTCCACATTCTGCATCAGCTTTTTATACGCAGCCATCACGCAAAACAGGCTTGCCAGTCCCAGAAGCTGTATGGAAAAAATCTGCGGGTAATGCATATTTTCAGGAATTTCCATGCTCCCGGAAGCATTCAGGTTTTCACTGATAACCAGGCTGATATACTCTCCTGCAAAAAATATCATCAGTACCGGTATTATCAGCATAAGCACATACTGCTTTCGGGCAGCTTCATAACAGGAAAAATACCGGCACACAATATGGAAGCAGCATACAGCCGGTATCAGGGCGCTGTTTCCGAGCAGAATAAATAAAACGCCGGCGGTTTTATGCGGAAGGGATGCAATGGCCGGATAGAAACCGCTCAGAAGCGAATCCGTCAGTCCGTAACAAAGATGCATGATTTCGATGGTAAGTGCATCATATAAAATCACAGATTTCCAATCCGCGCGGCAGGCCATAAGCCCGGCCGCGGCCAGAAGAAGGCCATATGCCGCAAAGCCAGATACTCTCCCGGGCATAAGAAACCGTATCAGAACAGCCGAAGCCAGTCCAAACAGAAAATAAAAATACCATTTTATTTTCTTCCGAAAAAACTTTACAAAAAAATAAAAGCCTGTCAGCATCTGGATGAGTCCCATAATATAGGTATTGAAAAGGTCCATCACACCATCCATTTCACATCCCCCATTCTTTCATATATTGCAGAATGACACTGGAAAATTCTTTCCTGCGCAGGCGGGACACCGGTATTTCCCTGCCATTTTCCATTAAGGCCGCCCCGTTTTGAAAGCTTTTTAAATATTTCAGGTTAATCAGGAAACTTCTGTGGCACCGGAAAAACCTGCCATCCAGCCTGGCTTGCAGGTTTTCAATCCGTTCATAAAAATCCACAGTTTCCGATGAAACTAAATGCAGATATATTTTCCGGTCAATAACCTCGCCATATACAATCTCATCAAATAAAATAATTCTGCTGTCATAGCCTTTCTGGATAAGCAGGCTTTCGTGCATGGCACTGCACATGGAAGCATACAGGCGCTCCATTGTTTTTTCAAACTGCTTTTCCCGGAGCGGTTTCAGCAGATAATCATACGCCTGAACCTCAAAGGACTGGAATACCATTTCCTTTAAAACTGTGATAAATATCAAAAATCCCTTGAAATCCCGTTCGCGCAGCTTTCTTGCCGTCTCCATGCCGTCCAAGCCTTTCATGCGGATATCCAGAAACAGAATATCCACCGGCTTGTCATAGTCCAGCAGCTCTTTTCCCGATGAAAACTGCAGGACAGCTGCTTCCCTGTTTTTTCTGCGGAAAAATCCGGCTGCCATTGTCCTGACTGCATCCGACATGCATGCATCATCATCGCAGACCGCTATGCGAATCATAGAACCACCTCCTGAAAAGCAGTATTGTACCACTTTTTTTGTGCTGAAACAAGGATAATGCTTTGAAATGCAGAAAAGAAGCTGTGAAATGCTGGATGAGATGCTGAAATGATTTATTTTGAAAAGCAGCATTTTTAACGTGTCTTATATCATCCACTTTCTGCCTGCACTGGCAGCAGTTACCAGTGTAAGAAAAAAAGAAGCGGACATAATAATCCCGTAAACAAAAACAGTTTACAAACACCACTCAAGATAAAGGAGGCAATTCACTATGAGTAATCATTCTAATCAGAACGCAGTACCAGAGGCAAAGGGAGCATTAAACCGTTTTAAATTCGAGGTCGCAGACGAGCTCGGCGTACCGTTAAAAGAAGGCTACAACGGTGACCTGACTTCCCGCCAGAACGGTTCCGTGGGCGGTTATATGGTGAAAAAGATGATTGAAGCCCAGGAAAGACAAATGGCTGGCGGAGACGAAATCATGGAATAACATTTCTCTGGCAGCTGCCAGAAGCCGGATTGCAGAATACTGCACAGGAAGGCTGATAAAGCCGGATTGCAGAAAGCTGTATAAGAAGGCTGGAAAAGCCGGATTTGCAGCATTGCCTGCATAGGAAGGCTGGAATAAGCCGGATTGCAGTATCTCCTGCATAGAAAGGCTGATGAAACAGGAAAGAAGGCTGATGTGCCGCGGGATTTCCCGGGTGCACCAGTCTTCTTTCTTTTTCCGGCCCATATTTCATGCCGCAAACGGATAACTGCTACAGATTGAGCAGCTCCGCCTGTCCGTCAAACTGGCTGCGGACTCTTTTGCGCAGCTCCCCATGCTCCGGCAGCTCCAGCTCCCGGTCCTGAGTCAGGATTCTCTGTGCTTCCTCAGACGCCTGCTGCAGGATGCGCGAATCCTGGTAAATATCCGCAAGCTGAAACTCCATATCCCCGCTCTGTCGGATTCCGAAAAAATCCCCCGGCCCGCGCAGCTTCAAATCCTCGCTGGCAATCTGAAACCCGTCGTTTGTCTTATTCAGCACATCCAGCCTTTTTGCGGCGCTTTTGGAATCTGAGGTATTTACCATAATGCAGTAAGACTGCGCTTCCCCGCGCCCGACGCGTCCGCGCAGCTGGTGCAGCTGGGCCAGGCCGAAACGCTGGGCATCCTCTATCATCATAACGGTTGCATTCGGCACATTCACGCCGACTTCGACAACAGTCGTAGAAACAAGCACCTGGATTTTATTGGCGGCAAATTCTTCCATAATCCGGTTTTTCATATCCGCGCGCATCTTTCCATGCAGGAAAGCCACCTCGATATGCTCCGGCAGGGCTTCCTTTAATGCCGCGGCATAATCGATGACATTTTCGCCTTCCGCATGCTCGCTTTCCTCGACAAGCGGGCAGATAACATAAGCCTGATGCCCGGCTTCTATTTCGCGGCGGATAAACGCATAGGCATTCGGCCGCCATCCCGTGCCGACAACGCAGTTTTTAACCGGAAGCCGTTTCGCCGGAACCTCGTCAACGACAGAAATATCCAGGTCGCCGTAGAGGATAATCGCAAGCGTGCGCGGAATCGGCGTGGCACTCATAACCAGAATATGCGGGCTTTCGCCTTTTAAGGCAAAGGTTTCCCGCTGCCTGACGCCAAAACGGTGCTGCTCGTCGGTAATAACAAGCGCCAGGCAGTCATAGACCGCCTTTTCCTGAAACAGCGCATGGGTGCCGATTACCATGGCATCGGAAAAAAGCTGCAGGCGTTCATAAGCCCGGCGCTTCTCCCGGGCTGTCATGGAGCCTGTCAGCAGTACCAGATGCGCCTTAATGCCAAGCAGCTCTATGTACTGTGAAAACGTCTCGTAATGCTGCACCGCCAGCACCTCGGTCGGTGCCATAATGGCAGACTGGCAGCCGCTTTGTGAAACCAGGTACATCGTAAAAAATGCAAGAATAGTCTTTCCGGAGCCCACATCTCCCTGTATCAGGCGCTGCATTATATGCGGCCCCTGCAGGTCGTGCTGGATTTCCTCCAAAACGCGCAGCTGTGCGCCGGTCAGGCGGTATGGCAGCTTTTCCAAAAGCGGCCCTAACAGATGCCCGTTTGCAATCCGAAACTGGTTTTCTATCTTCTGTCCCTGTTCCTTCTGCATCTGCATGCAGAGCACAAACAGGAAAAATTCATCAAATACAAGCCTCTTTCTCGCCTGTGTCAGTGCATCAAAATCTGACGGGAAATGAATCTGCGAAACGGCATAATTATATTCACACAGCCCGTACTTCTGTCTTGTGCATGCCGGGAGATATTCCGGTATCAAAAGGCCGGATTCAAGTACCTGGCGCAGCGTCTTTTTGTACAGGTTGTTGGAAAGCCCGGCTGTCAGGCCATATACCGGCTGCAGCGTGCCGCAGATGTCTTCATACTGGGACGGGGTATATATGGCCGGCTGCTCCATAGACAGCTGCCCGCGTTTTTCCTGCACCATCCCATACAGGATATACGTCTGTCCTTTCTGGAGCGTATTTCGTACATAAGGCATCCGGAACCACAAAAATTCCATCTGTGATTCCAGATGCCTTCCGGTACAGACCGTTACCTGCATCGTGCGCGTGCGCTTTACGACAGCAGGCGCGTCCACATGCACAAGCAGCGCCTGTTTTTGTCCGGCACGGGCACTGCTGATTTCAGCGGGAGCCGGAAATTTCGCATATTCGCGCGGAAAACGAAGGAGTATATCACCCACGGTGTATACTCCTGTTTTTTGAAACAGCTGTTCCGTCTTAGCTCCCACCCCTTTCACGCCTGTGATTGGTGATGAAATATCCATGGAAACCCTCCCGGCTATTCTACAGAAATGAGGTAATAGTAAATCGGCTGCCCGCCGCTGTGCACCTCGACTTCGACCTCAGCATGCTTTTCGGATATTTTCTCCGCGATGGCTTCTGCTGCTTCCTGGCTTACATCCTCGCCGTAATAGATGCTGACAATCGCAGATTCCTCATCAATCATGCATTCTGCCATTTCCAGCGTCACCTGCTCTAAATCACGTCCTGCAGCCAGAATCGTCTTATCCCCGATTCCCATATAGTCATCCTGATGAATTTCCCGGTCGTCAATGACCGTATCGCGGACGGCATACGTGACCTGGCCCGTTTTTACGTTCTGGATTTCTTCGGCCATGCGGGCTTCGTTTTCTTCTGCCGTCTGTTCCGGAATAAAATTAATAAGCGCTGTAATTCCCTGCGGAATCGTTTTGGTCTGAATCACATGCACCTTTTTGTCTTCGGACAAAGCAGCGGCCTGGTTTGCAGCCAGAATGATATTTTTATTGTTTGGAAGCACGAAGACATGGTCTGCATTTACCCTGCTGACCGCATTTAAAATATCTTGCGTGCTTGGGTTCATCGTCTGCCCGCCTTCAATCATATAATCCGCGCCAAGCCCCTGAAAGACCTCGCTCAATCCCGCACCGGCAGAAACTGCAATAAATCCGATATCCTTATGCGGCGCTTCTTCCTGCTGCCGTTTTTGCGCCTGTTTTTCCGCCAGTTTTTCGGCGTCTTTTATCAGCCGTTCCTGATGCTCCTCGCGCATATTGTCAATTTTGATTTTGCTTAAAGAACCATGTGCCAGCGCTTCCTGGATTGCAAGTCCCGGGTCATTGGTATGTACATGGGTCTTTACGATTTCCTCGTCTGCTACCACTACAATTGAGTCACCAATGGATTCCAAAAATGATTTGTATTTGTGTTCTTCCTTATCTGAAAGCGGCCTGTTCAATACAATAATAAATTCCGTGCAATAGCCAAATTTAATTTCCGCTTCGGTTTCTTTTGTAATTTTGCGTACCTGTGAAGAAGCATCTGCCTCGATGGTATAGTCTATTTCTTTTCCAAGCAGCGCGTCAAACGTCCCCTGCAAAATGACAACAAGCCCCTGCCCGCCGGAATCCACCACGCCTGCCTGTTTTAATACCGGCAGCATGTCCGGCGTTTTTTTCAGCACAAGCTCCGCTTCTTTTATGACTTCTTCCAGAAAATAAACAAGGTCGTCCGTTTCCTCCGCCAGCTCGGCTGCCTTGTCCGCAGTGCCCCTTGCAACGGTTAAAATCGTGCCCTCCTTCGGCTTCATAACAGCCTTGTATGCCGTTTCCACGGCTTTTTGGAATGACGCAGCAAGAACCGGCACTGTGATTTCCTTCTCTTTGCCAATCACCTTTGTAAAACCGCGGAACAGCTGTGATAAAATAACGCCGGAATTTCCCCTTGCCCCGCGCAGGGAACCGGACGATATCGCTTTTGCAATCGATGCCATATCCGGGTTTTCAATCGCACTGACTTCCTTTGCCGCCGACATAATCGTCATGGTCATGTTTGTGCCGGTGTCACCGTCCGGAACCGGAAATACGTTCAGCTCGTTAATCCATTCCTTTTTGGAATCCAGGTTTTTTGCGCCGTTTAAAAACATTTTCGCCAGAACCGCAGCGTTTATCGAATTTATCGAATTGATTTCCACCTTCAAATCCTCCTTAATCAATCACGCGGACGCCTTCAACAAAAATGTTGATTTTTTTGATGTGCATTCCTGTGAATTCTTCTACACGATACTTTACGGTGCCGATTAAATTGTCTGTCACCGTGCTGATGCTTACGCCATAGGAAATAATAACATGAAAATTAATCGTAATTTCATTGTTCTCATCAATGGTTACATTTATACCATGGGTAAGGTAATCTTTTTTCAGTAATCTTACGATGCCGTCTTTTACATTGACAGCAGCCATGCCGACGATGCCAAAGCACTCGACCGCTACGGAGCCTGCATAGGTTGCAATGACTTCGCTTCCAATGACAACCCTGCCATATTCATTTTCAAACTGCCCTTTCATAGCATACCTCCAATCATTTTTGTATCATATTCTTCCAGTTAAAAGATATTATAACCGCTTTTTCGCAAAAAGAAAACTATAATTTTACATTTTCGAAAAAAATGAATTTTCGTATTGCATTTATGCATTGCTTCTGATAGAATAATCATGTTGCCAGCCTGAAATACGCGTCAGGCCGGGATTTTGAACACTCGCAGATGCAAGGAGGTGTTACGATGGCAAAATGTTCAGTTTGTGGGAAAGGCGTTCTTTTCGGTCACAATGTGAGTCATTCCAATAGAAAGACAAATAGAATGTTTAAACCAAACATTAAATCTGTCAGATGCAAAGTAAACGGAGCTACAAAGAAGCTGTATGTTTGTACTTCCTGCTTAAAATCTGGTAAAGTTGAACGGGCATAGTCCGAAGAACAGGCTGTCAGTGATGAAAACCGAAAATCACTGGCGGCTTTTTTTTGTGGACTAAATGGAATCCCGCCTCATATAATATAAGGTACCCTGTGCCGTCAGGCAGGGGTTAAATTTGACAGAATCGAAGTGGATATATGAAAAAGATATGCGGATTTGCAATGTTTTGGATTGCGGTCGGAATGGTAATTATGATGCTGCTGGAAAGCGTCTGGATTGCAGGCGCAATTATCGCGTGCCTTCTGATATGCGGATATAATCTGTTCTGCGGATAACAGCCAGAATGCCGGGACGGCCGCGCTGCACAGGGTGCTCCGCTTATAGAAAGCTTTTCCCGCATACAGGGCCAGCAGCCTGACGGTACCGGCATTCCAGGCAGGGAACATCCGCAGCGTGCAGCGCCGCCCGTCCGGCATCCGTAAAAACAGCGCTGCTTCTTTCTGGTATTTATTTTCCGGCATCTATTCTGCTGATACATGTTCCACAGACTGGCCGAGCTGGCTTTCCAGTTCTTCTGCCGCTTTTTTCTGTGCCTGCGGGTCGATTTCCTGGGATTTGTCTTTGGATGTAAACTTGTTTACAAAATCCGGTATCATGTCCAGTATCTTCGTAATGCCGTCCTGATTTTTTACATTGACCAGCTTGGTTGTGCCGTTTTGAATGACAAGCACAGCGCTTGGCGTGATTTTTCCGCCCAGGCCGCCGCCCCCGTTGTTTATATTCTCCCCGGCAAATGCACCTGCACCCAGGCCGAATGTAACATCTACCAGCGGAAGGATAATGGTATCGCCAATGTGCACGGCATCCCCTACGACTGTCTTTGTCGTAATAAAGCTGTCCATCCCCTTAAATAAAGATGCAACTGTAGAGCTGAAACTGTTATCTGACATCTGTTTTTCCTCCTGTTTCTCAAAAATAGATTGCTGTGCTGCTCCTTCCATGCGAATGCAGCGGCTTCCGGCTGCATGGCCGGATTTTATGGTACCGTAATCATACGACGCTGCCCCTGTCAGCCGCGCTTTAACAGCCTTCGGACTGTTTTACGGAATTCCCTGTCGCGAATCAGATGCAGCAGGCTTAACAGAAATATAAATACCGTTACTTTTCCCTTTACAAAAAAACGGCCCTCTGCGTACAGCCTGTCTGATGAAAAATCCGGAACAATGCTGCATGGATAACGGTATATCACTGGAATCAGGCTGAACATGCCCACGGCCATGCCTGTCCGCGCCGGGTCTGCAAGTGAAAATTCGATATCGGCTTCCATCCTGCGCGGCTTATAGTGGCGCAGCAGAAAACAGAGCTCTTTCCATAAGCATTTCACGGCATGCCTGTTTGTTTCGTCGGTATATTCTTTTCGAAACTGCCTGTATTTATCCCGGATTTTATGAAATGCTCCAGAACCGGGCTCTTTTTTCTCCCGTTTTACTTTCGTTTTTTTCTGGAACGCCCTTTTTTGCTTTTTCTTTTTTCCGGCTGGTTTTGCTGTATATTCTGCGTTGTTTTTTTCTAAACCTGCTGCCTGTTCCATTTTTCCGGAAACCGAAGCTTCCTGCTTTTCTGATGATTTTTCCAGATTTTCAGGTTCCAAAGCCGCCTGCAGTTTTTCCTGGCTTTCCGGATTTTCAGAGATGGAAGCTGCACGCAGTTCTGGTTTCTGATTTTCCAGCCCCGGCGTTTCGGAAGCTTCCGGTTTTGCAGCAGGCTCGCTGGAACCTGTGTCCTGGCTGTGCTTTTTTCTGCGGCCCTGCTTTGCCTTTTTTCTTCCCTGCAGCCAGGCCAGTGCCTTTTGGACATGAATTCCGGCTGTCCGGATATCCACATCCAGCCCGTTTGGGCCATAACCTGCTGATACATGGATAAAACGCAGCAGCCAGCTGACATTTACCCGCATGCGGATATTTTTGAACGGACCGCCGCTGCCGTCCATAATTCTGTCATTTTCCACAGACGCATCATAGCGTACAGGCACAAAGCAGACAAGCAGCAGCACGATAAGAAGCAGAAGGACAGCTGCCAGAAGCAGCCACCCGCATATTTTCAGCAGCATCAGTAAAAACAGTCCGATTGTTTTTATCATATACCGTCACCTGCCTTTTTATGCTGCCCAAAAAAGCTCTTTACCCCAAAGCCGCCTGTATTCTTATACACATCTGCCACAATGGCTGCTGCTGTTTCCAGCGCTTCCTGATAGCCTTTCGCAAGGCCTGCAACATACAGGTTCTGCCTGGGATAGCACTTCTGCTTCAGCTCCCTTGCCGGAATAATTTCCAGCAGGCCGGTACCGTACCTGCACAGTACAATAAGATACAGATTGCCCAGAAATGCCCTGTGGCTGATTTTCCATTTTAAACGCCTGATTTTTGCATTTTTTTTCGGGATGCTTTCCCCCAGATACAAATGTTCATACCAAATCATTCATACTCCTTGCAATAGTCGCCAGACCTGGCGGGCATGCTGCCTGCCATGCAGAAAGAATGCCGCAGCGCCGCTTAAAAATACTTTTTGCTTCCCCACAGGTTACTTTTTTTCAGACCCAGGTATTCATTATAAGCCTGTTCGAGAATCTGCTTTTCGTTTGAAAATTTCAGCAGATGATAGGCTTCATGAAACTTGTAGTAACCGGAATCCACAAAATACTCCTCCCATTGTGGCTTACTGTAATAATTGTCCGCCATCATCAGATACCAGTGGACCTCTTTTTCCACCGTATCTTCCGGTACATTAAAGGAATACTGGCTTGTACCAATATATTTGATAATCGCCGCATTCACGCCGGTCTCCTCCAAAACCTCGCGGGCTGCTGTTTCCTTATAGTCTTCGCCTTCCTCAACAGTTCCCTTTGGAAGAACCCATCCCTCGTACTTGTTCTTGTAGTTTTTATAAAGCAGCAGAATCTTACCACGGAATATTACCACACCACCACAGCTGGTTGCTTCTATCATGACAGCACCTCCTGATGTGGTTTTGTAACAGGAACAGAAAACAGGGCATAAGGCCCTTTTCTATCGCCCGAAACAAATAACTAAACAGTAGTATACCCCAATTTATGGAGACATGCAAGCAAATCCTGAAATCTTAAAAACAGCCTGTAACCTGTCAAAGGCTTATGCCCCCGGATACCCGCATTCCGGACAGGCACCTTTCTCCTGATATACACAGCCGCAGCGCCTGCAGGACATTTCTTCCTGCTCCTGTGCGGACTCACTGGACAGCCTGCCGGATACGGCTCTTTTTTTCAGGAACCGTATATACAAATCCAGTACTTTCGCCCAGTTTTTCATCTCATCCGGTTCCACGGCATATGGAAGCTTATGCCGGACGCCGTTTTCTTCTTCTGCGGTCAGTACCCTGTGGTTCAGAAGGCCCGATGATATATACACGGATTTCACTGCCGATACGTCTATCCGGTAGCCGTTCATGCGCGAGCTGTAAAACAGGTGCTCCGGTGTGAGCAGCATGCCGTCGCGCCCATTTCCTTCTTTGGAAGTATCTGCCATAAACAGCGGATATTCAAAACGACCCCTGTGCTCTGCATATGCAGAAACAGCATTGTCTATCAGGCGCGTATCTTCCGGCACAGCTGTTTTGGACAGGATGTCCGCGGCCGGATAAAAATGGTGCCTTGGATTTTCTTTGATAACGCCTTCCATATTTTTGCGTAATGCCTGCACCAGCTGCCTGCATTCCGCAAGCCGGATTTCTTCCAGCCTTCTGGAAACGGCCGACAGCGCGCTCTCCCGCAGCCCTGGGAGAAAGCTTTCGGTGCGGATGGTCTCATATGCCAAAGCCGCCGCATCAAAATCCATGGACTGTACACCGGCAAGCAGCTCTTTGAGCCTTGCGGTGTCCAATTCGCTTACCCAGTCCAAAATCCGTTCGATATAAGGAGCCGCGTTTTCTTTTGCAAATCCCTGTTCCTCAATCCGGCGCAGCAGCTTCATGTAATCCCTGCGGGTTTTTTTCGGGGAATTCATCAGCATGTTACTGATTTCCTTGATTTCAAGCGTTTCCCGCATCCGGCGCAGCTGTTCCTGATAAGCTGATACCTGATAGGCAGACAGGTCTATGCTACGATACGGCGCAAGTTTTTCCATCAGCTCCTGGTATTCGGAGCGTTCCACATGCTGCGGCACATGTTCCATAATCTGGTGTACTTCCTGCGCGCCGTACTGTGCCGAGAGGTCGCGCAGCGTTTCCAGAACTGCTTCTTTTGTTTTTTCAAACAAATCTTCTTTTTCAATCCGTTCTATCATTTGGCAGACATGCGCAAATGTCCTGTTTTCAGAATCCTTTAATTCTTCCTCTGCCTTCTGCATCAGCTCCTGATACTCATAGTCCTGTATCGGATAATACAGGCTCTCTTTTTCCGCTTCCGTTAACAGGCGGTCGTTACGGATATCCCGCAGCAGCGTTTTGCGCTGCAAATCCGAAAGACGGTCTAACACGCCAATCCGCGCCCGGTATTTTTCCATCCGCTCCGCTGCTGCCTGGCTGTTCCTTCCTGCTGATTCCTGTGCTGCTGCATTCTGGGCCGGGGCTTTTGTCTGTCCTGCTGCTTCCGCATTCGTGTCCGAAGCCGCATCCCTGGAATAGCGCGCAAGCACTGCCTGTTCCAGCGCGTCCTGCTGCATCGATTCAAAATCCCGTATCGGCGCATACAGTTCTTCTTTTTCTTCTTCGCTTAACAGCTTATCCCCGCGGATATCACGCACCAGTGCCTTGCGCTGCAAATCCGAAAGGCGGTCTAACACGCCGATTCTGGCATGGTATTTTTCTATCCGCTCCGCTGCTGCCTGGCTGTTTCTTCCTGCCTGTCCCTGCGTGCTTTCGTGCACGCCTGCAGCAGCCTGTTCCGGCACCGGAGCCTCCGCAGACGGCAGCTTCAGCACCGGAACCTGTATCTGCGTCTGCGGCAGGGCAAGCGCAGCTTCCAGTACATCCTCATATGTAATGCGCATTCCCTGCCTGTAAAATTCCATTTTTTCTTCGGAAAAAGCGCAATCCAGCTGGTATGCACGCAAAATTTCCCGGAATTTTTCCTCCAGCTGCGCAATATCCCATTCTGCATGGATTCCCCTGATAACCCCAAACGCATGAAACGCATAGACCGCCATCGTAATCAGGTCTTCCAGTCCCGGGTAATCCGCCATTTCCAGTTCTTCCCCGTCCTCTGGCAGGTCCGCTAATTCTGCTTCTGCTTTCTGTATATCCAGGTGAAAAAACAGGGACTGCACAAGTCCTTCCAGTATCAGCCGGTCGCCCATAATAATAAAACGCCCGTTCCAGACAACACGCGCCTGCATGTCCTCAATCAGCTTGTTAAACACCTGTTTCTGCTCTTTTGTTGCATTTATGACCAGCATTCCAGACACCTCTCTTATTCTTTGTCATGTTTCTGCAGTTATTATAGCACATGCCGTCAGGCTTTGGAAGGCGCGCTTTCTAAAAATACGCCTCAAACACTGCCTTTGCCACCGGAACCGCATAAGCCCCGCCCGTTCCTGCGCCTTCAATCACAGCCACAACTGCGATATCTTCCTTTCCTTCCCCGGAAGCATATCCTGCAAACCACGCATGGCTGTCTTTTGCGCTTGTAAATTCTGCCGAGCCGGTTTTGCCCGCTGCCGTATAAGCCTGCCCGTTCAATGCCGTGGCTGTCCCGTCTGTCACGACGGCCCGCAGGTACTGTTTCAGCGTGCGTGCCTTTTTACTGGTCAGAAGGCGTGCGTATTCTTCGGGCTCTGTCACACTGACCTCGTTTCCGCTGTCATTTATCACCTTATCAATAATATACGGCTTCATCAGCACGCCGTTCTGGTGAATGGCCGATATGATCAGTGCCAGGTGATAAGGCGTAACGAGCGTTTTTCCCTGCCCGATGGATGTCTGGATGATTTCCCACGAGGAATCAGACGGCTTTAAGGAAAAACTGCTCTGCTTATAAGGAAATTCGCATGGAAGCTGCGAGTTAAACAGCATGTCCTCATTTGTCCGGGCAAATTTTTTCAGGTTCAGTTCCAGCCCGATTCCGGCAAACATCGTATTGCAGGATTTTGCAAAAGCGGTTTTTAAATCTTCCTGCCCATGGACGGCGTTCCCGAAGCAGTGAATGGCATTTCCGTCTTTTTCCAGCCTGCCGCTGCATGTGTATGCATGGTTTTTATAGTTTTTATTTTCTTTCATAAATTCCAGCAGCGTAAATATCTTAAACGTCGAGCCGGGCGGATAAAGCCCCTGCGTGGCGCGGTTGAGCAGTACAGACGAGCCGGATCCTCCCGAAACAATACTGTCCCAGTCTTCTGCAATCGTATTCGGGTCAAAATCCGGCTTGGAGACCATGGCAAGTATTCTGCCGGTCGAAGGCTGGATTACGACTGCCGCGCCCTGATAGCTGCCAAGCGCTTCATAGGCAGCCTTCTGCACACGGACGTCAAGCGTCGTGACAACCGTATCGCCCGGATTTTTCTGGCTGTTGATTTCATTCCAGATTTTTTCCAGAAAGAATGTGTGTGAACGCAGCAGCTGGAAATTCTGAAACGATTCAATGCCGGATTTTCCGTTTGTGCTGAACCCGACTGCATGCGCAAACATCCTTCCATATGGATAGCTTCTTGTTTCCGTGCCGTCCGCAGCAATCTTTGTCTCCGCAAGCACGTCTCCCTGTGCCGACACAATATCGCCCCGTATGACACGCTGTGCAAATGCATCCTGCCTCGCATTATACGGGCTGTTGATAAATGCCTCGCTTTTTTCCACTTGAAAATAGGCAAAATAGCCAATCATTCCGAGAAAAACTGCCAGAAATAAATAAGCCACAACGGCAAATTCCCGGTTCCTGTCTGAATTTTTCATCATTTCTTCTTCACCTGATGCGGTACCTGCAGCAGACAGAAACGTATCTGCCTGCTGTCTTTTGTGCTTTCCTGCTGCTTCTTTTTCAAAATCCCACGCAGATTTCATTCTGCATGTTCTGCCGGACTGGCTGTTTTCCTTACCCAGAAATTTCCCGACGTCTTTTTTCCTGCGCCGTTCCTGGCGTTCTTCCTTTTTTTCCAAATCCTGCTGGCTTTTTTTCATCCGACACTCCTTCATCTTCCCTGAGAATATAAATTCCCTGGATAATGGCAAATATGATAAATGTACCAAGCAGCGAGCTGCCGCCGTAGCTGACAAGCGGCAGCGTCACTCCGGTAGACGGGATAAATTTGGTCACGCCCCCGATGGTCAAAAAAACCTGAAATCCGTAGACAGTCCCAAGCCCCAGTGCAGTCAGCTTGTAAAACTGGTCATGAACCTGCATTGCAATATTTAAAAACATCAGGTAGCAGCTGGCACAGACCATAATCAGGCAGACTGCAAAAATACCGCCCAGTTCCTCGGAAATTGCTGCAAATACAAAATCTTCTTCCACAATCGGGATTTTTTTCGGCATGCCCTGGTAAAGCCCCATTCCAAACCAGCCCCCGGTGCCAATGGCAAACAGTGCCTGGCAGACCTGGTAGCCTTCGTTGTCAATAACCGAAAGCGGGTCTTTCCAGGCCGTAACGCGCACGCGCACATGGCGAAACAGCTTGTACGCCGCCACGGATGCCGCGCTGCCCCCGGCCAGGCCGCCAAGGAAATACAGGGGATTGCGTGCCGCCACATAGAGCATGACAAGATAGGTCATAAAAAAAATAAGCGCCGCCCCGAGGTCTTTCGACGCTGCCAGAATCAGCACATGCACAGCTGCTGCCAGGGTTGTTTTGAAAACCTGGGAAAATCCGGTCGAACGCTGCAGCATGGACGCCAGAAAAAAGACAAATATGATTTTGACAAATTCCGAAGGCTGGACTGCGATTCCCGCGATTTTGAACGAAAGCTTTGCGCCATAGCTGACAGAACCAAGGACGGCGACTGCCAGCAGCAGTGCAATCCCGACAGCCGCATACACCCAGGCCAGATGTTTTAAAAAGTGCAGCTTGTGGATGACAAACGGTATGACAAGCGTGACTGCCACCGCAGCCACGGCAATCTCATACTGGCGCAGCGCCTTATCCGGGTCCAGCCGGTACAGGATAACGAGCCCGGTGGCAAGCAGCATGCACATATTGTTGACTATAAGCCCGGATGCGCGCTTGTAAATATACTTATAAATAATAAGGATGCAGCTCAAAAGAGCCGCCTGCATCACATACGCAATCAGTACATTGACAGATTTCTGGACCGTATAAATGACCACAAATGCATTCAGGTGAATCAGAAATATGAGTTTCGTCTGTCTGCGCAAAAGCCTTCTCTGCCGTTTCGGTGATTTTTTTCCATTGAGCACGTAATAACAAAGAAATGTATAGCATGCAAACAACAGAATTATCAGGTATTTTGACAGTTCTACAATCAGGTTCTCCATCGGCCCTCCTATTGTGCTCCTCGTTTGTAATGGCCGTTCGTATAAGCGCCTGCCGCCTTATGCATGTCCGGCTTTTTATGTTCCAGAAATGCTTCCCTGCAGCACGCTGAAATACGGCGTGTTTTTTCCTCTGTCTCTATCGTAAACCAGAGCCGGAAGGATGCTGCCTGCAGGCAGTCCAGTTCTTCGGACAGCTGAATCAGGGACAGCGGCTGTGCATTGTAAACCGTATTATAGCATTCGCTGCAGCAGCTGCGGACCGGAAGCTCTTTCGCATAACGGTCTTTTAAATAACAGATACCCCGCATCCTGCTGCACCGGCCAAGCGTTTTTTCGATGCACTGCGCGCTAGTCATAAGCGGCAGATGCCCGTAAATAATCAGCTCGCTGTGTGTATTGCCGCGTGCACGCAGCTCTTTTTTGTTCAGTTCAAGCGGCACCGTATCGTACACCCACCCGGCTGCTGCATAAGCTGTTTTTGCATAGCCGGAATAAGCATACAGGCTGTGGTCTGAGATACAGCGTGTTTTATCCGCCTGCATTTCTTCCAGAAATCCAAGCTCATCCGCATTTTTTGCCAGAAACCCGTCGATTCCTGCTTTTTTTACAGATTCCCACTGCGTTTTATAAAACTGTGCCGTCTTCTGCCGGAATACAGATGGCAGGCTCAGATATGCCTCTTTTCCGGCTGCGTGGATGCACTGCGCGTGCTGCTGTAATTGTACGGCAAAATCCTTATGTGTATACATCGTGCCGTCCAGATAAATGCGGGAAATAAAATCCTGCTCCAGCACAGCCGGAAGCTGGCACGCATCTTCAATGGCCGCTGTAAAATACGGCCTGCGGGCAGCTGTTCCAGATGCCTGCTCCGGCTCGGCACCGGATGCTATAGCCGTCTCCTGTACCGCTTTTGTCCATCCGGCTGCTGCATTCCGTCCTGTCCCGCAGCATGGGGATGTTACCGCTGTCCCCTGTACATCCCTTGTCCATCCAGAAGCTGCATCCCGTCTTACCCTGCGGCATTGAGACAGCAGCTTTTGATACAGGCCATCCAGGGCACTGCGGCGCAGTTCATTCAAGTCTTTTTTCTGCTGGAATACAGCTTCATCCATTTCAAGTTCCAGATGCTCTATGACAAACGGCGTTCCGCCTGTTTTAGACAGCTGTGTTTCTATCATTTCCCGGCTTAACGGCTGCTTCTGCGCTTCCTGCGTAACCGCTCCCTGCACCGAAACAGCCGCTGGCTCATCCGGTGCAGGACAGGCTGCGAATGCATGAGCGTTTTCTTGCGGTTTCCGGCAGGAAACGTTCATGACTGCCGGCTTTCCAATCCGGAAGGATGCACTGGCAGAAACCGGGATTTTTAATTTCTGTATATAATCCAGCCCCGTGCTGTCCGTTTTTTCATGGTTTGGCCGCTGCATGGTAATCATGTCCGGCCCGTTATGGCGGGTGAAATAACCGTCTGTAAATCCGCTGCGGTTTCCGGCTGCAAGCAGTGCTTCCTGATCCTTTCTGTGTACCTGCGCCGTGCCCTGCTCCAGATACTGGCGGATATATTTTTTATAAACCGACGTAACCCGGGCCGCGTATTGTGCAGATTTCATCCGGCCTTCTATTTTAAAGGAATCAATTCCTGCAGCAATCAGCTGCGGAATCTGGGAAACCGTGCATAAATCCTTCGGGCTTAACAAATAGCATTCCTGCGCCGATATCCGCCTGCGGTTTTCATCCAGGGCCGTATAAGCCAGCCGGCAGGGCTGCGCGCACCGTCCCCGGTTTCCGCTGCGCCCGCCAAGCATGCTGCTAAACAGGCACTGTCCGGAATAGCAGTAGCAGAGCGCGCCGTGCACAAAGCATTCGATTTCCATATCTGTCTGCCTGCGAATGGCAGAGATTTCCTGCAGGGACAATTCCCTTGCAGGAACGATGCGCACTGCCCCGTGTTTTTGGAAAAAAGAAAACCCATAAGCGCTGGCCACAGACGCCTGCGTGCTGATATGGACCGCAAGCCCCGGAAAATTTTCATGAATCATGCGCATAACGCCAAAATCCTGTACAATCACGGCATCCAGCCCCTGCTCATAATAAGGCAGCAGATACCCGCAAAGCGTTTCCATTTCTTCCTGCTTAAGCAGCGTATTGACCGTCAGGTACAGCCTTCGCCCGTATAAGTGCGCATAATCAATGGCATCCAGCAGTTCTTCTTTTGTAAAATTCTGTGCATAGGCCCTTGCCCCAAACTGGCTGCCGCCCAGATATACGGCATCTGCCCCGGCCGCGATAACGGCTTCCAGCGTCTGAAAGGAACCCGCTGGTGCCAGCAGCTCCGGATATTTCTTTCTGTCCATAAAATCTCCATGTATGAATAAAACAGGGAACAGATTGCTCCATCCCCCTGTTTTTGTCAGCTGTTAATGTTTGCGTTTTTGCTTTTTTTTTGTTTCTTTTTATTCTTTTTCTTGCTTTTTTCAGCGTGCTCCTGGCGCTGGATTTCCACAATCTGCCTGGCAAGCTCTTTTAATTCCGGGTCATCTTCTCCCGAAACCTCGGCCATCAGGGACATCGCATAGACGGAATCTTCTTCTTCCATGCTTTCCAGTTCCTCGTCTTCATCCAGTTCCAGCCCCTCGCCATCCGCAAAGCTGTTTGGAGACGGTGCCAGCAGTTCATTAAGCTCCTCCTCAGAAAGCCCTGGCATGGTCATGGCCGGTTCCTTCACCGGAGCAAGCAGCTCGGTCAGTTCTTCCTCAGAGAGTCCCGGTGTTAACGGAACTGCATGACTGGAAAAGGAAAACCGGTTTCTTCCTTCCGGGAAAAAAGCCTGTTCAGGCTTGCTGCCGGTATCTTCTGCTTCATCCGGGTTATCATTCTGGCTGCCAGCTTCCTCTGGCACATTGGAAGCAGATGCAGGCTGTGCGTCCGCTTCCGATGGCGGATTTTCAGCCGGCTCTTTTCCGCCAGTCCCTTCCCCCTCAGCTGCTGCATCGTCAGGCAAGGTGCCAGCAGCAGGTACGGATGCTGCATTGCCAGACGAAACCCCTGTACCAGAGACCCCAGCTGTATTCCCAGATAAGCCACTTACCTCAGAGACCCCAGCTGACGCATTCCCAGACGGAGCCGCGCCAGTGGAACCCCCAGCTGCTGCATTTCCAGATGGGACTCCTGCTCCTGTGACCCTTTCTGCTGTATTCCCTGATGAAACTTCTGCTCCAAAAGCCCCATCTGCTGCGTTTCCAGATAAATTGCCTGTTTCTGCACTCCTGGCTGACGTATTGCCAGCTGAGCCACCTGCTTCAGAAACTCCGGCCGACGCATTCCCAGACGGAGCCACGCCAGAACTTCCAGCTGCTGTATTCCCAGCCGAAACTTCTGCTTCAGAAGCCCCTGCTGCGTTTCCAGATAAATTGCCTGTTTTCGGACTCCCGGCTGCTGTATTCCCAGATAAGCCACCTGTTTCAGAACCCCCAGCTGACGCATTCCCAGACAAATTCCCGGATGCCGGATTCCCAGCTGACGCATTCCCGGATGGAATATTATCCGGCTGGCTGGACGGACTGGCAGCAGAGACCGGTACCGGCTGGCCTGTTTCCCCTGCCGGAGTTTTTTCGTGCCGGCTTGCCTGCAGATTTTTTTCTGCATCCGCCGCTTCCATATCTTCCTCTGCAAGCTCTGCCATGGCTTCATGCACGGCCTCGCGCAGTTCACTGATTTCCTCTTTGCTTAACTCCGCAGGTGTCAGAAATGCTTCCTCATCCTCACTGGGGGAATCTGTTTCGGACATTCCTGCCTGTCCGCCGGATTCCGTGGAGCGTGCCCCGCCACTTCCGGCTGTTTCCGATGCGCCCGCTTCCCTGGAACGGTTTCCTTCAGATGCCTGGGCATGGCTGGCTTTCACTGTCCTGGGCCCGCCAGAATGCCCCGTCTCAGGTGCCTGTGCCGCAGCTGCATGTCCTGTCCCTGCGGCCCGGACTTCATGGATATTCTTCGTTTCTGCTGCCTGCTGCCTTCCTGGCAAAACGGCTTCTTCTTTGCGGACAGCACCGCTTTTTGATGTACGGGACTTTCCTGGCGCATAATCCCTGCCCGTGCCCTGCCCGTCCTCTTTTGACGCAGCAGAAGCCGAAGCAGCTCCCAACAGCGCATCTGCCAGTGTTGCTTCCAGTTTTTCCTTATTCAGGCGCAGTTCTTTGTTCACAGCCTCTATCTCGCGCTTTTCCTGCTGGGTTAAGCGGAGCATTTCTTCAAACTGTTTGTTCTTTTCCTCTGCTACCTTTGCATTGTTCAAAAGCAGGCGGTACTTGTCCTCCAGCTTCTGGTAATTTTCCTCTAAGGAATGTTCCCGGTCTGTCTTCTGCGTCTGCTCGCGGCGTTCCCGGCTCAGTTTTTCCAAGAGCTCCTCAATCCGCATCTGGGCATCCACCAGCTCGTGCTTGAGCTCGAACAGCTCTTTTTCTGCTTTTTTGTAATTCTCTTCCGCAGCATCGTACTGTGACCTTGCCTTAAAAAAATCATCTGCAATATTCAAATGAATCAGAATGGCTTTCATATCGTTTGGAATCCTGCGGAATTCGTCCCGGTCAGTAATTTCAGAAATCTTTGTATTAATATAAGATGCAACATGCTGGAGATAGCCTTCTTCCTCGTAACCACTCAGCGTATATACTTTTCCTGCAATCATTACATCCGTACTTTTTTTAGCAGCCATCGCTTTATCCTCCGTCTATCCATTATACAGACTTCTTTCAGGAAAAACAACCATTATTTTGTAATTCCAAAGTGCTGACAGGCAAAATCTGTGGCTACACGGCCTTTCGGCGTTCGAAGGATCAGACCGTTTTGCACCAAAAACGGTTCGTAGACATCCTCAATCGTGCCGGAATCTTCTCCAATAGACGCCGCAAGCGTATCCAGACCGACCGGACCCCCGCCAAACTTCTGAATAATCGTAAGCAGTATGCTGCGGTCATTCTGATCGAGTCCCATTTTGTCTACTTCCAGCAAATCCAGAGAAAATGCCGCTACCTCTTTTGTGATTTCTCCGTTATATTTGACCTGGGCAAAATCACGGACACGCTTTAACAGCCGGTTCGCCAGCCTCGGCGTGCCTCTGGAGCGGCGTGCCAGCTCATACGCGCCTTCCGTATCGATCGTTACGTCGAGCTTAACGGCAGAATGCAGAATGATCGTCTGCAATTCCTCCACGGTATAAAACTCCAGATGATGAATCACGCCGAACCGGTCGCGTAACGGCGCAGATAACAATCCGGCTCTCGTTGTCGCGCCTACCAGTGTAAAATGCGGCAAATCCAGACGAATTGAACGCGCCGTAGCTCCTTTTCCGATCATAATATCGATCGCATAATCCTCCATCGCAGGATACAGTACTTCTTCCACCTGACGGTTCAGACGATGGATCTCGTCTACAAATAAAACGTCTCCTTCCTGCAG
>OFGR01000985.1_pt1 | contig 25253 bp, 24 predicted proteins | sample 1521811 | NCBI WGS metagenome assembly OFGR01 (sample SAMEA3504098, study PRJEB24116) | mouse gut metagenome | biome: mouse gut; feature: mouse-associated habitat; material: faeces | place: Denmark | collected 2011
TAAAAAGTGAAATAATGTAAATATATCTGCGGAAAATCTATTGACAAAAACTGAGCGGGGAACTATGATATGGCCATGAAATGCAAAACACCCGATTACCGGCTTTCCAGAGAAAGAAAAAAGAAAGCCGCTGGTCAGTACCAGGAGGAGGTAGACTATGAACGAGATTTTAAACATGAGCATCAACGAAATGCCCCGGACAGAATTTGACTGTTCCTGCGGCCGCCGCCACAATTTCAGCGTCCATGATATGGTAATCCGAAAAGGAGCCATAGAGGAACTGCCCAGAGTGGCAGCACCTTTCAAAAATGAAAAAATTCTGGTTGTGTTTGATCAGAATACCTTTAAAGTAGCAGGACAGAAAGCGGTAGAACTTCTGAAAAAGGATGGATTTCATCTGAAAGAGCTGCTTTTTGATTCCGGCGATAACATTCTGATACCCGATGAATCCGTGGTGGGACGAATTCTGCAGGAACAGGACCCGGATGTGAAACTGATGATCGCGGTAGGTTCCGGTGTGATCAATGACTCTGTAAAATATGTGACCTCCCGTACCGGTCTTCCCTACATAATCGTGGCTACCGCACCGTCCATGGACGGATATGTGGCAGACGGGGCGCCGCTGATTTCCGCCGGATATAAATATTCCTATGACGCCCATCTCACCTATGGACTGATTGGCGATACCGACATTCTGCAGACTACTCCCGATGACCTGATTCAGGCAGGATTCGGCGATGTGGCAGGGAAAATTACCGCAATTGCAGACTGGGATCTGGCGGTGAAGGCCAACAACGATTATCGCTGCGATACCTGTGTGGAACTGGTAAAACGGGCGTTGGATAAATGTTTTTCAAAGGCAGAAGGGTTAAAGACAAGGGATGGGGAAGCTCTGGGGGCGCTGCTGGAAGCTCTGACTCTGACCGGAGTGGCCATGGCCCTTGTAAATATGTCAAGACCGGCTTCCGGTGCAGAACATATGCTGTCCCATTTCTGGGAAATGGATTTTATTGCCAGAGGGCTGAATCCCAATCATCACGGCATTCAGGTGGGTGTTGCCACTCCGGTAATTGCCCGGTTTTTTGAAGAAATGAAAGACATCCTGCCAGAAGGAACTGCCCGGCTCTGTCCGCCTCATGAAGAAATTGAGGAGTTGCTGAGAAAAGGCGGCGCTCCGGCAGACCCGAAGGAAATCGGAATAGGACGTGAACTGTTTCACCAGAGCCTGCTGGAAGGATGGAAAGTACGTCCCCGCTATTCTGTTTTGCAGTTTGCCAAAGAAAAAGGACGTCTGGAAGAAATCGCAGATAAGATTACGAAAGAAATCTATGGATAAGAGGGCAGGCTTATGATGAAGAAGAAAGATGCGCTGAGAGGAGTAAAACTGTTTGTTCTTGATATGGACGGTACGGTATATCTGGGAGACCGGATGATTGAAGGCTCTCTGGACTTTATCCGGACAGTGGAACAGATGGAAGACCGTGATTATATATTTTTTACCAACAATGCATCCAAAGTTCCCTCCATTTATGTGGAAAAGCTGCACAGGCTGGGACTGGATGTGACAGAAGAAAAGATTGTGACAGCCGGAGATGTCTGTGCGGAATTTCTGGAGGTGAATTATCCGGGCGCAGGCGTATATCTGAACGGTACGCCCCTTCTGGAAGAAAACTGGCAGCGGCGGGGAATTCGTCTGGTGGAGGAAAATCCCGACGTGGCGGTACAGAGTTTTGACACTACGCTGACCTATGAAAAGCTGGATAAAATATGCCATTATGTCCGCAACGGAGTCCCCTTTATTGCCACTCATATGGATACCAACTGTCCCACGGAATATGGATTTATGCCGGACTGCGGTGCCATGTGCAAACTGATTTCGGAATCCACCGGAATTGAGCCCCGGTTCCTGGGAAAGCCATGGAAAGAAACTGTAGACATGATTACGGAGATTACAGGGTATCAGACAGAAGAGATTGCTTTTGTAGGCGATCGCCTATATACAGATGTAGCTACAGGTGTAAACAATGGGGCGAAAGGATTTCTGGTGCTGACCGGAGAAGCCACCATGCAGACAGTGGCAGAATCCGGCACAGTACCTACCTGTATCTACGATTCACTGGGAGAAATGAAAAAATATCTTTGAGGAAGAAGGCAAATGCGAAGCATTTTAAGGAGGAAACCGTATGAAAATAGTATTCGGCTGCGACCCAAACGCCGCAGAATTTAAAGAAGAACTGATGGAATATGTGAAAGAACTTGGGCATCAGGTGACAGATTTTGGAAGTGAAGACCCTGTCTATGCAAATGTGGCCATAAAATGTGCCCAGGCGGTAGCTGCAAAGGAATTTGACCGGGGAATTGTGGTATGCGGAACCGGTATCGGAGTATCCATTGCGGCCAACAAGGTAAAAGGTGCATATGCAGCCTGCATTCACGATGTGTACCAGGCCCGGCGGGCAGAGCTTTCCAATCATGCCAATATTATTACCATGGGATCTCAGGTGGTGGGCATCCAGCTTGCAAAACTGATGGTAAAAGAATATCTGTCCTGTACCTTTGACGAGAACGGAAGATCCGGGGAAAAAGTACAGCGTATCGTGGAATTTGAAAAGGAGGCGTAATCATGAGATTTTTTATAGATACTGCCAATGTGGAGGAGATAAAAAAGGCCAGTGATATGGGAGTTATCTGCGGCGTCACCACCAACCCCTCCCTGATTGCAAAAGAAGGAAGGGATTTCAGGGAAGTCATTGCAGAAATTGCGGGAATCGTGGACGGTCCCATCAGCGGTGAGGTGAAAGCCACTTCCACAGACGCAGAAACCATGATTGCAGAAGGCCGGGAAATCGCAGCAATCCATCCCAACATGGTGGTGAAAATACCAATGACTGCCCAGGGGCTGAAGGCCTGCAAAGCACTGACTGCGGAAGGAATAAAAACCAATGTGACACTGGTGTTCCATGCAAACCAGGCCCTGCTGGCAGCAAGAGCCGGAGCCACTTATGTATCTCCGTTTCTGGGACGTCTGGACGATATCAATGTCCGGGGCGTGGATTTGATTAAGGAAATTGCGGAAATTTTCAAAGGGGCGGGAATTGACACCCGGATTATAGCGGCCAGCGTGCGCAATCCCATTCATGTGACAGACTGTGCCCTTGCCGGCGCTGATATTGCAACTGTTCCTTACAAAGTAATTGAAACCATGACAAAGCACCCACTGACAGATGCGGGAATTTTGAAATTTCAGGAGGATTACCGGGCTGTCTTTGGAGCCTGAAAATGCGGGAGGACCATATGAACAGTTTAGAACTTCAGAAAACTGCAAACGAAGTGAGAAAAGGTATTATTGAAAGTGTTCATGCAGCAAAGGCAGGACATCCGGGAGGCTCCCTGTCTGCGGCAGAGATTTTCACTTATCTGTACTTTGAGGAAATGAATGTGAATCCCCAATGTCCGCAGGACCCGGAACGGGACCGTTTCGTTCTGTCAAAAGGCCATACAGCGCCGGGACTCTATGCGGCACTGGCACAGAAAGGATATTTTCCTCCGGAAGACCTTCTGACCCTGCGCCAGATTGGATCTCATTTACAGGGGCATCCCTGCAGACAGCATACGCCGGGCATAGATATGTCCAGCGGCTCTCTGGGACAGGGGATTTCCGCAGCCTGCGGCATGGCCCTTGCAGGCAGACTGCAGAAGAAATCTTACCGGGTGTACACCCTTCTGGGAGACGGAGAACTGGAAGAAGGCCAGGTATGGGAGGCAGCCATGTTCGCAGCGGCCAAAAAACTGGACAATCTGGTGGTGATTGTGGACAACAACGGGCTGCAGATTGACGGGCCTGTTGAGGAAGTAAATTCTCCGTATCCCATAGATAAAAAATTTGAATCTTTTCATTTTCACGTTATCAATGTGGCAGATGGAAATGATTTTGACCAGCTGGATGCGGCTTTTAAAGAAGCCAGACAGACAAAGGGCGTTCCCACTGCTATCATAGCCAGAACCGTAAAAGGAAAAGGCGTTTCCTTTATGGAAAATCAGGTGTCCTGGCATGGAACTGCCCCAAATGACCAACAGTATGAAACAGCCATGGAAGAGTTAAGGAAAGCGGGGGAAGCATTATGGCAGAAATAAAGAAAATTGCCACCAGGGTCAGTTACGGGGAAGCCCTTGTGGAGCTGGGCAGAGCCCATGAAGATCTGGTGGTTCTGGATGCAGACCTTGCTGCCGCTACGAAAACGGGTACCTTTCAAAAGGCATTTCCGGAGCGTTTTTTTGACTGCGGGATCGCCGAAGCCAATCTGATGGGAGTGGCAGCAGGAATCGCGGCAGCGGGAATGGTACCATTTGCCAGCAGCTTTGCCATGTTTGCAGCAGGCCGGGCTTTTGAGCAGGTGCGCAATTCCATCGGTTATCCCCATCTGAATGTAAAAATAGGAGCCACGCATGGGGGAATTTCGGTGGGAGAAGACGGAGCCACCCATCAGTGCAATGAGGATATTGCGCTGATGCGGACAATTCCGGGAATGACGGTAATCAATCCGTCAGACGACCTGGAGGCAAAAGCAGCGGTGAAAGCCGCTTATGAACTGGAAGGCCCGGTGTATCTGAGGTTTGGGCGCCTTGCAGTTCCGGTGATTAACGATAATTCCGACTATAAATTTGAAGTGGGAAAAGGAGTGGTTCTGCGGGAAGGCAGGGATCTGACCATTGCGGCCACCGGCCTGTGCGTGAGCTCCGCTCTGGATGCGGCAGAACTTCTTGCAGCAGAGGGCATTTTTGCAAAAGTGATCAATCTGCATACCATTAAGCCTCTGGACGAAGAAATTCTGATTCAGGCGGCAGAAGAAACCGGGAAAATTGTCACAGTAGAGGAACACTCTGTCATTGGGGGACTTGGGGCGGCAGTGTGTGAGGTGCTGAGTGAAAAATATCCCGTAAAAATCAAACGAATCGGCATCAACGATGTGTACGGGGAATCCGGTCCCGCAGAAAAACTGATTGAGAAATACGGACTGGACGGTAAGGGGATTTACGAGACGGTGAAAGGATTCTGTGAAAGCTGCTGATTTCACAGCAGAGATGGACGCGGGGGTCCGTGGGACAGGCTTTTACAGAAAGACGCAAAAGCGAAAGGAGAAAGGATATGGCAAAATATTTAATGGGGATTGATGCAGGAACCGGAAGCGTGCGGGTGGCGTTGTTTGATTTAAGGGGGCAGAACCGTGCTTACGATATTCAGGAATATGCCACCACCTATCCGAGAAACGGATGGGCGGAGCAGGATGACAGGGGCTGGTGGGAGGCTTTGAAAAAAGCCATACCGGAATGTATCAAAAAAGCCGGCGTGGATGTGGAGGATATTGTTGCACTGACCTGCGACGCCACAACCAACACCATTGTTTTTCTGGATGAGAATGACGAAACCGTGCGCACACCCATTTTGTGGATGGATGTACGCGCCACGGAAGAAGCGGCTGAAATTGACAGACTGGGAGATAAATATGCGGCTGCCAGATTTTACAAGCCAAACAGCCGGGCAGATATTATGGTTCCAAAATGCATGTGGATGAAAAAGCATGAGCCGGAAAACTGGGCAAAAACAAAAACTCTGTTTGAGTTTGAAGACTGGATGAACTGGAAACTGACAGGCAAAAAGACAGTCTGTATGTCAATTGCCGCATTCCGCTGGCACTATGACGATGCCAACGGCGGCTATCCGCTGGACTTCTATCATGCCTGCGGTCTGGATGATATGGTGGAAAAATTTCCGGAAGAAATACTCCGGGTGGGCCAGGTAATCGGTCCGGTCAGCCCGGAAGCGGCCAGAGAATTCGGCCTGAGCGAAAAGACCATCGTGGTACAGGGAACAGCAGACTGCAATGCCTGTATGTTTGGAGTGGGCGGTGTAAAACCAAACGGAATGACGCTGATTGGCGGAACTTCCACCTGCCTGCTGGGACTGTCTCCGGAAGATTTCCATGAATCCGGCGTAAACGGAACCTATCCCAACTGCATGTATGAAGGAACCAGCCTTCTGGAGGGCGGCCAGACAGCGGCAGGCTCTATTCTGACCTGGTTTCGGAACAATCTGCTCCCAGGCTCCTGGATGGAAGAAGCGGTAAACAGGGATATGAACATTTATGATCTGATTTCTGAAAAAGCATCGGAAATTCCCATCGGAAGCGACGGGCTGGTGATGATGGATTATTTCCAGGGAAACCGCGCTCCCTATTCTGATTCCAAAGCACGGGGCATGTTCTGGGGCCTGTCCATCGGAACTACAACAGCCCATATGGCGAGAGCGGTATTTGAAGGAGTTGCTTACGGTGCAAATCACTGTATTTTCAGCATGAAAAATGCGGGATATGAAGTGAATGAGATTTATGCCTGCGGCGGTCTGGCCACCTCTCCGTTCTGGATGCAGATGCATGCGGACATTATCGGGGTGCCCATGTACACCACAGTGGAAAATCAGAGTGCAGGCTGTCTGGGAGACTGCATGATCGCAGGAGTCGGAGCAGGAATTTTCAAAGATTTCGAGGAGGCGGCAGAAAAGATGGTACGGATTGACCGGAAATATGTGCCCAACGAAGAAGCCCACAGGGAATACCAGTTCTATATGGAGCGCTATATGGAAACCTGGCCTCAGATGAAAACTGTGGTTCATAAGACCGTAGAACACAACAGCCTGGCTCAGGCAGGGTGAAAGGAGCTGTAACATGGCAAAGGTAATCGGTATCGGCAATGATCATGCGGCGGTGGAACTGAAACAGGAAATTCAGAAATTCCTGGAAGAAAAGGGCTGCCGGGTTATCAATTATGGAACAGACACAACAGAGAGGTGTGACTACCCGGTCTACGGAGAGCGGGTGGGGAGAGCAGTGGCAGAAGGCCGGGCGGACGGAGGCATACTCATCTGCGGAACCGGAGCAGGAATTTCCATTGCTGCAAATAAGGTAAAAGGAGTACGGGCCGTTGTCTGCAGCGAGCCGGTAACGGCAAGGCTGACCAAAGAGCATAACAACACCAATGTGATTGCTTTCGGCTCAAGGATTGTGGGAGCGGAAACGGCGAAAGCCATTGTAACTGCATGGCTGGAAGCAGAATATGCGGGAGGCCGCCACGAAGAAAGAATCCGTATGATTCATGAAGCAGAGCTGACATAAAAACCGAGAGCCGTGAATTTTTACAGGGAGGACAGAATTGTGAAAAAAATACTGGCAGCGTCTGTGCTGTCTGCAGATTTTTCCGTATTGGGAAAAGAAGTTCTGGAAGCTGTGGATGCCGGGGCGGAATATGTACATATTGATGTCATGGACGGCAGGTTTGTACCGGAGATTTCCTTTGGAATACCCGTGATAAAATCTCTGCGTCCTCTGACAGACGCGGTGTTTGACGTACATCTGATGGTGGATGAGCCGGGCCGGTATATAGAAAAATTTGCAGCGGCGGGGGCAGATATCATCAGCATTCACGCAGAAGCCTGTGTACATCCGGACCGGGTGATTCAGCAGATTCGTGCCTGCAAAAAAAGGGCGGCCATGGCCCTGAATCCGGCTACGTCTTTGGAGGCGGTCAGATATCTGCTGCCAGAACTGGATATGGTGCTGCTTATGACGGTGAATCCCGGCTATGGAGGACAGCAGTATATTTCCTACTGCAGCCGGAAAATCCGTGCGCTGCGCAGAATGGCAGAAGCGGAAAATCTGCCGGTGAGAATTGAAGTGGACGGAGGTGTGAATCCGTTAAATATCGGAAGCATCGCAGAATGCGGAGCAGACACCTTTGTGGCCGGATCATCTGTATTTGAAGGAAATATTTCAGAAAATGTAAAAAAACTGAAACAGAACATGTAACGGGAAACGGTGTATGCAAAAGAGGAGGTAAAAAATTATGATTAGTATTTTATATGTAATTGCCGCTTTTGGCGGCGGTGTATTTGCAGCGGCAGTGGGCGGCGTGCCGGCATTTATTCTGACAGGTGTATTTTCCATTGTGGGCTCTGCGGCAGGGATGTGCGGCGCAGGGGAAGCATCAGATCTTTTGTTGAATTATTTCGCTTTTGGGCCATTTTTCGGACCCCATATTGCCTTTGCCGGGGCAGTGGCCGGTTCTGCTTTTGCCAGAAAAAAAGGAATTCTGGAAAACGGAGCGGATATCACAACTCCGCTGGCAGGATTAAATGACGCCAGCGTGCTGCTGGTGGGCGGAGTATTCGGCGTGATTGGATGTCTGTTTAAGGAACTGGTAGTTGCAAATCTTTTTGCAGGAACCATCTCCAATCGTCTGATTACAGACGCACCTGGAATTACCGTATTCCTGTCTGCAATCCTGGTCCGCCTTGTATTTGGAGGAAAAATGAGGACAGGAACGGAAACCATAAGCAAAGGCAAAGCATTATCTGCAACGATTGTGATCGGAATTGGTTACAGTATTATGGTAGGAGGACTTTTTGTTGCCGCTGTTTCAGCAGGATTTCCGGTAGAGGCCTTTGGCGGATGTTATCCTCAGATGATTTTCGGTATTGCGGCAATCGGACTTTTGTTTGCCACCATGGGCCACGCCTATTATGGATGCCATCATATTGTTATCATTGCGGCTGAGGCGGCAGTACAGTCTTATGCCAGCACAGGAAATCTTTATTTTGCTCTGTTTATGAGCATTGTATTCGGTACGGTTTCCGCTTTAATCTGTGATGTGGAAGGCAAGCTGATTAACAGCGGAGAAGATTCTCACATTGACGGTCCGGCATGCGCTATTTTCATTCTTACTTTTGTAGTAAATGCATGCTTTCCCGTATAAATAAGTGTTCCCCAGAACGCTGCTGCCCCGGAGCCTTGTGGTTTCGGGGCAGTTTCTGTTAAGGTTTGGTCATAACTTCGGACAGGAAGGACCTGTTGTGCTAAAATCCGGATAACGGGCTTCCATTACCTGTTCTTTTTGCTGGACAGAGACGGAAAGTTGTGTTACGTTTAATCAGTAAGAACAGAACGTTTATTTTTTAAAGATTAAGGTGAAGATGTGAAAAAAGTAATAGATGATGTGCGTCTGATGATTAAAATCTGCGATATGTATTATAATCAGAATGTCAGCCAGCAGCAGATTGCAAAAATGCTGAACTTTTCCCGTCCCACGGTTTCCAGGATTCTTGCCTCAGCCAGAGAACAGGGAGTGGTCCGGATTGATATATCCGGTCTGGATGCCATTAAATACTGGGAGCTGGAGCGGGAACTGGAAGAAAAGTATCATCTGGACCGGGTTCTGGTTGCGGATGCCCCTCCCGGAGAAGAAGAACGGAAAAATGCCCTTGGAGCAGTGGCAGGACGTTATCTGGAGCAGGTGATTAAAGATGAAAATATTGTGGGGGTTTCCATGGGTTCCACCCTTTACCGCGTGGTATCTCAGGTTACAAGGCCTGCTGCCGGAAATGTTACATTTGTTCCTCTGATTGGAGGGATGGGGAGGCTCCGAACCGAACTTCACTCCAACAGTCTGGCGGAAAAACTGGCCCGGATATACGATGGCAAATTTATTCCCTTTCATGCGCCGGCCAGAGTGTCCAATCCGAAAATCAGGACGGAGCTGCTGCGTGAAGCAAGTCTTAACACCACCATCCGTATGGCAGAGCATATGGACGTGGCCATTGTAGGTATCGGTTATCCCAATGAAAACTCAGCCATTAAAGCCACCGGATATTTCGAGGAAAATGAGATTGAATCTTTGAAGGAAAGGGATGTGGCAGGAGATATCTGTATGCAGTTTTTTGATGAATCCGGCGATATAAGCCGATACCGGAACGACAACAACGTAGTGGGGATAGAGATACATAAACTGCAGAAGGTGCCTCATTCTGTGGGAATTGCCGGAGGAATTGAGAAGATTACAGCTATCCGGGGCGCTATCCGGGGAGGCTATATCAATAATCTGATTACGGATGTGATGTGCGCACAGGAACTGGCAAAGGAAGAATAGCGGTATCATAAAAAGAATCCCGGATGTAAATCCGGGATTCTTTTTATGATACCATTATTTTGCCGCTTTTTCTCTGAGCCTGTCCAGAAATTTCTTTTTCCTGACCACCGGTTCAGCGGAACCGCGGAGGCCCTTGACGGAAGTAATATAGAGACCGCTTACCACAGCCTTTACTTCTTTTTTTGTGGGGATACTGTCAAAAATCTCTCCTTCGCAGATAAAAGTCATGATTTTTGGTCCTACTTTTGCTTTCACCACGGGCAGTTTGGAGCCCCGCAGCAGTTTCGGAGTCTGTGCCAGTACCGCGGCGGGAAGACCGGCATCTTTCATCTTCATCCGCTTCTTATCAATGATCAGCATGGATATGGTCTGTGCTGCCGCAGCAATCTGAGCATCCTGCTCTTCTTTTTTCTTCTGTGATTTTTTGCCTAATATGTAAAGCGTAATAGTTGCCGCAAGCATAAGAACGGTAATTACAATCAGTACAATTTGCCATGTTGCCACAAGAAAACCTCCCTCTTTATACAATTTGCAATTTATTGTACCATTGATTGGTATAAAAATCAATGGTACAATAAATTACAGTTACTGAATTTTGGGAGGGCTGCAAATGAAAAAAAGTATTCGGCGGGCCATGATTTCCATGCTTATTCTGACACTGACCGGGGCGGGCCTGTGTTTGTGGGTATATAAATCAGGAAATTATGGAGAGGAGAAAGAACTTTTCCGTGAAGAACAGGAGGCACAGACATCGGAGCAGAGGACCGGCGGGCCGGATGAAGGGGATGAAAGCCGGCAGGGAGAAGTGCCGGGAGAAGAAAGTGAAAGTCAGATCAGAGAAGGGGATCAGGGAGCAGATGGAAGCAATCCTGCAGAAGCACCGGAAGGAGAGGAAACGGTTTCAGAGGAAACATCCCTTGTGTTTACAGGCGATATTTACCTGAGCCCCTATGTGCTGGAACAGTACGACAGGGAGGGAATCAGCGGTGTGCTGTCAGAAAAGCTGCTGTCAGAAATGAGACAGGGGGATGTGGTGATGGCAAATGAGGAATTTCCATTTTCCACCGGGGGAGAGCAGGCGCCGGACAAGCAGTTCACCTTTCGGATAAATCCTTCTTATATTAATGTACTGAAAGACCTGGGGATCCATGTGGTAACGCTTGCCAATAACCATGCGCTGGATTATGGCCCAGAGGCTCTGACAGATACCTTTCAGACACTGGATGACGCCGGAATTGCATATGTGGGAGCAGGTATGGATAAAGCACGTGCCGCAAAGGCGTTTTTTGTTCAGAACGATACGAAAAACTTTGGATTTCTGGGAGCTTCCAGAGTGATTCCGGTGCCTGAATGGAATATTGAAAATCAGCAGCCGGGTATGCTGTGCACCTATGACAGCGCCATTCTCTGCGAAGCCATCCGACAGACGAAACAGCAGTGTGATTTTCTTACCGTGTATGTCCACTGGGGGATTGAGCGGGAGAATACGCCGGAGGAATATCAGAGACAGCTGGCAAAAGAATATATAGACGCCGGGGCCGATCTGATAATCGGAGCCCATCCCCATGTACTGCAGGGGATAGAATATTATAATGGAAAACCCATTGTTTACAGCCTTGGAAATTTTATTTTTAACCAGGAAATTTCGTCTACCATACTGCTGAAAGCTGTTGTGACGCCGGAAAATGAAACGTTTCTGCAGATTTTCCCGGCGTATGCAGCAGGGGCGAAAACCCAGGAAATGAGCAACGAGCAGGCGCAAGAGCTGTATCGGTTTCTGGAGGAGATCTCTTATGGAATTCAGATTGGAGAAGAGGGAACAGTACGACAGAGATAAAAGCAGCCGTGGTTTGCGTGGAGATACAGATTGCTTTGCGGCTGCAGGAACAGAGGCGGAAGGAGGAAATATACATGGAATTCAGACAGGCGGTGCAGAAGGACCTGGAGCAGCTTAAACTTATGTATCGGGAAATGATACGGAACATGAATGAAAATCAGATTCAGATATGGGATGAAATTTATCCCTGTGACTTTCTGGAAGATGATATCAGGAACAGCCGCCTCTATCTTATGTCAGAACATGGGGAGCCTGTTTCTGCATTTGCGCTGTGTGAGGGGGATGGCGGGGAAAATCATGTGGAATGGGAGAAATGTTTTGTGAAGGCCCTGTATCTGGACCGTTTTGGGGTAAGGCCGAACTATGGTGGAAGAGGAATTGGCGGCAGGATGCTGGCAAAGGCCAGAACAACAGCAAAAGCTCTGGGAGCAGAGTATCTGCGGCTGTTTGTGGCAGATATTAATAAGCCTGCTGCGGGGCTTTATGAGAAGCATGGATTTACGCGGAGAAAGGGAGTTTATCATTTGGTAATTGACGAGGAATTAACATTGCGTGAATACGGATACGAAATAAAACTTTGACACAGGGCCCGTTTATAGTATAATGGGTTTAAAATTTACAGGAAGGGAGCGGGGAATTACCCCACAGAAAACATGGAAAAAGAAAAAAACAGACACTCATTTTCAGGTTCAGTCGGCTTTGTCCTGGCAGCGGCGGGAAGCGCTGTAGGACTGGGAAATATCTGGAGGTTTCCGTATCTGGCGGCCAAAGACGGAGGAGGGCTTTTTCTGGTTATTTACCTGATTCTGGCTCTTACCTTTGGCTTTACGCTGCTGACCACGGAAATTGCCATTGGAAGAAAAACGAAACAGAGCCCTCTGACAGCTTACGGCAAGTTAAAGGAAAAGTGGAAATTTCTGGGCGTGCTGGCCTGTCTGGTGCCGGTAATTATTATGCCTTATTACTGTGTAATCGGCGGATGGGTTGTAAAATATCTGCTGGCTTATCTGACCGGGGACGGAGGCAACGCGGCGTCTGACGGATATTTTACCGGATATATTACCGGGACCACGGAGCCTCTGGTATTTATGATGGTATTTCTGCTGGTTGTGGCAGTTATCATATTCCGGGGCGTTAATCATGGGATTGAATCTTTTTCAAAAATACTGATGCCTCTTTTGCTTCTTATGGTAGTGGGCATTGCGGTATTTTCTCTGACCATCAGTGCCACAGATGAGACGGGAGCAACCAGAACCGGACTGGAAGGATTTCTGATTTATGTGGTGCCCAGCTTTGAAGGCCTGACGCTGAAAGGATTTTTTACCGTACTGCTGGACGCTATGGGGCAGCTGTTTTTCAGTCTCAGCGTGGCCATGGGAATTATGATCGCATACGGTTCCTATGTGAAAGATGATGCAAATCTGGTGCGTTCCATTAACCAGATAGAAATTTTTGATACAACAGTGGCATTTCTGGCAGGAGTTATGATTATTCCGGCAGTGTTTACCTTTATGGGAAGAGAGGGAATGGAGGCTTCCGGGCCCAGCCTGATGTTTGTATCTCTGCCGAAAGTATTTTCCCATATGGGAAAAATAGGAGGTTTTATAGGAGCGTTGTTTTTTGCCATGGTGCTCTTTGCGGCTCTGACCAGTGCGGTATCAGTTATGGAAGCAGTGGTTTCCAGTTTTATGGACCAGTTTCATATGTCCAGGGTAAAGGCAACGGTTCTGGAGACAGTGATTGCGCTGGCAGGAGGCCTTCTGGTATGTCTTGGCTACAACAAACTGTATTTTGACATTGAACTGCCCAACGGAGCCCATGCCCAGATTCTGGACATTATGGATTATATCAGCAACAACTGCCTGATGCCCCTGGTGGCAATCGGAACCTGTATTCTGATTGGATGGATTGTGAAGCCCCGGGCCATCATAGACGAAGTGGAAAAGACAGGATGCAGATTCGGCAGAAAGCAGCTGTATATTATTATGATACGTTATGTGGCGCCGGTTCTTCTGGTGATTCTGCTGCTGAAATCCATCGGAATTCTGACTGTTATATAAGAAAGAGAATACAGAGGCCTTTGTTGTCTCTGCTGTAAAAAATTTGCATAATATGGCAAATATTGTTATATATGACGAAAATAGTATCATATAAATTTCAATGATAAGTGAAAAATATTCTATGTTTTCTTCTTTACGCATGGTCTATACTGTCACTATCAACAAGGCGCGGACAGCGCAGGAGGAAAGGAGATATTCATTATGAAAAAGAAATTTGTTTCGGTAACTCTGGCACTGGCACTGGGACTCTCCCTTGCAGCGTGCGGCAACAATGGCGGCGGCAACACTTCGGCAGATACAGATAAGAAAGAGGAAACTCAGGAGCCCGCTGCAGACGCAGACGCTGATACAGGTTCCGAAGATGCCGGTTCCACAGGTGATACTGCAAATAAAGACAAACCTCTGGTATGGTTCAACCGTCAGCCTTCTAACAGCTCCACAGGAGAACTGGATACGGCAGCTCTGAATTTCAATGCCAATACATATTATGTTGGTTTTGATGCAAACCAGGGTGCGGAACTGCAGGGAACCATGGTAAAAGAATATATTGAAGCTCATATTGATGAAATTGACCGCAACGGTGACGGTACCATCGGTTACGTTCTGGCAATCGGCGATATCGGACACAACGATTCCATCGCTCGTACCAGAGGCGTTCGTAAAGCTCTTGGAACCGCAGTGGAAAAAGACGGAAATATCAACAGTGATCCGGCAGGTACCAATACAGACGGAACAGCAACCATGGTTCAGGATGGTGAAATTGAAGTTGGCGGCAAGAAATATGTAGTCCGCGAACTTGCTTCTCAGGAAATGAAAAACTCTGCAGGTGCTACATGGGATGCAGCTACAGCAGGAAATGCAATCGGCACATGGTCTTCTTCTTTCGGTGAGCAGATTGACGTTGTAGTTTCCAATAATGACGGTATGGGAATGTCCATGTTCAATGCATGGTCAAAAGATAACAAAGTTCCTACATTCGGTTATGACGCAAACAGCGACGCAGTTGCAGCTATTGCAGAAGGATATGGCGGAACCATCAGCCAGCATGCAGACGTACAGGCTTATCTGACTCTGAGAGTTCTTCGTAATGCTCTGGACGGAGTTGACATTGACACAGGAATCGGAACTGCTGACGAAGCAGGTAATGTCCTGACAGACGATGTTTATGTATACAGAGAAGAAGAGCGTTCTTACTACGCACTGAACGTAGCAGTTACTGCTGATAACTATCAGGATTTCACAGATTCTACAAAGATTTATGAGCCGGTATCAAAACAGCTTGACGAAGGCTCCCATGCAACAAAGAAAGTATGGCTGAATATCTACAATGCTTCTGACAACTTCTTAAGTTCTACTTATCAGCCTTTGCTTCAGAACTATGATGATATTCTGAACCTTGAAGTTGAGTACATCGGCGGTGACGGACAGACAGAGTCCAACATTACAAACCGTCTTGGAAATCCAGGCCAGTATGATGCATTTGCCATCAACATGGTTAAAACGGATAATGCAGCTTCCTATACATCTTTGCTTAGCCAGTAAGCTGCTATTATGCAAAGCCGGGCTGCCAGGAAGGACTTCTTTCTGGCAGCTTTTTATATCGGAAATTAAATATTGGTAACTATTGATTATGCATACAGGAGTAACGAAAATGGCAGATAAGAAAGATAATACCGTCTTATCGATACGGGGCATGAGCAAGTCTTTTGGCCGGAACCGTGTACTGGATCACATTAATCTGGATATCAAGCGGGGTACGGTTATGGGGCTTATGGGTGAAAACGGTGCGGGAAAGTCAACAATGATGAAATGCCTGTTCGGAACGTATCAGAAGGACGAGGGCAATGTTTTTCTTGACGGCAGGGAAGTAAGTTTCTCAGGACCGAAAGATGCACTGGAGAACGGAATTGCAATGGTGCACCAGGAACTGAACCAGTGTCTGGAGAGAAATGTCATTGATAACCTGTTCCTTGGACGATATCCCGTGAATTCCATGGGAATTGTAGATGAAGGCAGAATGAAAAAAGAGGCCTCCGAGCTGTTTCGAAAACTGGGGATGACAGTAAACCTTACACAGCCCATGCGGAACATGTCAGTATCACAGAGACAGATGTGTGAAATTGCAAAAGCAATTTCCTATAATTCAAAAGTAATTGTACTGGATGAGCCTACCTCCTCCCTGACGGTACAGGAAGTAGATAAACTTTTTGAAATGATGCGGATGTTAAAATCCCAGGGAATCTCGCTGATTTATATTTCTCATAAAATGGATGAGATTTTTGAAATCTGTGATGAAATATCCGTGCTCCGTGACGGTAACCTGGTTATGACAAAGGCTGCAAAAGACACGGATATGAATGAACTGATTGCGGCAATGGTTGGACGTTCTCTTGAGAACCGCTTCCCTCCGGTGGACAATACGCCGAAGGATGTGATTTTATCCATTCAGAACCTGTCCACCAAATTTGAGCCTCACCTGCAGGATATTACCTTTGATGTGAAGGAAGGAGAAATCTTTGGACTGTATGGTCTGGTGGGAGCCGGACGTACGGAACTTCTGGAGACGATTTTCGGAATTCGTACCAGAGCGGCCGGTCGTGTGTATTTTAAAAACCGCCTGATGAATTTTAACAGCGCACTGGAAGCCATGGAGCATGGATTTGCTCTGATTACGGAAGAGCGGAAAGCTAACGGGCTGTTTATAAAAGGCAACCTTATCTTTAATACCACTATTGCAAATCTCTCTGAGTACAAATCCGGTATTGCTCTCGACAATCAGAAGATGTCAAAGGCCACTGCAAATGAGATTAAAGTTATGCATACGAAATGCATGGGTCCGGAGGACATGATTGCAAATCTTTCCGGTGGAAATCAGCAGAAAGTAATTTTCGGAAAATGGCTGGAGCGCGGCCCGCAGATTTTTATGATGGACGAACCCACAAGAGGAATTGATGTAGGCGCGAAATATGAGATTTATGAACTGATTATCAATATGGCGAAACAGGGTAAGACCATTATTGTGGTTTCCTCTGAGATGCCGGAAATTCTGGGAATTACCAATCGTATCGGCGTGATGTCAAACGGACATCTTTCCGGAATTGTAAATACGAAAGAGACGAATCAGGAAGAGCTCTTAAGGCTCAGCGCCAAATATCTGTAGGGAGGAAAGAAGAATATGGATAATAAAATTCTTACGGCTGAGCAGGAAATGAAGCTGCGTAAGCCAATTGATGATCGTGTCGGTGCAATTCAGAAAGAAATTGACAGCTTAAGAGCAGAAGGCACAAATAAGGTTATCTCTGTCCAGAATGAAATTGACAGTGTGAAGAGAGACCGCATTTATACAAAGGCAGAAAAGGATGCCGCAATTGCCAGATACCAGGCAGAACTGGAGCAGGCAAGAGCAGTTGAAGCAAAAAACAAAGACCAGATTGCAAAATTAATCGCTCAGGCAGAAGAATTCCTGAAAGCAAATTATGATAAAGAATATTATCAGCCGGTGAAGGAAAGCTGCGAGAGAGAAAGAGCAGAAGCAAAAGCGAAATACACCAGGGAAGTGGAACGGCTGGAAAAAGAGCATAAAGAAGCCCTGGCAAAACTTTCCGACCACAATGAAATCAAAGATGAAAAGTATGTGCATAAAAATCGTCTGTTTGCTGCCAAAATGGAACTGGAAAAAGACCTTCAGCAGATTAAAGACAGAAAACATGCAGCTTTTGCCCACAGATATCATCTGATTGATATGCTGCGCATGTCCAAATTTACATTTATGGAAGCAAGGACTCAGAAGTGGGAGAATTACAAATATACCTTTAACCGCAGGTCTTTTTTCCTGCGGAACGGACTGTATATTGTCATTGTCCTGATTTTCGTGGCATTGTGTGTGATTACTCCTATTGTGAAGAATACCCCGCTCCTTACTTATAATAACGTATTAAATATTCTGCAGCAGGCTTCACCCCGTATGTTCCTTGCTCTTGGCGTTGCAGGACTGATTTTACTTACCGGTACGGATCTTTCCATCGGGCGTATGGTTGGTATGGGTATGACCACAGCCACTATTATTATGCACCAGGGAATCAATACCGGAGGAGTGTTCGGCCATATATTTGACTTTACAGGGCTTCCTGTTATTGTACGTGTTATTTTTGCATTGGTGGCATGTATTTTCCTGTGTACCTGCTTTACTTCGCTGGCCGGTTTCTTTACTGCCAAATTTAAGATGCACCCCTTTATTTCAACCATGGCAAACATGCTGATGATTTTCGGTATCATCACCTATGCAACCAAAGGTGTATCGTTCGGAGCCATTGAGCCGGTAATTCCGAATATGATTATTCCGAAAGTCAATGGATTCCCCACCATTATCCTCTGGGCGGTTGCAGCCATTGCAATTATCTGGTTTATCTGGAATAAAACCACATTCGGCAAGAACCTGTACGCAGTAGGCGGAAACCCGGAAGCTGCATCTGTTTCCGGTATCTCCGTATTTAAGGTAACCATGGGTGCGTTTATGCTGGCAGGCGTACTGTACGGTTTCGGTTCCTGGCTGGAATGTGCCAGAATGGTTGGTTCCGGTTCCGCAGCTTATGGACAGGGCTGGGATATGGACGCAATTGCAGCCTGCGTAGTGGGCGGCGTTTCCTTTACTGGTGGTATCGGAAAGATTTCCGGCGTGGTAGTAGGTGTGCTGATTTTTACAGCCCTTACCTATTCTCTTACCATCCTCGGAATTGACACAAACCTTCAGTTCGTATTTGAAGGTATCATCATTATTTCGGCGGTAACCCTTGACTGTCTGAAATATGTACAGAAAAAATAATTCCGTATGGAGTGACATCAAATGTCTTCAGACTGTATTCTGCAGATATATGGGATAAAACAGGCTCGCCGGATGGCGGGCCTGTTTTTTTATCTTATAGGAAAGACCTTGCCACGCTAAAGCATGAAAGTGTCTTCCTATAAGATAAAAGTAATATGCGCACTCGTGCAACAGGTATTAGTCGCTAAAGCGACTGCACTCGGCGCAGCAAACCGTCCAGGTCCCTCATGAATGAGGGATTCAGGGAGCTGATGTGGACCTCTCCGCTTTGTTCTGCTACAGGAAACACCATCTTCTGATAATAGAGCGACATTTACTTTTCCCGGCCCTTTTGCTATAATAGGAAAAAACAGAAAGCAGGATTTGAGGGAAGGTAAGAATATGTATACAGTGCTTTTAGTGGACGATGAAGAAGAGGTAATACAGGTAATAATGCGTAAAATCAACTGGGAGGAACTGGGGTTTTCCGTGATTGGATGGGCGGGCAACGGTGTAAAGGCTCTGGAGCTGATGGAAGAATTTCAGCCGGATGTACTGGTGACCGATATCAAAATGCCTTATATGGACGGTATGGAACTGGCGCATCGTGTAAAAACGGAATTTCCGGCCACTAAGATTCTGCTGTTTACAGGTTTTGACGAATTTGAATATGCGAAAGAAGCCATCCATCTGGAGGTGGAAGAGTATATTTTAAAGCCCATGAATTCTGCGGAGCTGAAATCTGTGTTTTCCAGGCTGAAAATCAAGCTGGACCAGGAAATCAGTGAGAAGCGCAGCGTGGAAACCCTTGAAAAGTATTACCTGGAGTCCCTGCCTCTTTTGCGAGCGGATTTTTATTCCGGGCTGATTGAAGGAAGGGTTCATGAAGATGAAATTTCCAGATATCTTTCAGAATGTCAGCTGTCTTTTCCGGGCCCCTTTTTCAGCTGCCTGGTTATTCATACTTCCTCCAGTCAGGAGGCCGGGCCCATAGATCCGCAGCTGCTGGCTGCTTCCGTCCGGGAACATGCAAAAGAGCGGCTGGGAAAGAAATGGCAGGCGAAAAGTTTTGCCTACCTGGGGAATACGGTGTTGATTCTGCAGCTGGGAGATGAAAATGAGGTCTGGGAACTGACAGACGAATGCGACAGGTTCTGCCGATATGCCAGGCGGATGCTGGGAGCGGTTGTCACTGTGGGAATCGGGCAGATTTGCGGAAATATTCTGGATTTGCCCCGGTCTTACAGCAGTGCCAGAGAAGCAGTTTCCTACCGGGCAGTATATGGCGCCTCCAGGGCCATCAATATCAGGGAGATTGTCCCTCAGAAAATGGACAGGTCTGTTTCTTCCAATGAGTCGGAACTGTCGGATCTGTTCCGGATGATAAGGGTGGGCTCGGAAGAAGAGATTACCGAAGCGGTAAACCGGTATTTCCTTCACACTTCATTTACAGATAAATCCCTGCAGCAGCAGTATATGGACCGGATGGAACTGCTGAGTATGCTTCTGCGGTTTTCTGCGAATAATGGTATTACAATGGGAGAGAATACAGAGGATATGGGCCGGCTGTACGGGAGCCTGCTGGATACGGAGCCGGATGCCCTGAAAAACTGGCTGCTGAAGGTGAGCCTTTCTTTCCGGGAACAGCTCATTCGTGTCAGGAGCAGCTCAACCGAATCCCTGGTCAGCAGAGCCATGGAATATGTACAGAATCATTATGCAGACGAAAAACTGTCGCTGGACGATATCTGCGCCTCTCTGGGTGTGTCTAATTCTTACTTTTCCACAGTGTTTAAGAAGGAGACCGGAAGCTCATTTGTGGGTTATCTGACAGATTACCGGCTGGACCGTGCGGCGCGCCTTCTGATTGAAACCAATGAGAAAAGCTATATGATAGCCAGCCAGGTGGGTTATTCCGACCCGAATTATTTCAGCTACGTGTTTAAAAAACGGTTTGGGACGTCCCCGTCAAAATACAGAACGGAGCATGCAGAGAGTGAAAAATAAGTATTTCATATATCCGAAAAAACCGGAACTGTGGGGCATTCAGTCTACCATTATGGCAGTATTTTCCGTGGTATCCTTTTCCATTCTGCTGATTCTGGGAGTTGTGATGTATATCAGATTTTCCGCGTCAGCACGCCAGGAAATTGTTTCCGGCACACAGAAACTGATGGGGCAGGCAGGAGAAAATCTGGAGGATTATCTGGTCAGTATGCGCAGGGTGTCGGATTCCATCTATTATAATGTTATTAAGGAAAATGATTTTTCCAGGCAGCTTCAGGAAATCCAGCAGGGAATGAATCTTCTGTATGCGGCAAACCGGGAAAATCTGCACAGCGTGGCCGTATACAATGAATACGGGAGCCTGGTGGCGGCGGAGCCGGTGGTTTTACAGAAAGAAGACCCCAATATTACAAGGCAGGGATGGTATGAAAAGGCTTTGGGAGAAATGGAAAACATGCACTTTTCCACTCCTCATATCCAGAATCTTTTTGATGACGGGGCTTTCAGATATTACTGGGTGATTTCTTTAAGCCGTGTGGTGGAACTGACGGACAATGGGGTATCCCGGTCGGGCGTGCTCCTGGTGGATATGGATTATGCCAGTATAGAACGGATGATGAGAAAGATCAATGAATCCGGGAACGGACAGTATTTTTATCTGTGCGACAGCAACGGAGAACTTATTTACCATACCCGTCAGGTTCAGATTAACAACGGGATTGGAAGTGAAAACAGCGTCCAGGCCGCTGGATACAGGGATGGCGTCTATGACGAGTATTTTGAAGGAGAACACCGGAAAGTGATTGTGAGTACCATCAGTTATACCGGATGGAAGCTGGTGGGGGTGATTCCCTATTCTTCTTTTACCTCCGGGATGTTTGATCTCCGGTACTTTTTCGGAATTTTTATGTTGTTTATGACAATGATGCTGGTGCTTGTAAACCGGATTGTATCCGTCAGGATTTCAAGCCCTATTCTGAAACTGAATGATTCGGTGGTGGGATATGAAGCGGGAGAAACACCGGAGATTTACATCGGCGGTTCCCGGGAAATCAGGCACCTGGGATATTCCATTCAGACGTCCTATGAGCAGATTGACAGGTTGATGAAAGAAATTGTCCGGGAGCAGAATGAGCGCAGGAAAAGTGAACTGGATGCACTGCAGAGCCAGATTAATCCTCATTTTCTCTACAATACGCTGGATTCCATTATCTGGATGGTGGAGGATGAAAAGAATGAGGAGGCAGCTTTTATGATTTCGGAACTGGCAAGGCTGTTTCGCATCAGTCTTTCCGGGGGACGTACCATAATCACGGTAAAAGATGAACTCCAACATGCCAAAAGTTATATGAATATTCAGAAAATCCGCTATAAAAATGGATTTTCGGTGAAATTTGACATAGATTCGGCCATTTACTCCTTCTGTACGGTAAAGCTGATTTTGCAGCCTGTTCTGGAAAACGCAATCAATTACGGAATGGCGGGCATGGAAGACGCCGGGGAGATTCAGATAACCGGAAGGCTTGTGGATGGATTTGTGGTATTGTCGGTAACAGATAACGGTATGGGGATGACAAAAGAGGCCGCCGGTCTGATTCTTACGGACAGCAGCAGGAAGCCCCAGCACGGGTCAGGGGTAGGACTGATTAACGTGGACAGCCGTATCCGAATTCTGTTTGGAAAAGAATATGGCCTTTCAGTGAACAGTGAACCGGACGAGGGGACAGAGGTTTCCATCCGGATTCCGGCAGTTCCCTATACGGAGGAAAACAGGAAAGTCCTGGAAAAGGGATGTCTGCCTGGCAAAGAGGAAGCAGTTTATGAAGGATAATAAGAAAATCTTTATTCTGATGGAATCCATACTGGCAGTAATGCTGATTATACTGGTGATCCAGATGTTTCTGGAAAAGAGCGGAGAAAGCCGTTATAAAATTGCTGTGGTTATTCAGAATTCGGACAGCAGCCAGTGGGCTTCTTTTAAGTACGGACTGAAGATGGCGGCGGAGGACCAGAATATTGAACTGTCCATTGTCAGTACGGGAGAGAATCTGACCACAGAAGAGGAACAGGAACTGATCAGGTCTGAAATGGAAAATGGAGCGGACGCTGTGATTGTGCAGCCGGCGCCAGGGCAGGAAACAGAGGAAATGTTACGGAAGATGGAGAAAAAAATTCCCGTTATGCTGGTGGTATGCGCAGCATCCGGAGAGGAAGAAAGTTCACTCCTTCCTGTGACAGGGCCGGACAATTATGAGATTGGGAAAGGGCTGGCAGAAGAATTATGGAAAGACTACGGCAAAAATATAGAAGGAAAGGTATGCGGAATTCTTTCCGAGGATGACCGTTCTCAGGCTGCCCTCAGCCGGGAGCAGGGTCTGCGGGAAGTGCTGGAAACCAGAGGGGTAAAAGTGCGCTGGTCTGTTTCCGGTTCTTTTGCAGAAGAGGGAGAAAATGTTCTGAAATCTCTTTCGAAGGTGGACTTTGTGGCTGCGCTGGATGACAGAAGCGCGGTGGCAGCAGGAAAATATGCGGCTTCAAATGATTTGCACGGAGCGCTGGTGTATGGGATTGGAAATTCCACAGAAGCCGCTTATTATCTTGATACGGATGTGCTGCAGTGCCTGGTTGTGCCTGACGGATTTCAGATGGGTTACCAGAGCCTGACAGAACTGGCCGAGAGCCTGGAGCATAAATTTCAGCGGGCCGGAAACAGAACGGTTTCCTGTACTGTGCTGCGCAGGGAAAATCTGTTTTCGGAGAAAAATCAGGAACTGCTGTTTACAATGAGCAAGTAAAGACACAGCCTCAACCGGGAAATTACGGAGTAATACCTTTACAATCAGCAGAATGGAGCTTATAGGATGAAAATAAAAAAATATCTGGCAGCAGGGATGGTATGCTGTATGATTCTGCTGCTTTTTGCCGGCTGCGGAAGAAAAAAGCCGGAAATTCCGGTAAAAATCCAGGCAGGTATCATTGTTTATAATCAGAGTGACGTATTTCTCGGCGAACTGGTAACCTGCCTGCGGCAGCAGTTTGAGGAGCTTGGGAGCGGCGATCTTGAGATTACGGTGATGGTGCGGGATGCGGCAGGTTCCCAGCGCACTCAGGATGACCAGGTCAGGGAACTGATTGATATGGACTGCAATGTGCTCTGTGTAAATCTGGTGGACCGGGCGGATCCATCGGAAATTATAGATCTGGCCAGAGAAAATGATGTTCCCATTATATTTTTTAACCGGGAGCCGGTGGCAGAGGATATGATGCAGTGGGAAAAACTCTACTATGTGGGAGCCGATGCCCGTCAGTCCGGTCAGATGCAGGGAGAACTGGCAGCGGATGCCATTGAGGCAGACCAGCGGATTGACCGGAACCGGGATGGGAAAATCCAGTATGTGGTACTGGAAGGGGAACCTGGACATCAGGACGCCATTATCCGCACCGAGAGCGCGGTGGATACTTTAAAAAGCAGGAATATTTCCCTGGAAAAATCAGGCACCGGGATTGCAAACTGGGATCGGGCACAGGCTCAGAACCGGATGCAGCAGCTTCTGAGCCAGTATCCCAATCAGATTGAAATGGTGCTGGCCAATAACGATGCCATGGCCCTGGGCGCCATTGACGCTTACCATAAGCTGAATTATACAGAGACGGCCCTTCCGGTATTTTTTGGCATAGACGGAACGGAGGCCGGGCTGGAAGCTGTCATAGACGGAAGGCTGGCCGCCACTGTTTACAATGACAGAAAGGGGCAGGCTCAGGCGATTGCGAAACTGGCAGTTGCTGCTGTTACCGGCATGGGCATGAGCGATATTGTATTTGAAAATGAGAAATACATTTATCTGCCTTATCAGAAAGTAACAGATGAAAACGTCAGGGAGTTTCTGTATTAAGCAGTGTTCTGATTACTTCTGTCACAGATTCTGTGATACGGTCCGCATACTCTGCCACTCCCGGCGCAGCGGTTTTCATGGCATAGCCGGTGCCTGCAAACCGAAGCATTTCGATGTCATTTTGCTGATCTCCGAAAGCGATGCCGTTTTCGGGCGGAATATTCAGGTGTTTCAGAAGCACTTCAAGGGCTTTGCCTTTGTCCGCGTCGGGTGCAAGGAAATCCACCCAGATTCTGCCGGCAGTTACTACCCGGATTTCAGAGGAAAAACGCTCTTTCAGAAAGGGTTCCATTCTGTCGGTGCCGTTGGGGTCGCAGATGGCAAGTTTCAGGAAAGGCTCCTGAATCTTATGCAGATCATCCACAAATGCAATATCGTTATGAAGCACATCACGCATATGATGAATAAAATCCGGATTTCTGGAATCAGTATATGCCCGGCTCTCACAGGAAAGAAGGGTATGGCAGTCCGGGAATTCTTTTCTGGTGTCAATAATACGCAGGCCCAGTTCCCGCTCAATCGTACCCCGGTGAATAACCTGTCCCTGATGGAGACAGAGGGAACCGTTTTCCGTAATGTAGGAAATATCCTCCTGGACAGGCAGAAAAAGCTGACGGATGCTGTGATACTGTCTTCCGCTTGCAGCGACAAAGCGGATGCCTTTTTGCCTTAATTCCCGG
>OFGR01000987.1_pt1 | contig 25214 bp, 24 predicted proteins | sample 1521811 | NCBI WGS metagenome assembly OFGR01 (sample SAMEA3504098, study PRJEB24116) | mouse gut metagenome | biome: mouse gut; feature: mouse-associated habitat; material: faeces | place: Denmark | collected 2011
CAATCGATATGGTAAAAAAACAAGGCGCAAAAAACATTCGTTTGATTTGTTTGGTAGGCGCCCCGGAAGGTGTGCAGGCAGTGGAACAGGCACATCCGGACGTGGATATTTATCTGGCTGCTTTGGATGATAAACTGAATGAAAAGGGTTATATTGTTCCAGGACTTGGAGATGCCGGAGATCGCATTTTTGGCACAAAATGAAAGATGTGTATCAAGCGCTGCGATTTATGACGATGATGCTTGTGAGCTGTTTGTTCTTTGTATGGCTGGGAAATTTGGCAGATGGTTATTTACATACTTCACCACTGTTTTTGCTTATTTTTCTTGCTTATGCGATCGTTTCCAACCTGTATTTGTTGATTAAAAAGGCAGGGGATGACCATGTATGAAACAAGAACTATGGCTTTGGAAATACGTAAGATGACCATTGTCGCTATTGTAGTGGTGGCAATAGGGGCATTCGTCATTTATCCAAGCGGTTTGAAATCCATTTCTATGGGAATTCTAATAGGTGGATTCAGTGGTCTTTGGGGTTTTGCCATGATTGTCTCCCTGTGTGAGAAAATCGATGGCAGCACGATGAATGCAAAAGCATATGCATTTCGCTCTTATACACGAAGATACCTTATGTATGCGGTTGTCTTTGTGTTGAGTGTCAGTCAAGGTGCAAATATCTTCGCCTTACTGGCAGGAATGCTGTTACATAAAGGCAGCATTCTACTATATACATGGAAGCATAGAAAGGAGGACGATTAGTGGAAAGTACTTTTGATGGAATTCTGATTACGGTGTTTGGGACAACGATCGAGCTACAGCAATCTATTTTAAACTGGCTGATCTTATGCGTGATATTTACCATTTTCTTTATCGTTGCCGGAAAAAAATTTGAAAAGGCTGATGTAAGAAAAGCACCCGATGGAATTCTTTTGCTTACCGAAATGATCACAGGTCTTTGTACCAATATCATTGGTGATAACCTCAAAGAGAAAACAAGGCGTTATTTGCCATTTATGGGTACCTTGATCATGATGATGGCCGTAAGTAATTTGTTGGGACTGATTGGGCTTCAGCCGCCAACATCCAACCTTTCATTTAATGTCACACTGGCTTTATTGATGTTTTTCTTGATTCAGTACAACGGCATTAAAAAAGGTGGACTTGGCGCGCGACTCAAAGAGTTAACGGAACCGATGTGGCTGCTTACACCACTGAACGTCATAGGGGAATTGGCGTTACCAATTTCACTATCAATGCGTCTGTTTGGTAATATCCTGGCAGGATCGATCATTATGCTTTTGGTTTACACGATGTTAAAAGCATTGTTGCCATTTGGTATATTGATTTATATCGCAACACCATTCTTACATGCATATTTCGATATATTCTCAGGAATGATTCAAACGTATATTTTCTTTACCCTGGCGAGCTTCTTTTTGAGCGAGCAAGTGGTAAGTGAAACAGAGTAAATGAAAACAGGAGGAAAAAAACAATGGAATTCAATGAATATTTTGTACAAGGTATGGCTTTATTAGGCGCCGGAATCGCAATGATTGCCGGTCTTGGTCCTGGTATCGGACAGGGTATTGCCGCTTCCAAAGGTGCGGAAAGCGTAGGACGCAATCCAGACGCAGCCGGCAAAGTGCGTTCCATTATGGTGCTTGGTATCGCCCTTGCAGAAACAACCGGTATTTATGCATTGATCATCGCCTTGCTTTTAATTTTCATGAAAGGATAAGATTATCAATGATACAAGAAGAAACGGAAGGAGGAAATGCACATGGATTTGAATTTTGACATTACGGCTTATTTACGTTTGAGTGCTACCGATATTGTGATTGTGTGCATCTCTACCTTTCTGATCGTACTCATAGCGAAACATTTCTTCTGGGATAAGGTGCAGGCATATCTCGATGCCAGAAAAGCAGCCATTCAGGCAGATATCGATGCCGGAAAAGAAGAACGCGCTGCCGGTGATGCATATAAAGCGCAGTATGAAACACAATTAGCCAATGCCAAAGGCGAAGCGCATGAACTCATGGAACAGGCAAAAGCAAATGCCTTGGCAGAGAAAAAAGAGATTCTGGCAAACGCTAAGGTAGAAGCGGAAAGCATCAAGGCAAAAGCGCATCAAGATATTGAACGCGAAAAAAGCGCTGCACGTGAAGAAATGAAGGATGCGATCGTTCATGTCGCATTTGAAGCCGCTAAACAAGTGGTAAATAAGGAAATCGACGAACAGACACATAAGCAATATGTCGATGATTTTATTGAACAAGCAGGTGATGATTCATGGCAGGCATCTTAGCCAAAAGTTATGCGGATGCGCTGTATGAATTGGCGCAGGATGAAAAACAGCTATTACGATTCAAAGATCAGCTGAAACAAATGGATCAGCTGATGGATGAGAATGCGTCATTCTATCAGATTTTGACGCATCCCAAGATACACAAAACAGAAAAAAAACAATCGCTGGAAACGGTATGCAAATCGTTTTTGGATCATACGGTACTGAATTTCTTGAAACTGTTGATCGATAAAGGCCGTTTTCAAAAACTGCATGAAATCACAAAAGAAATGGAGCATCGCTATTATGATGAACACAATATTGTGATTGCCGATGTGCGTAGTGCGAAAGCATTGGATACAAGCGAGCGTGACCGATTAAAAGAGATGCTGGAGAAAAAATTAGCAAAAACTGTAGACATGCGTTGTCATGTGGATGAAACGCTGATTGCCGGATTAAGAATCAAAATTAACGATTTGGTACTAGACAATTCAGCATTGAAACGCATCGATCATCTAAAAACATTGGCGAAATCTACAGAATATACGAAAGCAAGAGGTGAATGCGAATGAGCTTAAAGCCGGAAGAAATCAGTAAGCTGATCAAAGAGCAGATCAAACGCTATGATGATCAGCTGGATATCGATGAAACAGGAACGATCATAACGATTGGAGATGGCATTTCTCTGATTCACGGCTTACAGAATGCGATGGCCGGAGAATTATTGCAGTTTCCCGGAGATGTGTATGGTATGGTCATGAACTTGGAAGAAGAACATGTCGGAGCGGTGCTCATGGGAGACGATCGCGGCATTCGTGAAGGCGATGAAGTCAAACGAACCGGCAGAATTGTAGAAGTTCCGGTCGGTGACTGTATGCTGGGGCGTGTTGTCAATGCATTGGGAGTAGCGATTGACGGCAAAGAAGCGATTCAATCCGACAAATATCGTCCGGTAGAGCGTGTTGCGCCTGGTGTTATGACAAGAAAGAGCGTCCATCAGCCATTACAGACCGGATTGAAAATTATTGATTCCATGATTCCGATTGGAAAAGGACAGCGTGAGTTGATCATTGGTGATCGTCAAACCGGGAAAACGGCTATTGCGATTGATACGATCATCAATCAGAAAAACAGCGGTGTGAAATGTATTTATGTCGCCATTGGACAAAAAGCAAGCACTGTAGCGCAGATTGTAGAAAAATTGCGCAGTCATGGGGCAATGGAATACACAACTGTAGTATCATCAACTGCATCGGAAGCAGCGCCGTTGCAATACATTGCACCATATGCAGGATGTGCTATTGGTGAAGAGTGGATGGAAAAAGGGGAAGACGTGCTGGTTGTCTATGATGACCTGAGCAAACATGCCACCGCATACCGTACACTTTCTCTGCTGCTGCGTCGTCCGCCAGGACGTGAGGCATATCCCGGAGACGTATTTTACCTGCATTCCAGACTGCTGGAACGTGCGGCGAGATTATCTGATCAGTTAGGGGGCGGTTCCCTGACAGCGCTGCCAATTATTGAGACGCAGGCAGGAGACGTTTCCGCATACATTCCGACGAATGTAATTTCCATTACAGACGGTCAGATTTATCTGGAAACAGAAATGTTCAATGCAGGTTTCCGTCCGGCAATCAACGCAGGCCTTTCCGTATCACGAGTGGGAGGTTCTGCTCAGATTAAGGCTATGAAGAAAATTGCGGCGCCTATCCGTGTGGAGCTGGCTCAGTACCGTGAGCTGGCAGCATTTGCACAGTTCGGTTCTGAACTGGATACAGATACCACGGAGAAGCTGGCACAGGGTGAAAGAATCCGTGAAATGTTAAAACAGCCGCAGTACAGGCCCATGCCGGTGGAATACCAGGTTATGATTATTTATGCGGCTACGAAGAAATATCTTCTGGATGTTCCGGTAGAAGCAATTCTCAGATTTGAGCAGGAACTGTTTGAATTTGTGGATACCAAATATCCGGAGATTCCGGAAGCAATCCGCAATGACAGGGAAATCAAAGAAGAAACGGAAACCAGACTTGTGAAAGCCATTGAGGAATGTAAGGCACAATTTAAGTAGACGGGTGGTGAATGTTTATGGCGTCCATGAGGGACATAAAAAGAAGAAAAGGCAGCATACAAAGTACGCAGCAAATCACAAAAGCCATGAAGCTCGTTTCTACCGTTAAACTGCAGAAAGCGAAAAATCGTGCGGAACAGTCCAATCCATATTTTAATTATATGTACCAGACGGTAACTTCAATGCTTGCAAGGTCAGGAAATATGAATCATCCATACCTGAAAGCGGGAACTTCTCAGAAGAAAGCAATCATTACCATTGCTTCTAACCGCGGACTTGCCGGCGGATACAATTCCAATATTGTGAAGCTGGTTACCGACAGCGGTATTCCCAGAGAAGAAGTCCAGATTTACATTATCGGACGTAAAGCCAGGGAATCCCTGCAGCGGAAAGGCTACGAAATGAAAGGGGATTATTCAGATGTAATCGAAGGTCCCACTTATGAGGATGCTGCCGCAATCTGTAAAGAGGTTCTGGGTGCTTTTACCAGAGGGGAAATCGGGGAAATTTACCTTGCATATACCCACTTTAAAAATACCGTCAGCCATGAGCCCACTCTGATGAAGCTGCTTCCGGTGGAATTTGATGAAGCAGAGCTGAAAGAGGCAGACAGCAATGTGCTGATGAATTATGAGCCGAACGAGGAAGAGGCCCTGGATTTAATTATACCCAAGTATATGACAAGCCTTTTCTATGGCGCTCTGGTGGAGGCGGTTGCCAGCGAGAACGGCGCCAGAATGCAGGCCATGGATTCCGCAACAAGCAATGCAGAAGAAATGATCAGTGATTTGACATTGAAATATAACAGAGCGCGCCAGGGCTCCATTACCCAGGAGCTGACAGAGATTATTGCCGGCGCTGAGGCCATATCTTAAAGCGCTTTGCGCTTTAAGAACATGGCCCGTTTATCGCAGGGCGGGCCAGAGGAAAAAGCTGCCAGAGGCAGGGGCCCGTCCGCGCAGAAGAGCCGAAAAGGCCCTTCTGAAAGAGAAACAGGCTGAGAAACAAAAAGTCTGAGATTAATCGCAGGGCGGGCCAGAGGAAAAAGCTGCCTGAGGCAGGGGCCCGTCCGCGCAGAAGAGCCGAAAAGGCCCTTCTGAAACAGAAACAGGCTGAACATTTTCAGCCATCAACAATTTTAAGGAGTGAAATTATGGCAGATAAGAATATAGGTAAAATCACTCAGATTATCGGGGCTGTTTTGGATATTAAGTTTTCCGAAGGCAGCCTGCCGGAAATCAACGAAGCAATCAACATTCCGCTGGAAGGCGGAAAACGTCTGGTTGTGGAGGTTTCCCAGCATCTGGGTGATGATACGGTAAGGTGTATTGCCATGGGTTCTACGGACGGATTAGTCCGCGGAATGGATGCAGAAGCAACAGGGGCATCTATTACCATTCCGGTTGGAGAGCAGACGCTGGGACGTATGTTCAACGTGCTGGGTGAACCTATTGATGAAGTGGCACCGCCGAAAAATGTGGAATATATGCCGATTCACAGAAAGGCTCCGACATTTGAAGAACAGGCTACTTCCACAGAAATGCTGGAAACCGGTATCAAAGTCGTTGACCTGCTCTGTCCTTACCAGAAAGGTGGAAAAATCGGTCTGTTCGGAGGAGCCGGCGTAGGAAAAACCGTGCTGATTCAGGAATTAATCCATAACATTGCCACAGAGCATGACGGATATTCCGTATTTACCGGCGTAGGTGAGAGAACCCGTGAAGGAAATGACCTTTACTATGAAATGAAAGAATCCGGAGTTATTGACAAGACCTGTATGGTGTTCGGACAGATGAATGAGCCCCCCGGAGCACGTATGCGAGTGGGACTTACCGGACTTACCATGGCAGAGTATTTCCGTGATAAAGGCGGAAAAGACGTGCTGCTGTTTATTGACAATATTTTCCGTTTTACACAGGCAGGTTCTGAGGTGTCCGCACTGTTGGGACGTATGCCTTCCGCCGTAGGTTATCAGCCTACGCTGCAGACAGAAATGGGTGCTTTGCAGGAGCGTATTACATCTACAAAGAACGGTTCCATTACTTCCGTACAGGCAGTTTATGTGCCGGCAGACGACCTGACAGACCCGGCTCCCGCAACCACATTTGCTCATCTGGATGCAACCACCACACTGTCCCGTTCCATTGCGGAACTTGGTATTTATCCGGCAGTAGACCCGCTGGATTCCACTTCCCGTATTCTGGATCCCCGTGTGGTAGGCCAGGAGCATTTTGAAGTGGCCCGTGGCGTACAGGAAATTTTACAGAGATACAAAGAACTGCAGGATATTATTGCAATTCTTGGTATGGATGAGCTGTCAGAAGATGATAAGCTGGTGGTAAACCGTGCAAGAAAGGTACAGAGATTCCTGTCCCAGCCATTCTTTGTGGCAACTCAGTTTACCGGACTGGATGGAAAATATGTGCCCATTGCAGAAACACTCAGAGGATTTAAGGAAATTCTGGAAGGTAAACATGACGATGTTCCGGAAAGCCATTTCCTGAATGCAGGATCAATTGATGAAGTTCGCGCCCGCATGAAGTAGGGGGTGAGCATATGGCAGAGGAAAACAAATACTTTCAGTTGGAAATTATCACGCCGGACCGTGTATTTTACAGAGGAGAGGCTTCCATGGTGGAATTTACTTCCGTGGACGGAGAGATGGGTGTCTATAAACACCATATCCCTCTGACCACTGTACTTGCTCCTGGAATTGTAACTGTTACAGAAGCAGACGGTAAAAAGGAAGCAGCAGTTCACGCAGGTTTTGTGCAGATTCTTGGAGATAAAGTGACATTTCTTGCAGAAATTGCCGAATGGCCGGATGAGATTGATGTAAACCGTGCGCAGGCAGCCAAAGCCCGTGCAGAGGAGCGCCTTCGCAATCACAGTGCCGAGGTAGACGTGGCCCGTGCAGAGATTGCGCTGAAAAAAGCACTGGTGCGTATTGATGTGAAACAGTAAACATACAAGGCATTGCAGATACCGGGGAAATCTGGTATCCGCGGTGCTTTGTTATCTTATAGGAAAGACCTTGTCACGCTAAAACGTGAAAGTGTTTTCCTATAAGATAAAAATAATTATGCGCACTCGCACAAAAGGTAAAATATTGCTTCGCAATTGTGCTTGGCGCGCAAAGTGTCCAGGCCCCTCATAAGTGAGGGGGCAGGGGAGTTGAAGTGGACCTGTCCACTTTGTTATTCTATGGAAAGCTCTTACCACACTAAGGTGTGAAAGCAGAAAGGTAAAATTATGAAAGATACAGACATACTGTTTCAGGATGTTTTGGAATATCTGTACAGGAATCTGTCCGGTAAAAAAGCAGAAGAAAATGTCTGCAATTCAGAAAAACCATACGGTATTTTATGGGAACAGGGACTCCGCTTTATGGATGCAGGTTTTTCAGAAGACGCCATACAGATAGCGTTGGAATATGAAAAGGCAAAAATAATCAGAGACAGAGAACTGTCAGAGGAGGAATTACTCCAGCTGCTGGTGATGGAGCGGATGATTCGCTGCATTCACACCGGAGAATACGGTAAGACAGCATCCATAGTTCAGGCCTTTGCCTCTCAGGAACTTCTTGCAAAGTACGGATTTGTGCTGAATCTGCTGTATCAGATGGAAGATACGGAGCAGGACAGAAAAGAAACATTCTGTCTGGAACATGATATTCCGCAAACCTGCAGAAATCAGAGCAATTCCAGGATGCAGGAGTTTTTTACAGCCATAAATACGCTGTACAGCAGTTTACTGGAAAAAGAGAAGATAAATATGGTCCGAAATATGCTGCGGCATAAAGTTCCGGATCTGACTATTCGGGAAATTGCAGGAATCAGTGAGGAATATCTGCAGATCATAAAAAACGGTATAAAAAACCAGTGGGATAAAAATACCATATATGCCGGTATCGCAGGCATTTTAAAGAATGAAAATAAGAAAACAGGATATAAAGATCTGAGTACGGATGAAGCATTGCTGTATCAGACAATTGCATTTTATGCCGGAAAATGGTTTTAGGAAAAGACTGTTCGAAGACGGAAAATCCAATGGAAAAATTCTGGCTGTTAAAAAAAGGCTGCCGCAGCCGGCAGGAAGTATACAGAGATTACCATGCAAATAGTTATCTGCTGCTGTTTCCTGCCGGCTGCAGAGGCCTTTTATGATTTCATTCCATCATAAATCTGGCGGTATGCCTCACGGCATCCTTCTGTGAAAGCAGTCTTAAGCTGCAATATAGTTCTTTCATCCTGCAGCCGGACAGTCAGAAGGGGAGAAAAGCGTTTGCCTCCCAGTGCAATGGCATCTTCAATGGCTTCCTCAAAGGTTTTTTCAAAACCCATGTACAGACGCTGCATGTCAGTTATGTCATGGAGCCAGTCAATCAGGCCAATAAGATCTGTCATCTGACGGTACTGGCATTCCAGACGGTGATAGGAATCCGGATAGCCATGGGTACAGTCATACCAGGAATGATGTCCATGGGCAATGGCAGCATAAGGCCGGGTGGAATTTCTGGCAGACAGAGCAGCTTCCCCTGCCAGGGTGTGAAGATGGGCCATTTCATATTCTTCCTCAAACCACTGACGCCCTGCCTGGGAATACAGATTGATAAAATTCACTTTGCCGATATCGTGCAGCATACCGGCTTCCATGGCATAATTCAGAATGCACTGTTTCTTTTCCGTGGGGTCAGAAATCGCCCGGAACATGGCGGCATCATCAAAAAATTCAGGTTCTTCCTCCAGAATAATGCGGCAGAGAGTCACAGCGCCTTTTCCCACAGCCCAGGAATGTACAAAAATCTCCGGAGCAAAGCGCATTTGTACTTTTATCAGGAATTCCTTGTAGGAAATACTGTTTTCCGTTTCCAGAAAGGTGGAGGAAAGCTGCCGCAGATAGAGGAACAGCGTCTCGTTCTGAGAGTCATCCGGAACAGAGTCCATGTATTTTAAAATCCGGTGATAGAGGCTTTCCAGATATTCTGTCCGTTTCGGAATTCGCTCCGGGTAATCATTTAAATACTGACAGTAAAAAGCCGGCAGAGAGATAATGCCGTACATGCTGTCCGTGGAAAAATCTGTGAGATCTGCTTTATCCATTAAAAGTTCCATTTTGTTCAGAAGACCGTCCAGGCTGTTCAGTCCGCAGTAATATTCTATGGCATAATAGGCAAACCGCGGACGGATGGGCGGATGTTCATTTCGGGCGTCTGCCTCCTGGAACCTCCGTTCGTGGACAATATAGACAGATTCCATGATATCAGTCACATCTGCAGAAGTCATGGTAGTTTCCCTGCTGTGGGAAATGCTGGCTGCCATCTGCTGATGGGTCAGATAAATATATTTGTCCCAGGGGAGATCCGGCGCCTTTTCCTGATAATCCTTATCCTGCAGAATTTCCAGGGAACGTTTGATCATATGGATTTTTTCACTGGCAGATCTGAATTTACCCAGAGACATATTTGCCCGGGAACGCAGAATATAACCCCGTGTTTCTGTGTCGTCAATTTCATCATAATATTTCAGGTAAGCGGCTGCTTCTGTAAAACAGAGACGCATCTGGGAGGTGTATTTATCCGTAATGGAGAGATCCAGCCCCACCAGTTTGTTGCACTGATTGTTGTGGGCCATGCCGAGCCAGTACAATTCCCGAATCATGGCATTTCGGTCTCTGGTTAGCCGGGAAAGTGTCAGCAGCGCTTTATGAATCTGACAGAACAGCCCTGCATCCAACGCATCTCTGCCGTTTTCATATAAAAGTGCGTCTGCAAATTCCCGCAGCTCCTGCAGTTTATCTTCACTGATGTTGTGTATATGGTCCAGAACCGGAAACAGTTCTCCGCGCAGTAATTCCATATTACGCTTTATTTTCTGCTCTGCCTGCATACGGTCCCGAAAGACTTCCTCCAGATATTCGTCAAAAGAGAGGTTTCCCGGATGTTTACGGGTTCTGAGGGCAGAAATATCTTTTAAACTGGCAATGTATTCTTCCTGATATGGCTGCATAATCCTTCTACTCTTTTCTGTTATCTGATCAGGGTATCAATGTAAAATCACTGACAGCCTGACCGCTATTTATATTTCAGTCGATTGCGCAAAATTTCCTGCAGACGTTCCGGGTCTACAGGTTTGGAACAATGTTCGTTCATTCCGGCTTCCCGTGACAGGCGGATATCTTCCACGAAAGCATTTGCAGTCATGGCCACAATCCAGACACTTTCCGCATCTGCTCTGGAAAGCTGCCTGATTTTTCTGGTAGCTTCGTATCCGTTCAGAACAGGCATTTGGATATCCATAAAAATAACATCGTAATAGCCTTCCGGAGATGCTGCGAATTTTTCCACAGCCTGGGCGCCGTTGTCGGCCACATCTGTCTGAACTCCGATAAGAGAGAAAATTTCCACTGCAATCTCCTGATTCAGCTCCACATCTTCTACCAGCAGAACCCGGTACTGGCTGTAATCCATGTCAGGACTGGCATATGGGTCATCTTCCATATCCTCCTGATTAATCAGACCGGAAATGGTTTCCAGCAATCTGCTTTTAAAGAGAGGACATGGCACGAAAGCGTTGATGCCGGTACGGGTGGCCTGATATTCCATCTGTGCCCAGTCTGATTCCGATACCAGCAGAATTGGAAAATCCTGTCCTGCCAGATGGCGCACATGAGTGGCCAGCTCCAGTACCGCCATGTCGTCCAGTTCCTGCCCCAGCAGCATGGCACAGGGCATACGGTTTTCGTACTGTTCTTCCGTCAGCCATGTGACCACGTCCAGTCCCCGTTTCATATGTACCGGAACCAGCCCGCCGTCTTTTAAATATTCCAGAATGGGCGGAAGCCTGCTTTCCATGCTTTCTGCCACCAGTATCTGCTGTCCCTTTGGAAGGTTCAGTTCTTCCCGCTCCTGAAGAGCCACTTTGAAAGGAAGTGTTACATAAAACGTGCTGCCTTCCCCTTCCTGGCTTTCAGCGCGGATCTGTCCTTCCATCCGGTCTACCAGGTTTTTCACAATAGACATGCCCAGACCGGTTCCCTCAATCTTGCTGGTGGCAGCGTTAGTCACCCGTTCAAAGGGCAGAAAGATTTTCTTCAGAAATTCCTGACTCATTCCCATGCCGTTGTCTTTGCACATAAAATCGAACCATACCTGCCGGTGTCCGGAATCATCGGGTTCATCCGGGCGCTGGCAGATGCGAATCAGAATGTCTCCTTCTTTCTGGGTGTATTTTACTGCATTTCCAATAATATTCACCAGAATCTGACGCAGATGCAGGGGATCTCCAATGAGATTTTCCTCATGAATTACACCCAGTTCAATCTGCAGGTTCTGATTTTTCTGAGCCGCCTGCGGGCGTATGATGACAGCGATGTCATGAACCAGATCTGCCAGAGAAAATTCCTCTTCATTTAAGGAAAGACGTCCGCTGTCAATACGGGACATATCCAGCACATCATTGACCAGACTCATCAGGTGAGTGGAGGACGTTTTGATTTTAAGCAGACAGTCCTGCACCCTTGCCTTTTCATCAATATGGGATAACCCAATGGAGGTCATTCCGATAATGGCATTCATGGGGGTGCGGATATCATGAGACATGTTGGACAGGAAAATGCTTTTTGCCCTGTTGGCCTCTTCTGCTTCCTGCAAAGATTTTTCCAGAGAGGCGATACGCTGTTCCAGTTCTGCAATCTTCTGCTGGTTTCGGGCGGAATCTGATATTCTGTTCTGATTTGATTTTGTTACAGGATAATCTTTGTTTTCGCTCATATTAGTTCTCTACACTTTCTGTTTGTGAATTGTTACTGTTCCTTTCTTAATTAAAAGTAAACAGCAACCATGAATCTGTCATAACTGCTGTGCAGTACAGGCCCTGAGGGCGGTATAATATCAGCATTATACCACAGAAAATATAAAAATTCCATACCTGTTAAGTTTCTGAATTATATAATATTTTATAATGAAAAGGAGTCCATTATATGTTATGATAAAAACAGAAAAAAATATGTTGCCGGGATGCAAGGATTTTTCGGAATATATCGTATTATAAGTAGAAAACAAAATAATAGCAATATATTCAGAGAAAATCAGGAGGTTATATTATGAAAAACGGTAAGAAAATATTAGTTGCAGGGTTAGCCTGTCTTGTAGTATTGGGGATTGCTGTTCCCACAGCAGCTTTCCGTCTGCAGAATCAGGAAACGCCGCTGAAAAAAGAACAGGTGGAACAGAAGACTGAGGTGAGACAGTCCGGAGCGGAGGATATGCTGAAACAGGCTGTACAGACGGTAAGTACAAAGGGTGCGGAGGTTACTGACCCGGAAGATGTGATACTGCCGGTAGTGACACCCACAGAGGAGCCGGAAGACAACAGCGAAGTACCGCCTGCTGAGAATAACAGCGACGAAGCACAGGATACGGAAGCACCGGCGGAGGATAATACAGACACAGAGGCACCGGTGGAAGATAATACAGACACAGAAGCACCGGCAGACGTAACAGAGAATACAGATCCTGGCACAACAGCGGCAGTCTGTCCTTACTATGTAGATGCGAACGGTGACGGATACTGTGACCATTGTGCTCATAACGGAGCCTGCGGCAACAACTTTACGGATGTCAACGGAGATGGAATCTGTGATTACTGTACCCATAACGGCAGCGGACATTGCGGCAATTATTCAGATACCAACGGCGACGGATACTGTGACAACTGGAACGGTTACGGTAATGGAAACGGTGGCGGCGGACACCATGGCGGCGGACACCATGGAGGACGTCACTGGTAGGAAGAACAAAGGGGATATTTTATGCGTGGTGAACAGGAGGTTGAACAGGCAATAGAGACGTATGCCGATATGATACGGAGGATTTGCCTTTTACATCTGAATAACCATGAAGATACGGAGGATGTGCTTCAGGAGGTGTTTTTGAAGTATGTCCTCCATTCTGCGGTCTTTGAAAATTCTGAGCATGAAAAAGCGTGGCTTATCCGGGTCACACTCAATGCCTGCAAAGACCTGAAGAGAAAGCTGTTTCGACACGGGACAGTGCCGCTGGAAGTGCTTTCAGAAGAAGCTGCCAGTGTGGAGCCGGAGCAGATGGAAATACTGGAGACAGTGCTTGGTCTGCCGGCAAAGTATAAAGACGTAATATATCTCCATTATTATGAAGGGTATACTGCCAGGGAAATAGGAACTATGCTGCATAAGAAAGAAAATACCATATATTCTCTTTTATCGCGGGGACGGGATATACTGAAACAGAAGTTAGGAGGTGGCGGCAGTGCATGATGAGATTCGGAAAGCATTTGGACAGATTCGTGCAACTGAGCAGATGAAACAGTCCGTGTCGGAACATCTGACTCAGAACAGAAGGAAAACTGCAAAAGGCTCCATACGGGTCAGTCTGGCCCCTCTGGTGTCAGCCTGCGCCCTTTTACTGCTCTGTGTCGGAATCGGAAACTGGTATTTTTTCCAGGAAATGCCAGTATCCTATGTCAGTGTGGATGTTAATCCTTCTGTGGAACTGACGCTGAACCGCAGGAATCGTGTGACCGCTGCGGAGAGCCGGAATAAAGAAGGAGAGATTGTTCTGGCACATCTGGAGCTGGAGGGAAAAGACTATCTGGAGGCGGTGGAACTGCTGGTGGGAAGTCAGGCCATGCAGAAATATCTCACAGGAGATGCGGAACTGACGGTTACCGTGGCTTCATCAAATGCGGAGGAACTGCTCTCCGGACTGGAAAACAGCGAGATAACCACCCACTATCATGGTATGTGCCGAAGCGCTGATATGGATACGGTGAGGTCTGCTCATGAAATTGATATGTCTCTGGGGAAATATCAGATGTATCAGCTTCTTTCCCAGTATAATGCTGAACTGACAGCAGAGGAATGCCAGTCGATTCCCATGTGCCAGCTGGGACGTCTTCTTGCCCAGTATGAAAACGGCAGGCAGGAAGCGGTGGGAGAAGAGGAACTGAGAGAAATGGAAACAGGCTGCGGTCATGATGGCGGCAGCCATCATAGCCAAAAAGGCCATCACAATGGAAAAGGCCATCATAATGTAAACTGATTAAAGAAATTAAGTTGACAATAAGAGTGATTCTGTGTATATTATTTTTTATCAATGAAAAATATACACAGGAGGGCATTATGGGAAAAAAATTAACAGTGAAAGAAATTGTCTGCGGGGGTTTGTTCACAGCATTGGTAGCGGCAGGAGCCTTTATTCAGGTTCCCATACCAGGAATGGACTATTTTACCCTGCAGTTTTTATTTGTTCTGCTGGCAGGAATGATACTTGGATATAAAATGGGGGCAGTCAGTATAGGAGCGTATGTGCTGCTGGGGCTGTGTGGCTTGCCGATTTTTGCCGCAGGCGGCGGAATCGCCTATATTTTCCGCCCCAGTTTCGGCTATCTGGTGGGTTTTATCCTGGCAGCTTTTGTGGTGGGACTGGTTGTGGAGAAGTCCGGGATTCGGGGATACGCAAAATATTTAACCGCAGCCTTTGGGGGATTTACAGTTACCTATGCAATCGGGCTGGTATACAAATATATGATGCTGAATTATTATGTGGGGGAAAAAACAGCCTTTGCCATGGTACTGGCAGATTGTTTTCCGCTGGATATGCCAGGTGACCTGGTGCTCTGTTTTCTGGCTGCCGGGCTGGCAGTTCGGCTGGTACCGGCTTCCCGGAGTATTCTGAGAACCCTGGCGGAATAAAAGTGTAACTCTGAATCAAGACTTTATGACAGTAAGATGGAGGGAAACCATGAAAAACAGACTTGAAATGCTGAAGGAAAAGGTTCTGAACGGATATCAGATTTATAAAAAAGAAGCCCTTTTTCTGGCAGAGCAGTCTCTGGAAGAATTATGTAAGGCAGCCGATGAAATTCGCCGGGCCTTTTGTGGAAATGCTTTCGATTTATGTACAATTATCAACGGGAAAAGTGGAAAATGTTCTGAAAACTGCAAATATTGTGCACAGTCCTCTTTTTATCAGACCCATGTGGAGAGTTATCCTCTGCTTGGTACAGAGGAACTGGTACAACAGGCGGAGTACAACAGCCAGCGCGGTGTGCCCAGATATTCCATTGTCACATCCGGAAAAAAACTGAACAGTGAAGAAGTGGAACAGGTCTGTGTAAGTATCCGGCAGATAAAAAAATCAGTAAATATTTCGGTATGCGTGTCTTTCGGTCTGCTGGAAGAGGAAGATTTCCGCAAAATAAAAGAAGCCGGAGCAGAACGGGTACATAACAATCTGGAAACTTCAGAGGTTTATTTTCCAAAGGTATGTACCACCCATACCTGGCAGGATAAAATCAGAGCCCTGAAAAATGCCAGAGCCGCCGGAATGAGCGTGTGCAGCGGCGGCATAATGGGTCTGGGAGAAACGATGGAGGACCGCATTGACCTTGCGCTGACTCTGCAGAACCTGGGGGTGAATTCTGTTCCGATTAATATGCTGAATCCCATACCAGGTACTCCATATGAAAAAAATCCGAAGCTGACAGAGGAAGATATGCGCCGGATTATCGCAGTGTTCCGGTTTATTCTGCCGAAATCTTTCATCCGCCTGGCAGGAGGCAGAGGGCTGATGGAAGACCAGGGACGGAACTGTTTCCGTTCCGGTGCAAATGCGGCCATTACCGGAGATATGCTGACTACAGCGGGAATTACCATCAGACGGGATATGGAAATGCTGAAGGAGCTGGGATATCAGGTGGTGAAAGTATGAGCAGAGGAATTTTTGTTACCGGTACAGGAACCGATGTGGGAAAAACGTATGTAACAGCTCTTCTGGTGAGGACTTTGCGGGAAACAGGTGTAAAAGCGGCATATTATAAGGCGGCGGTCAGCGGAAATGAACGGGACGTCCATGGGAGGCTTATACCGGGAGATGCAGATTGGGTCAGGGCTGTTTCCGGGATTGCCCAGCCGCTGGAATCCATGGTGCCCTATATTTATGAACAGGCAGTTTCCCCTCATCTGGCAGCCAGAAAGGAGGGGAATCCGGTTGAACTTTCCGTAGTGTGTCAGGGGTATGAGAAACTTTGTCAGGAATACGAATATATCACCATGGAAGGCAGCGGAGGGATTTTATGCCCTATGCGGCAGGAGGAAGGGAAGGAACTGTGGCTGGAAGATATTATCAGAGAGCTGCAGCTTCCCTGCCTGGTAGTTGCAGAGGCGGGCCTGGGCACCATTAACCATACCATTCTGACCCTGGAATATCTTAAGATGAGAGGAATTGAGGCCAGGGGCGTGATTTTGAATCATTTTCATCCGGAACTGGAAATGGAGCAGGAGAACCGCAGCATGATAGAACAGCGCGGAAAAGTCCCGGTTCTTGCATGTATACCGAACTATGGAGAAGAAGTGGATATACCGGCGGAGAGACTGATGGAGCTGTATCAGTGAACCGGCATTTGCCCTGAGGAATCCTGAGTGAGGAAAACCTGCGTAATACACAGTGATTTATGATATAATAAGATAAAAACTTTCAGGAGGAATGATAACATGAATCACACGATATTAATCAGACAGGGAACCCTTCACGATGGAATTCACAGAGAGCCTTATACAGCCGATATTCTGGTGGAAAACGGGAAAATTGTCAGAATAGAACCCACCCTGGAAATGGAAAACGTTCCGAATATTCAGGTGCTGGAGGCGTCGGGGCTGCAGGTATATCCCGGTTTTGTGGAAGCCCACTGTCATCTGGGGCTGGACGGCTATGCCATCGGATTTGAAGGTGCGGATTATAATGAAATGACGGATTCCGTAACTCCGCAGCTGTCCGCCACAGACGGACTGAATCCGCAGGATGAGAGTATCCGGCTTGCCATGGAAGGCGGCGTAACCTGCGTGGCGTCCGGGCCGGGAAGCTCTAACGTACTGGGAGGAACCTTTACCGTATTCAAAACCACAGGGAAGCGGATTGACGACATGATAGTGAAAGAGAAAGCAGCCATGAAATGCGCCTTTGGAGAAAATCCCAAACGCTGTTATAAAGACAAAGATATCTATTCCCGGATGACTACCGCCTCCATACTCCGGAATATGCTGGAAAAAGCCAGAGAATACATGAAACGAAAAGAGGCGGCGGGAGATGACGTACTGAAACAGCCAGCCTGGGACGCAAAACTGGAGGCGCTGATTCCCGTTCTGAAGGGAGAGATGCCTCTGAAGGCCCATGCCCATCAGGCGAATGACATTTACACAGCCATCCGTATTGCAAAAGAGTTTCAGGTGAAACTTACCATTGACCACTGTACGGACGGTTCTCTGATTGCCGAAGATCTGGCAAAAGAAGGGTATCCTGTGGCAGTTGGCCCCACGCTGACCCATGCCAGCAAATTTGAACTGAAAAATAAGAGCTTTGCCACGCCGGGAGACCTGGCAAGGGCAGGATGCCAGGTTTCGGTCATCACAGATTCCCCGGTGATTCCCCAGCAGTATCTTGCCCTGTGTGCAGGGCTTGCAGTGAAATCCGGCATGGATGAATTTGACGCTCTGCAGGCAATTACAATCAATGCGGCGAAACATATCGGTGTGGGAGAAAGAACAGGTTCTCTGGAAATCGGTAAGGACGGAGATTTTGTGATCGCAGACGGCAATCCCATGGTGTCAGACACAAATATTAAATATGTATTGATTGACGGGAACATCACATATCAGGAACAGAAATAGTTTTCTGTAAAAGGACGGAAGGAAAGCGTTGCCAGAGGCAACGCTTTTTGGGGGAGTAAATTTATGAAATGTTTCATGGGGTGCCACATCTTGGGCGGTGGCACCGGTTTATGTAAGATAACTTTCTGAAAATAAAGTTATATTGTTGTTTGTCGAAGCTGATAACGGTGCGCGCATGTTTGAGCTATCAACTTCATTTGATATACTGAGTATAAGATATAAATGTGTGCAAATTATGGACAATTTCTAAAAGAAACATAAAGAATTCGAAAGAAATTATGAAGAAAAAGTAAAAAAAACGTTAGCGGAAAAAGGGATTTGGCCATGGAAAAAAACAGGGATAAACAGCGGAAAAATAAAGCACATATCGGGACAAATAAATTGAAAAAAAACTACGGGTGATGTAGAATAGGATATACCCTGTGAGCACAGCGGGTATCTGAACAGCGGGTGAATTTTAAATACATATCATGAGAGAAGGAGAATTTCATATGGAAAAATCAAAAGTATATTTTACAACCTTTAAAACCTCATTTACGGAAAACATTCCGGACAAATTAAAACGTCTGATTCTGACGGCAGGCATCAGAGACATTGATTTTACCGATAAATATGCGGCCATAAAAATACATTTCGGAGAACTGGGCAATCTTGCATTTCTTCGCCCGAATTATGCCAAAGCAGTGGCGGATGTGGTGAAAGAGCTGGGCGGAAAAGTATTTCTGACAGACTGTAATACATTGTATGTGGGAAGCCGGAAAAATGCACTGGATCATCTGGATACCGCCTGTATAAACGGATTTACCCCATATTCCACAGGCTGCCATGTGATTATCGGGGACGGTCTGAAAGGAACGGATGAAGTGCTGGTGCCGATAAACGGAGAATATGTAAAAGAAGCCAAAATCGGACGGGCAGTGATGGACGCAGACGTTTTCATTTCCCTCAACCATTTCAAGGGCCATGAAATGACAGGATTCGGCGGAGCTCTGAAAAATATCGGCATGGGCTGCGGATCCAGAGCAGGAAAAATGGAAATGCACAGCGAGGGCAAGCCCAATGTGAATCAGGACAACTGTATCGGCTGCGGCATGTGTACCAGAGTCTGTGCCCATCAGGGAGTTGCCGTTACCGACAAAAAAGCAGCGATTGACCATGAAAAATGTGCGGGCTGCGGACGGTGTATCGGGGTCTGCCCCAAAGATGCCATTGTGCCCAGTTTTGGAAAATCCAATGATGTGCTGAACTGCAAAATGGCGGAATACAGCAAAGCAGTGCTTCAGGGACGGCCCCATTTCCATATTTCCCTTGTGTGCGACGTATCTCCCAACTGTGACTGCCATGCGGAGAATGATATTCCCATTATTCCGGACGTGGGAATGTTTGCTTCCTTTGACCCGGTGGCCCTGGACGTGGCATGTGCGGACGCCTGCAACCGGCAGCCTGTGATTTCCGGCAGCATTCTGCATGAAAACAGGGAACATGACCATGATGAAAGCCATGATCATTTCCACATTACCCATCCGGATACCAACTGGAAATCCTGTGTGGAACACGCAGAAAAAATCGGTATCGGCAGCCGGGAATATGAGCTGATTGAAATCTGAATACGTGGAGAAACAGTTTTATGAAAATAATAAAAAAAATGTGGAATGTGCTGCTGTTGTCTCTTATTGGGATTGGGGTGTCAGGAGTGACTGTGCTGGCAGAAGAATCAAAAGAAATTAATGTGGTATTTACCCATGATCTTCATTCCCATCTGGAATCCTTTTATCTGGAGGAAGACGGAAAAGGACAGAATGTGGGAGGAGCCGCCAGAATCATGGGTTATCTGGAAGAACAGCGGCAGGAAAACGAAAATCTGCTGTATCTGGACGGCGGAGATTTTTCCATGGGAACCCTGTATCAGACTGTATATGCCACACAGGCGGCGGAACTTCGGATGCTGGGTTATCTGGGAGCGGACGCAGCCACTTTTGGAAATCATGAGTTCGATTACCGCAGCCAGGGACTTGCAGATATGCTCCACAGGGCGAAAGACAGCGGAGATGAGGTGCCGCCTCTGGTGGTCTGCAATGTTGACTGGGAAGGAACACTGGCCGCAGAACAGGCAGAAGACGGTGCACTGCTGCAGGAAGCCTTTGAGAATTATGGAGTAAAACCCTATATTGTAGTGGAAAAAGGCGGCGTCAACATTGCCATAACAGGAGTATTCGGGAAAGATGCGCTGGCCTGTGCACCTACCTGTGCTCTGACTTTCCGCGACCCGGTGGAAGCAGTGAAGGAAACGGTGGAGGAAATAAAGAGTCAGGAAAATGTGGACATGATTGTATGCGTTTCTCACAGCGGCACCTGGGAGGAAGAGAAGAAATCAGAGGATGAACTGCTGGCAAAAGGCGTACCGGATCTGGATTTGATTATCAGCGGCCATACCCACAGTATTCTTAAGGAGCCCATCATCCATGGAGATACCGCTGTTGTGTCTGCCGGAGAATACGGCGCCCGCGTGGGTTTCCTGCGTATGGTTCAGAAAGAAGACGGCCGCTGGAATCTGGAAGATTATCAGCTGACGCTGATGGATGAGACATGGAAGGAACATGAGGATGCGGGGAAGAAAGTGGAAGAACTGGGTCTTACCATTGATTCGGAATATCTCTCCGGATTTGGCTATACCAGAGAGCAGATACTGGTGCACAATCCCTGGGAATTTACGGAAATAAATGGTCTGGGGGAAAAACTGCAGGAGGAGACACTGGGAAATCTTCTGGCAGATTCCTATCTGTATATGGTCAACAGCAATGATACGGGAGACGAGAATCCGGCAGTGGTGGCAGTGGTTCCCAGCGGCTGTATCCGGGATACCTTTCACAAAGATAAAGATATTACAGTGTCAGATGCATTTCAGGTACTTTCACTGGGAATCGGGCCGGACGGAGTGCCGGGCTATCCTCTGATCAGTGCGTATTTTACCGGAGAAGAGCTGAAAACAATGGCAGAAGTGGACGCTTCCATTTCTCCGATGATGTCCACGGCCCAGCTTTACAGCAGCGGTCTTACCTATACCATCAATCCCAGCCGGATGATGATGAACAGAGTGACAGAAGTGGAGCTGCAGGACATGTCCGGAAAAGTACAGGAACTGGAGGATGATAAACTGTACCGGATGGTGGCGGATCTTTACAGCGGCCAGATGCTGGGAGCGGTAACAGACCAGTCTCACGGTATTCTGTCTATTGTGCCAAAGGACGCTCAGGGAAATGAGATTCCCATGGACAGGATGGAAGACCATATTGTATATATAAACGGAAAGGAACTGAAAGCCTGGGTCTGTGTGGCTGAGTATCTGGACTCCTTTGAAAAAAACGGCGGAGACTCTGAAATACCGGAATATTACAGCACGGTTCAGAACCGGAAAGTCATCAGAGATGACAGCAGCATAGGGGCGGTGCTGAGTAATCCCAATAAAATTGCCGTTGCAGTTTTCTGCATTGGAGCAGGCGTTGTGATTTTACTGGTTCTGCTGACGGTTCTGATTGTGAGAAGCATAAAGAAACGGAGAAGGAAGCGGGACAGCCTGTACTGACCGGGCTGGAAATATCATGTACCCTGTTGATATTTTTGAAAAACCATGCTACCATAGGAAAAACAGGTGACCGGAAAGAGATTCTGACCGGCAACCTGATTACAGCACAGGAAATCTGTTCCTGCATTAAGAAAAGAAAAAAGCAGACCAGACCACAAGGGGTTCCTGAAGGGGAAGGTACAGCGAAGCAAACGTAAGAAATATTACAGAATTTCCATATTATACCGTTCTGTCCGGCCTGTGGGAAAGCAGGCCGTCAGACTGACGCTGTCTCCTCAGGAAAGAATCACAGAAGAAAGAGTTTCCCCGTTCTGTGATTCTGGCCCTGAGGGGGCAGTTTTGCATTTACAGGAGGAACCATGAAACAGTCCGGACAACTGATTGACAAACTGGAAGCAGAATCACATCTCACAAAAGAAGAATGGATTTGGCTGATATCTGACCGCAGCCCCGAAACCGCAGAATACCTTTTTGAAAAATCCAGATACTGGCAGCAGAAATATTACGGCAATAAAGTTTACACCAGAGGACTGATTGAATTTACCAATTACTGCAGAAACGACTGTTACTACTGCGGCATTCGCAGAAGCAACCGTGCGGCCAGACGATACCGGCTGACAAAAGACCAGATACTGGAATGCTGTCATCAGGGATATGAACTGGGATTTCGGACTTTTGTGCTCCAGGGCGGAGAGGACAGCCGCTTCTCTCAGGAAATGCTGGAAGACATTGTAAGCACCATGAAACAGAACTGGCCCGACTGTGCCGTTACCCTGTCCCTGGGAGAACGTACTTACGAGAGTTATCTGGGACTGTATCAGGCGGGAGCGGACCGTTATCTGCTGCGCCATGAAACGGCACAGGAGGCTCATTACCAAAAACTGCACCCGCCGGAGCTGTCTTTGGAGCACCGGAAAAAGTGTTTGTTCCAGCTGAAAGAAATCGGTTATCAGACAGGAACCGGATTTATGGTGGGAAGCCCCGGACAGACGCCGGAACAGCTTGCGGAGGATATGCTGTTTATCCGGGAGCTGGAACCCCATATGGTGGGGATTGGACCTTTTGTACCCCACCATGACACGCCTTTTGCCAGAGAACAGGGAGGAACCGTGGAACTGACACTGTTCCTGACAGGCCTGCTGCGGGTCATGATGCCAAAATTGCTGCTGCCCGCCACCACATCCCTTGGGACCATAGACCCCAGGGGCCGGGAAAAAGGGATTCAGGCAGGAGCCAATGTGGTGATGCCCAATCTGTCGCCTGTCTCTGTGCGGAAAAAATACGATCTGTACGACAACAAAATCTGCACCGGCGAGGAGGCAGCCGAGTGCAGAGGATGTCTGGAACGAAGGATGAAATCTATTGGTTATGAACTGGTAACAGACCGGGGAGATTTTCCCGGTGATTTATAGGATCAAAGGAGGAACAATATGTATAATGTCATGTCGCCAAAAGCAGAAGAATTCATCAGCCATGAAGAAATTCTGGATTCTCTGGAATACGGTGAAAAAAATAAAGAGAACCGGGAGCTGATTGACAGAATACTGGCAAAGGCCAGAGAGCGCAGAGGCCTTTCCCACAGAGAAGCCATGGTGCTGCTGGACTGTGAACTGGAGGATAAAATACAGGAAATATTTGCTCTCGCAGAACAGATTAAAAAGGATTTTTACGGAAACCGCATCGTTATGTTTGCACCGCTGTATCTGTCCAATTACTGTGTCAACGGATGCGAATACTGTCCCTATCATGCAAAAAACAAACACATTGCCCGGAAGAAACTGACGCAGGAAGAGATTGTAAAAGAAGTTACCGCGCTGCAGGATATGGGCCATAAAAGGCTGGCGCTGGAAGCCGGAGAAGATCCGGTACACAACCCCATTGAGTATATTCTGGAATGTATCCATACCATCTACGGCATCCGGCACAAAAACGGAGCCATCCGGCGGGTTAATGTGAACATAGCCGCCACCACAGTGGAAAATTACCGTAAATTAAAAGAAGCAGGCATCGGTACCTATATTCTGTTTCAGGAAACCTATCACAGGGAATCCTATGAAAAACTTCATCCCACCGGGCCGAAGCATGACTATGCATACCATACGGAAGCCATGGACCGGGCCATGGAAGGCGGCATTGACGATGTGGGCCTGGGGGTATTGTTCGGCCTGAATAATTACCGTTATGATTTTGCGGGAATTCTGATGCATGCGGAACATCTGGAGGCTTATAAAGGAGTGGGGCCCCATACCATCAGCGTACCCAGGCTGCGCCGGGCAGACGATATCGACCCGGATGCATTTGACAATGGAATTACCGACGAGACTTTTGCCAGAATTGTGGCATGTATCCGGATTGCAGTGCCCTATACCGGTATGATAGTATCCACCAGAGAAAGCCAGTCCTGCCGGGAGAAAGTGCTCCATCTGGGTATTTCCCAGATAAGCGGCGGTTCCAGAACAAGTGTGGGCGGATATGCAGAGCCGGAACCGGAAGAAGAAAATTCTGCTCAGTTTGATGTGAGCGATAACCGCACGCTGGACCAGGTGGTAAAATGGCTGATGGAAATGGATTATGTACCCAGTTTCTGTACGGCATGTTACCGGGAAGGCAGAACCGGAGACCGGTTTATGACGTTGTTAAAAAGCGGTCAGATTGTGAACTGCTGCCATCCAAATGCGCTGATGACGCTGAAAGAATATCTGGAAGACTATGCGGCAGAAGAAACAAAAGCAATCGGAGATAAACTGATTGAAAAGGAACTGGATGTAATCACCAATCCGAAGGTGAAAGAGAAAGTTGTTGATTATCTGAAAAACATTCACAACGGACAGCGTGATTTCAGATTCTGATAAATGACAGCTAAAATAAAAGACAGGTGTTCCCGGAAGGCAGAACACCTGTCTTTTGCTGTCTGAAATACTCTTTATTTTTGCGGCGTTATCCGGGAGAAACGGTTTTTACCTCAAATTCGGAACAATACGTTCTGCAAGGAAATCTCTGTCCTTTTTTGTCATACAGGGAACCGTCAGCACATACAGCAAGTGAATGACCCGGAAGGCAGCCCGAAAATATCTGAAACAGGCAGGCGCATGCACAGAGCTTTCCGGTATGTTTCGGCGGCCGGCGCATAGAATTTATGGAGGATATGGAAAATTCCGGCAGAAGCTCCCGGAGGAATTCATAAACCTCCTCTTTTTTCCGGCACAGAGAAAGCTGGGCCAGTTCTTCTCCGTTGTCTCCGATTCCCACACAGATAATCCGGGCTTCGCAGCGGCCGGTGAGCCGGGCAATGGGAGGCTGTACAATACGCAGGGCCTGAATCCGGGCGGTGGGAATGATATAATCCTGCTTTCGGAAAAACCATGGTGAATGTAAATATCATCGCCTTGACGGAAGGCGGAAAAATGATAGAAATTCAACAGGTGCCGGATCATCTGAAACACATAAGTAATCACATGGCTTTTTTGTGTAATGACTGAAATTCCATAATACTCCTTTCTGAAACCGGCGAAAATTCCGGAACAAATGATGTTTTCACAGAAAAAGTGTAGCATAGTTACTGCAGGG
>OFGR01000993.1_pt1 | contig 25116 bp, 21 predicted proteins | sample 1521811 | NCBI WGS metagenome assembly OFGR01 (sample SAMEA3504098, study PRJEB24116) | mouse gut metagenome | biome: mouse gut; feature: mouse-associated habitat; material: faeces | place: Denmark | collected 2011
GAGGCGGTCGGAGCTGATGCCATATTCGCCGGTGAGCATGTCAATCACGGCCTGTGCGCGGCGCTGTGAGAGAGCCATATTGTATTCGGCAGTGCCGGTATCCTTGTCGGCGTATCCACCAACCACTACTTTAGCTTCGGGGTTAGCCTTCATCCACTGTGCGATGTTGTAGACATTCACCTGTTCGCGGTCAGTGATCTCAGCTGAGTTGATGCTGAAGCGTACGGTTGAGAGCAGAGGTGATTCCACGATGGTGGTTTCGCTTACTTCGGGGCAGGGAAGCTGAGCTTCGGCAGCGGCAAGAGCGGCAGCGGTTGTAGCGAGTTCGCCACGCAGGTCGTTGACCTGACCGTTGAGCTGGTTGATGTAGCCCAGATAATCGCAGGGGTTATAGCCTTTGAACTGACGTCCGCCGATGGTGAATGAGAGGCCGCCGATGGCAGAAAGGTTGCATTCGATGGGGTCGCCGCCTACTATGTTGTTGAAGTTGTCACCGTAGAACGAGGCACGGAGTTCAGCGAAGAAGTCAACATATTTGCAAAGACGGAAGCGAAGCTGGAAGCCGGCTGATACGGGGAGAGTCCATTCGCGTGTCTTGAGGTCACCATGATGAGCTGCAATTGTGGGGTTGGTTCCTTTGAAGTCCCAGGTGTATGTGCCGCCTACACCGAAGAAAGGAATGAAGCTGAACACGCGGTCAGGGTTGACTCCGCAAACCGAAGAGGTCATATCCCACATGATATCGAAATTGAGATTTGCCATCTGGGCTGAATTCATGTGAATGTAGTCGTAGTGGATCTTGCCGTAATACCCGCTGAAACGGAATCCGAGGTAGGGACTGAACCAGTGGCCTACACCGACATTATATACTGCCGTGAAATGGCGTTTGGAATCTTTCATGTTATTGTCGTAGTCGACAAAAGGAAGGGAGGCTCCGGCGCCAATCTGAATAAACCAGTTGTCACGCCAGGATGATGAATAGTGAGTCTTACACTCCACTACATCCGTTGTTGTCACTGCTGTTTCTTCGATAACTACAGCATTTTCCTGTGCATTTGCTCCGAGTGCGGAAAAAAGGATGCTCCCGCAGCCTAAAATTGCAAAAATCAAATTCGTTTTCATCTCTCTCGTAATTTTTATGAAACATTTGTAGAAAATAAAGTCTTGTTTAGAATTCATAACCTCAGCGATAGTCTGTGGTATGAACTTTTTACGAATTTTAAACATCCGCACGGAAAAATTGGTTCGGCGAAAAAGAGTGTTTTTTTTATTTTTCTTTACAAAAGCGCATCGCGGCACCCCTATTTTGCCATATGACGGAAAAGAACTATCTTTGCATAGTGACAGACATCACATCAGAGATTTGTCTATGTATCAGCAGGAAACCAACCATCCTAAAAATATAGCCGTACTCGGCAGCACGGGTTCGATAGGGACCCAGACACTTGACATCATAGCGGCTTATCCTGACCGGTTCAAGGCCAGTGTGCTTGCCGCGGGCCATAACGTGGAGCATCTCATACGCCAGTGTATGATATTCCGTCCTAAAATGGCGGTGATAGCCGATGACAGCCTTTATCCACGGCTGCATGAAGCGCTCTCGCCGCTCGGCATCATCACGGCATCAGGCGCCGAAGCCCTGTGTGAGGCTGCGGAAATGCCGGAGAACGACACCGTGCTCACAGCCACCGTGGGCTACAGCGGGCTTGCGCCCACCATCCGCGCCATCAAGGCCGGCAAGGATATAGCGCTGGCCAACAAGGAAACGCTCGTTGTGGCCGGAGAGCTTGTGACGAAACTATTAGCTGAATCAACCTCGCGCATCCTGCCGGTGGATTCGGAGCATTCGGCCATATACCAGTGCCTCGTAGGTGAGGATATGGCTACTGTGGAGCGCCTCATAATCACAGCATCTGGCGGACCGTTCCGCACTTTTGACAAAGAGCGGCTGCACAGCGTCACCGTTGAGGACGCTCTGAAGCACCCCAACTGGAGCATGGGAGCGAAAATCACCATTGACTCCGCCACGATGGTCAACAAAGCGTTTGAAATCATAGAGGCCCGCTGGCTATTCGACATAGCGCCTGAGCGGATAGAGGCCGTGGTGCACCCGCAATCGATAGTGCACTCCATGGTACAGTTTGCCGATGGCGCCGTAAAAGCCCAGTTAGGTCTGCCCGACATGCATCTGCCCATCAGATACGCCCTCGGCGATGCCACCCGACTGACAGCCTCGGACCGTCCCATGGCGCTCACTGACTACATGACTCTGACATTCGAGCGCCCGGACACCGGCAAGTTCCCCTGCCTCAACCTGGCCTACCGAGCCCTTGCCGAAGGGGGCTCCACGGCATGCACCATAAATGCCGCCAATGAAATAGCTGTGGGGGCATTCCTCAAAGGCAAAATAAAATTTCTCGACATATACAACACAATAGAAGAAACACTTCGCCGGACAGCATTCGTGAAAGAGCCGCGGTATGATGACTACGTGGCCATCAACACCGAGGCACGTGCATACGCATCAGAACTGACCGGCACCGCCGCAAACTAAACAATATGGAATCATTTCTCATGAAGGCCGCGCAACTTGTGGCCGCCCTGGCACTGCTCGTGATGATACACGAGTTCGGCCATTATATAATAGCCCGTATATTCGGCATAAAAGTAGAAAAATTCTATCTCTTCTTCAATCCATGGTTCTCACTGGTGAAGTGGAAACCTAAAAAGAAGAATCCACGCCTCGATGCCAATGGCAATGAAATAGCCACATGGCGCGACACCGAGTATGGCATAGGCTGGCTCCCGCTGGGAGGCTATGTGAAGATAGCGGGCATGATAGACGAGTCGATGGACAAGGAGCAGATGGCCCGGCCCGCCGAACCGTGGGAATTCAGATCGAAACCGGCCTATCAGCGTCTGCTCGTGATGCTCGGAGGCGTGATATTCAACTTCGTGCTGGCTCTGATAATATATGCAGGCATAGCATTTTACTGGGGAGAGAAATATATTGAATTTCACGATGCCACTGAGGGTATGGACTTCACACCCACCGCTCTGGCCGCAGGATTCCGCAACGGCGACATACCGCTCAGCGCCGACGGCAAGGAGCTTCACGCCGCACAGGAGGACTATATGCTCCGCATGGTGGAGGCCAAGAGTGTGAAGGTACTCCGCAACAAGCGTGACACCGTAGAGATAGCCATTCCTGAAAACTTCATACTGAAGCTCAAGGATGAACGGTTCATGGCCTACCGCATGCCGGTAGTGATTGACCGTGTGCAGGGTGCATCGGCAGCCTCGGCAGCAGGCCTCAAAGAGGGCGACCGCATTTTAGCAGTCGATACCTCAGCCACACCCTCGTTCACCGAACTGACGCCGGCCCTGATGTCCCGCGCCGGCAAGAAGGTGAATCTGACTGTAGAGCGCGAGGGCGCTACAATGCAGATACCGGCCGAACTCCCTGAGAGCGGCAAGCTCGGCTTCCAGCTGAAGCGCATCACTGACGTCTATCCCACGGTAACTGTCAACTACGGCCTGTTTGAGTCAATCCCCAAAGGCATAGACTTAGGAGTATCGACCCTGTCAAACTACGTAGGGTCAATGAAATATGTATTCACCAAAGAGGGTGCCAAAAGCCTTGGCGGATTCGGAGCCATAGGCAACATGTTCCCAGAGCGGTGGAGCTGGCTTTCATTCTGGGAAATCACGGCCTTCCTGTCGGTAGCACTGGCGTTCATGAACATTCTGCCCATACCGGCTCTTGACGGCGGACATGTGATGTTCCTGCTCTGGGAGATGGTGACCCGCCGCAAACCGAGTGAGAAGGTTCTGGAATATGCCCAGGTGGCTGGTATGATACTTCTGCTTATATTACTTGTATATGCCAACGGCAACGACCTTGTCCGCGCCATATTAAAATAATCACACCTCTATTTCCATAAATGAATTACAGCGTAGTAACACTCAAGCGCGGCAAAGAAGAATCGCTCAAGCGCTTCCATCCATGGATATTTTCCGGAGCCATAGCCAATATGGACAGCGGCATAGAAGAAGGTGACACCGTGAGTGTCATAGCATCGGACGGCACGCCTCTCGGTGTGGGCCATTACCAGATAGGGAGCATAGCCGTACGCATGCTCGCCAATCCCGGCACCGATATCGACAAGGATTTCTACGGATCACGCCTTGCGGCCGCCTATGGCCTGCGCAAGGCCCTCGGACTGTCACGACCCGACAACAACGCCTACCGTCTGGTACACGGCGAGGGTGATTTCCTTCCCGGACTGATAGTGGATGTCTACGGTCCTACAGCCGTGATGCAGGCCCACTCACCGGCCATGCACTATGCACGCGACATCATAGCCCGCAGCCTCGTTGAGCTGCCCGGGGCCGGGATAGAGAATGTCTACTACAAATCGGAAACCACACTCCCCTACAAGGCTCAGCTTGACCCTCAGAACGATTACATAATAGGTTCATACGCTACGGATGTGGCTGTGGAGAACGGACTGAAATTCCACGTTGACTGGCTGCGCGGACAAAAGACCGGTTTCTTCGTTGACCAGCGCGACAACCGCAATCTGCTGCGCAGTTTTGCCCGCGGACGCCGTGTGCTCAATATGTTCTGCTACACCGGCGGCTTCTCGGTGTATGCCCTTGACGGCGGTGCCGAGGAGGTACATTCGGTTGACTCGTCGGCCAAAGCGGTGAAGCTCACCGATGAAAATGTGCAGCTCAATTTCGGCAATGATGCACGCCATAAAGCTATCGCAATCGATGCCTTCAAGTATCTGGCTGATATGGAGCATGGACGGTATGACCTTGTGGTACTCGACCCGCCGGCATTTGCCAAACACCGCAGCGCCATCAAAAACGCACTGCGCGGCTATCAGCGGCTCAATGCCCGCGCCATGGAGAAGATGCCCTCGGGCAGCATCCTGTTTACATTCTCCTGCTCTCAGGCCATCAGCCGCGAACAGTTCCGCCTGGCGGTATTCTCAGCGGCTGCCCAGACAGGACGGCGCGTGCGCATACTGCACCAGCTCACACAGCCGGCTGACCACCCTGTAAATATTTATCATCCCGAAGGAGAATATCTGAAGGGACTTGTGCTATACATTGAATAAAATGAAAACATTATTCTGCGCTGTGCTTGGCGCCGCCATGACAGTTTCGGCGTCAGCAGCATCATCAACCAATCAAAAATCAGATTTTAATTACGTGAACGACCGTTTTGCCGACATCGAAGTGCTGCGCTACAAAGTGCCCGGATTCGAGCAGCTTTCACTCCAGCAGAAGAAACTGATCTACTATCTGACTGAGGCAGCTATCACAGGACGCGACATCCTGTGGGACCAGAATGGGAAGTACAACCTTGCTATCCGTTCACTCCTTGAAAATGTATATACCAATTACAGCGGCTCGAAGAAGGACAAGGACTATAAAGGGCTCGAACTGTATCTGAAGCAGATATGGTTTGGCAACGGCATACACCATCACTATTCGATGGATAAGTTCAAGCCGGAATTCTCTGAGAAATTTCTCCGCAATCAGATTGCCAAACTTCCGGCTGACAAGAAACCGGCGGATACAGACATACTGCTGAAAGTGATTTTCGACCCTCAGTTCATGGCCAAGCGCGTGAACCAGGCCGAAGGCGAGGATCTGATACTTACTTCGGCCAACAATCTGTATGACGGAGTGACCCAGGCCGAAGTGGAAGCATACTACAACGCACTGAAGGATACCACTGACCTTACCCCCGTATCATACGGACTGAACACCCGCGTGACAAAAATAAACGGTAAAGTGACCGAACAGCCCTACATGGTGGGCGGACTTTACAGCCCGGCCATAACCCGCATAGTGGAGCTTCTCGGCAAGGCACGCGAATGTGCTGAAAATCCTGCGCAGGCAGCAACGATTGACAAATTGATTGAATTCTACCGCACCGGTTCGCTCAAGGCATTTGACGAGTATTCAATCATGTGGGTCGACGACACCAACTCACAGGTTGACTTCATAAACGGATTCATTGAAAGCTACGGCGACCCGTTAGGTATGACCGGCTCATGGGAATCAATAGTCAATTTCAAAAATATACCCGCCTCCCACCGCACAGAAGTGATAAGCGACAATGCCCAGTGGTTTGAAAGCAATTCGCCTGTTGACCCGCGTTTCCGCAAGGATAAGGTGAAAGGTGTGACAGCGAAAGTGATCACCGCAGCTATCCTTGCAGGCGATTCATACCCCTCCACTCCCATAGGCATCAATCTTCCTAATGCCAACTGGATCCGTGCGGCCCACGGCTCGAAGTCAGTGACCATTGAGAATATCACCGAAGCATACGATGAAGCCTCACATGGCAACGGCTTCAACGAGGAATTCGTGCCCGATGCCTCAATGCGCGAAATGATGGACAAGTACCTTTTTGTAACCGACAATCTTCACACTGACCTTCACGAATGCCTCGGACATGCTTCGGGACGCATTCTGCCCGGCGTTGACCCTGATGCACTCAAAGCCCACGGCTCGACTCTGGAGGAGGCCCGCGCCGACCTCTTCGCACTCTACTATCTTGCCGACCCGAAGCTTCTTGAACTCGGACTGCTTGACAATGCCGATGCTTACAAGCCTCAGTATTACAAGTATATCCTCAACGGCCTTATGACACAGCTGATGCGTATAGAGCCGGGTAAAGATGTGGAGGAAGCCCACATGCGCAACCGCAAGCTGATATCGGAGTGGGTTCTTGAAAAAGGCAAGAAGGACAACGTGATGGAACTCTACACCAAGGATGGCAAGACATACCTGCGCATCAATGACTACCCGGCAGTACGCCGCCTCTTCGGAGAACTCCTCGGAGAGATTCAGCGCATCAAGAGCGAAGGTGACTATGAAGCAGGACGTGACCTGGTGGAAAAATATGCTGTCAAGGTAGATCCTAAGCTGCACAACGAAGTGCTGGAACGCTACTCGCACCTCAACATTGCTCCTTACAAGGGATTCGTCAACCCGGTTTACACTCCGGTATATGATCAGAACGGTAATATCACTGATGTCACCATCAGCTATACCGAGGATTACATCCCCCAGATGCTCCGCTACTCACGCGACTATTCACCCCTGACAAAGTAACAGACACTACAAGTCCAATACACGGCGCTGCTTATCCATTAGCGATAAGCAGCGTTTTTTATTACCCGCCACAATGCCGGAAAGCGCATTACCGCAAGCTTAAGTCTTGACTTCGCCGTCAGGGAATACCGGTTGCGGCGGAGCAGGCTTTCTATATGTGACCGTGCGTCACGGCTCCGCATGGCGAATGCGAGCGAAATCATATAGTCCATCTTGCGGTCAAGCGCCGGCTGAACATCGTCCATGGCCACTCCATAGATGCCGCACAAGGCTAACAGGGATTCGAGCCACGCGGCTGTCTGACGAAATATGCGTTGCAGCTCCTTAGGACGGGAAACAGTACCTTCTCCAATGTTATAGCGGCGGGCCGGCGCAGGATGATGGCCGAAATATCCATGGGTAAGAAGAGCGAAAAACAGCGGCAGATCCTCGCACGGAAATTCCGGAGCGACAAACAGATTCGGGTTACGCTCCATATCGTCTACTATCACATCCCTGCGGTAAAGTACAGCCGAAAGAAACAGAGAGAACTTACCTTCAGAGGTAAACAATCCGGCATGTGAACGGGGCGCGGAGGCACTTACAAGATTATCGGAACCGGAAAGCATATCATGCTCCACCCAATCGGCCGCCACGGCCACCATACGTGAATCGGCGTCAAGTATATCGGACATATGCTGCAGATGGGCGCCATCGATACACTCGTCATCGCCGGCACAATCGGTGATATACCGGCCACGGCACGCGGCCAGACAGTCATAGTAATTCCGCACAAGGCCCTTGTTGGGTGCCGGCGGCATAAGCCGGATCAGCCCGGGATAACGGCCGGCATAATCCTCACATATCGCACGCGTGGAATCGGTAGAGGCATCATCGCCGATAACCACTTCCAGACCGCCGCGTACCTCCTGCCTCAGCACGCTGTCAAGAGTGCGGGCAATACAATGCTCCTGATTGTAGGTAAGCACTATTACCGATACCGCAGGATTCATAGATTGACAATTTTATTTACAAACCCGCGCCGCGCAACAGCTGCATCATATTCCTTGCGCCATCGGCCAGCAGCAGCATCACGCATTCCTGACATACGGAAATCGCTGTCAAGATATGGAGCTATACCCCGTACAAACTCCTCAACAGTAGGCTCCGGCGAGAGAATCAGAGCCGAATCATCATCGACAACAGTGTCAAGTCCGGCTCCGGCACATGTTATGACAGGCACACCGTAGGAAAGAGCCTCATATACGGGAATATACCGCCATCCGCTACCGCCGAGGTCAACAAACCAGTCAGATGCCCCGACCCTATAAACCGAAGCACCACCGTCAGGCACATCCACCCGGCGCACCTCAACAGTAAAATTATCAGGCATGTCAGCAGCAACACCTCCAATACCCTCTGCCAATGCGCTTCCGGCCAGTATAAGCCAACGCACCTGAGTGTCACGACGGGCTACAGCAAGCGCTTTCAGAAGCGGCATAAACAGGGCGATTCGCTCCGCTGCCGCCTTATCCCCGGCATAAGAGATGAACGACACTTTCCTATCCGCACGGATATGATGTGGAGCCATGACTTCAGCATCAGTCTTAACAGATCCGAGAGATGCCTTATATATATTGCTATATCGGCAAGGTGCTTCTTCGTCATAATTCTCCGCAAAGCAACCGGTAAGAGCAGCCATAGTATCGCGCCTTATCCGTGACTGTCCGTTCAAGACCGAAACAGGGTCGGCACAACGCGACACAATCCTCAGAGGCTTATCAAGCGAAACCAGATATAGAGCCGCTGTAGTATCAGAGAACTCAAACGTATAGAAGAGCGTGTCCGACAGATTGACCGACCCGGCATCAATCCACCGCTTTATAATATCCGATTTGCGCACAGCTCCGCTCACAAACCGCCGCTCCGCAGCGCCGGTGCGCAACTCACAATATTTACGGAAATGACGGCTAAGGATACTCTTCAATGAACCGGCCTGACACCCCTTACCGAATAAAGGCAACAGATCAATCCCTACGGGCAATTGACGCTCCACGTCACCATCCGCTGAGTCAGGCACTATCACAACATGGTCAAAACGTGAGGATAGCAACTCCAGTTCAGGCATAATGAGAGCGCGCTCCGCTGAAGAGCCGCGATAAGGAAATTTGTCAGTAAACAGAATAAGATTCATAGTCAAGCCAGCTTATTTTTTGATGTAACGCCTCACCCCCCGTAGCCATAGCCTGCAGTAACGCACGCCGGAGCGCATACCGGAGCGTCGTGCCACCCTGAATGCATGCGATATCATATAGAGGGGCCAAAGATAAGGCTTCATCCTGAAAAAAACAGCCCCTTTTGTCACTATCAGTTCCGGCGAATCAGCCATCCGGACAGCAGTTGTCGAATGCTTATGCGAAGTTATGACAAGAGGTATGAAACACGCAGTCAGGCCACGGCGAAGACATTCATGTAGAAAAATCTCCTCTTCCCCAAATGAAAACTCAGCACCGATACCGAAACGCGGGTCGAACTCCACTTTTCCCTTTACAGGCGCACTTCTGAGAGCAAGCTCAAAGGATGTCACAAAATAACCCTTTGTCCGTACCGGGAAGAAACATGCTCGGTCAGGATATTTTTTTGTGGCGCCGTCAAACATGAATGTCAGGCAGTCGCACTCCGGATGCGTCCGGAATGCCTCCAATACCCCTTTGAGGCCCTCGGCGGAATAATCGACATCATCGTCCGCTATCAGCAGCAATGGTGCCGATGAGCAGCGGAGCGCATTGTTACGGTTATTGGACAAACCCACGGAGTTGACACGTACCACCCTAATATCCTGACGATAGAGCTCTGTGGGTACAGGAGCATCGCCATCGGGAATCTGCCAGCTTACAAGATACTCCACGCCATCGACACGCGGGTAACTCCGCGAAGCCACACGTTGAATCCCATCCGCCCCTTTGGTACAGACAAGAACCTGAAGCTGAACAGCGCTGCCGGAATAGGTGGATTTATCCATATTCGTATAACGCCCATGCAATATAATATATTTTACATTCGTTAAAAAATTATGGAAACATCACCCCTGCTAACAGTAATCGTACCGGTACATAACAGAGCCGCCATAGTAACACGGACTCTTGACTCAATAGCCGCACAGACGTTACGCCCGCTTCGCCTTATCGTGGTAGACAACAATTCTACCGATTCGACACTGCGGACAGTGACCGAATGGAGCGATGCACACCGTAGCGAGGATTTCGACATCACGGTACTCACCGAATCAGCGCCGGGAGCAGCCGCCGCCCGCAACCGCGGACTCGCAGAGGCTACGAGCGAATATGTGATGTTTTTCGATTCGGACGATGAAATGCGCCCTGACCATCTGAGCCGGGTGGCGGAGGAATTACAGCGCGTACCTGAGACTGACATATTGTATTTCGATATAGCTATCATTGATTCCGACGGCTGGATGCGATGCAAATCATCACGTGACGAAAATCATATCCGTGCGCATATATTCCACTCCATTCTTGCCACACACCGTTATGCCGTGCGGCGCTCGCTTATCAACGAGGCGGGAGGGTGGAACCCCGACTGCATGAAATGGAACGACCTCGAGATGGGACTGCGCCTGATAATACGCGCTGCAAACATCCGGAAACTGCACGGTGAACCGCGCGTCATAATCCATCCTACTGAGGAGTCAATAACAGGATGCGATTTACTCAGCCGCCATGGGCTGGGAGAGAAAGCCCTGGATGCCATGGAGCAGCAACTCCGTAATGCCGGGCATGAACTGGCCCTGAATTGGATTGACTGCCGCCGGGTGATATTGGCAGCAGACTATCGCCGCGAAGGGGGTCGGCAACAGGCTTATGAACTGCTTGACAGTACCCTGAACCGAAATCAGACACGCAACCAGCTGAAACTTCGGGCCATATATGCCGTACAACGTCTGTTCGGCCACGGCGGCTCAGCTCTGTCAGCAATGCTCTTCAAGGAGAAAAAACCGCGCAAGAAGAAACACGCGCTCTAAAATTCAGACTCTGTAAATACAGCGGGATAGCGCATTACGTTTTTACAAGCGAAAGGCGTGGACGCATATTGTTTCATTTATTATAAATTATTTGTACTTTTGGCTCAGTTTATCAGGCCGTGGGCCATAAATGTGTTTACCTACCCGAAATAACCAATCCAAATCAAACCATAAATTACCAATGAAAAAAAACTTGCTACTTGCTCTTGTGGTGATGCTGTGCTGCTTCACTACGCTGAGCGCCTCGGAGTTTATCAATCTGACTCCCCGTCCGGCCATGATGACACAAGGCAGCGGAGAACTGACCCTAAAAAAAGGATTCAAGGTGGGAGGAAAGAACCTTCCGGCCGACATGAAAGCCGAAGTCAAGAAATTCGTTGAATCAATCAATGCCACAACCTCGCTCGGAGCCTCGGCCAAGAACAAAGGTGGCCTGATCAACATCGTAGTTGACCCCTCGGTTCCGGAAGAGGGCTACAAACTGTCAATAACCAAATCAGGTGCAACAATCAAGGCATCGACAGCCACAGGACTTTTCTACGCATTCCAGACTGTGAAGAAGCTGCTCCCCGCCAATGTAATGGCCGGAGTAAAGGGCGCACCCAACGCATCCTACCGTCTGCCGGCAGTTGAAATAACTGACCAGCCCCGATATGCCTACCGCGGATTCATGCTTGACGTGAGCCGCCACTTCTTCGACGTGAACGAGGTGAAGAAAATGCTTGACATAATGGCAATGTACAAACTCAACCGCTTCCACTGGCATCTGACAGACGACCAGGGCTGGCGTCTGCCAATGGAGAAATATCCCAAACTTACCGTCGAGGGTGCCACAAACCAGAATATCCTGCGCACTGACTTTGACCAGCAGCGCCAGTGGCGCGAAGGTCGCGGAGTGGCTTACGGTCCGTTTGCCTACACGATTGATGACATCAAGGAGATTGTGGCCTATGCCAAGGACCGCCACATAGAGGTAATGCCCGAAATAGATATGCCGGGCCATATGGTGGCTGCTATCCATGCCTATCCCGAATTCAGCACCGACCCCGAAAGCCTTATAGCAAAAGCGGCCGGCGTAGATATGGATTCAGAGCCAGTGGCCGGTAAGCCTGACACACACTTCACCCACAATATATGGAATATAGGCGGAGTGTCACGCGACGTGCTCGATGTATCCAACCCCAAGGTCATCCAGTTTGCCAAAGATGTGATTGATGTCCTTGCCGAAGTGTTCCCCTACGAATATATACATATAGGTGGCGACGAATGCCCCACTTACGCCTGGGAGAAGAGCGAATCATGCACTGCCATGAAGGATAAGCTCGGACTGGAGAGCCACCGTGCGCTTCAGGCTTGGTTCAACAAACAGATTGCCGACTATGCACGCGAAAAGCATGGCAAAAAAATCATGGGCTGGAATGAGCTTATCACCGACAAAGGTGCCGATATGGAGCTGACAAAGACCATGGACCCTGTAATAATGTGCTGGGTAGGTGCCGAACAGGCTGCAAAGCTATCTCAGGAGAACGGACTGAAGCATATCTACACTCCCCACAACGGCGGATATTACATAAACCGCTGCTACCGCGGCATTGACAAGGTGGGCGCTGTGGGCGACGGCTCACTCAGCCTGACCTACAACACCAATCCCCCGGACAATGACCTCTGCATAGGTGTACAGGGCACATTCTGGAGCGAGCAGGTGGACCGCGACCGCGATCTGGAATATCAGGCCCTCCCCCGACTGATAGCCATTGCCGAGCACGCCTGGACTCCCGCATCGCTGATGAACTACGACGACTTCATGAAGCGCGCCAAGGCCGATACCGAGATTCTTGATCTGGCCGGTTACAACTACGGACGTCACCAACTGACCACACCGCAGAAATAATCTGCCACATGATATGACGAAGGCCCGCTCACATTTGTGGACGGGCCTTCTCTTATGTCAAAAATGCCTGACGTATCAGGGGATAGTAACGGAGAAGTGAGGATTGGGAGTGTGCTCCTTGCGGACACGGTCAACCATTATATTCACTATTTCAGGATACTGCGAGGCCAGATTATTGTCCTCGTGGATATCGGTGCGGAGGTTGTACAGCTCCGGTTTGCCACGCTTCACCACGAGCTTCCAGTCGCCCATGCGGAGGCCTACCTGATTTGTTTCGTTAAATTCCCAGTAAAGGAAATCATGCTTCTTCTGACCGGGCTTTCCGAGCAGAGTCGGGGCAAAAGAGATACCGTCGAAGTAATCAACCTCCTTGTTCGGATTAACATAGGCTGCGGGGAAGTTTTCAACACCGGTGAGGTCGCAGAATGTAGGCATCACATCGTAGAATGCAAGCTGATGGTCATTGACAGAACCGGCCTCAACCTTTCCGGGCCAGCGTACGATGAAGGGTACACGTATGCCACCCTCGTGACATGAACGTTTGAGTCCTTTCAGCTTACCGTCACGACCGAAGAATGTGGGGTCAGCACCACCCTCCTCGTGAGGGCCATTGTCAGAGGTAAAGATAACGATAGTGTTTTCATCAAGGCCTTTTTCCTTGAGCTTGTCCAGCACCTCGCCTACGTATGTGTCCAGACGGGTGATCATTCCGGCAAACTGTGCGTGGGTATGTGTCACGGGGTTATAGCGTGAGCCTTCGCTACCGGCATAGTCCAAAGTATCAACCGTGAACTGCTCATAGTAGTGATTGGTTATCGAATCCTCAGGCTGAACCAGCTCGGCATGCGGAAGAGTATATGTGAATACGCCGAAGAAAGGAGTAGAACCATTCTGCTTGTCAAGCCATTTCATAGCCTCCTGATGAATCATGTCGGCTGAATACTGCGAGCGCTTACGATATTCCGGACCGTACATAGGATATTTGATATTATCCTCCATGACAACACGCACCACCCCGGTGTCGCCAAGCTCCTTGCTGTAGCGGTTGAGGAAGTTGGGGTAATAGAGATGTGCCTGGAACTGGCATATATAGCCGTAGAATTCATCCACGCCACGCTTGTCGGGGGTAGATACGGAATTTTCATATCCTCCGGCCCATTTTCCGAACATACCGGTATTATAGCCACGGTCCTTCATTATCTCGGGAAGAATCACATGGTCAGGATCATAGGGATGCTGTCCAACTACGGAGAAGTCCTCGTTGACACCATACTTCACCATAGGGACATTACCCCAGTACTCTTTATTGCCACGCACCTCACAGTGGCCGCTGTGCTGACCGGTCATAAGCGAAGCGCGCGACGGAGCGCTCACAGGGCTTCCGGCATAGGCCTGGGTAAACTTCATGCCTTCGCGGGCCATGGAGTCGATACGGGGTGTGGATATATACTTCTGGCCATAGCAGCCCAAGTCGCCATACCCCATATCATCACACATTATATATATGATGTTAGGGCGGTCAGACGTAGCGCCTGACAAACTCATTGTTGCGGCTGAAAACGCGCCGAACAACGATAAAGTGCTTTTTTTCATGACATAAAAAATTTAATGTATTTTAATGCAAAAATAATCATTTAAGATTTTAACTTTGCATTATGGACAAAAAAAAGTTACTTCTCTCATTATTACCGGCTGTCACTTACGGTAGTGCGATAGCTGCCGACCAGCCCAACATTCTGTTATTTCTTGTTGATGACATGGGCTGGCAGGACACGTCAGTTCCATTCTGGGAAAAGACTACGGACTATAACCGTATGTACCACACGCCCAATATGGAACGTCTGGCCCGCGAAGGCCGTATGTTTACACAGGCGTATGCATGCGCTATCAGTTCGCCATCACGATGCAGCCTCATGACCGGCGCAAACAATGCCCGCCACCGCGTGACCAACTGGACGCTCCAGCGCGACAAGACAACCGACCTGAAGTCAGACACCGTCACTCTTCCGGAGTGGAACTTCAACGGAATCTCCCCGATACCCGGGACGAACAACACATTTGCCGCACCCTCATTCGTGCAGAAGCTGCATGACGGCGGCTACCACACAATCCATGTGGGCAAAGCTCACTTCGGGGCACAGGATACTCCGGGGGAGATGCCCGAGGCATGGGGTTTTGACGTGAATATTGCCGGCCATGCCGCAGGCGGACTGGCCACATATCTGAGCGAATACAATTACGGTCACACGGCCGACGGAAAGCCGACCTCGCTGATGTCGACCCCCGGATTGGAGAAATACTGGGGTACCGGCACTTTCATTACCGAAGCTCTGACCAAAGAAGCTATAGCCGCGCTTGACTCGGCTCGCACTACAGGCAAGCCATGGTACCTGTACATGTCACACTACGCTGTGCATATACCTATCGACCGCGACAAGCGCTACTACGACAAATATATAGCCCAGGGGCTGGCGCCCAAGGATGCCGCATATGCATCGCTTGTAGAAGGCATGGACGCGAGCTTGGGCGAACTGCTGGACTATCTTGACAAGACAGGTCAGGCCGATAACACCATTGTGATATTCATGAGCGACAATGGCGGATATGCCACCGGAAGCCAATGGCGCGAAGGCCCGCTCTTCACCCAGAACGCCCCGCTGTCGTCGGGCAAAGGCTCGCTGCATGAAGGGGGCATACGCGAACCGCTGATGGTGCGCTGGCCCGGAGTAGCCGCTCCCGGCTCAAAGACCGACGACTATCTGATGATAGAAGATTTCTATCCCACCATACTTGAAATGGCCGGCATGCCCGAGGCTATCCCCGACAGCATTGACGGACAGAGCTTCGTAAAACTTATAGACGGCACCGGCCATACATCGCCGGAACGTGAGTTGATATGGAACTTCCCCAATATATGGGGCAACGACGGCCCGGGCATCAATCTGAACTGCGCCATACGCAAGGGTGACTGGAAGCTGATATATTACTACACCACCGGCAAGCGTGAACTGTTCAACATAGCCAAGGATATCAGCGAAACCACCAATCTGGCCGACAAGAATCCCAAGATAACAGCAGATCTTTCGAAACGGCTCGGCAAGGCTCTGCGCTCTATGAACGCACAGCGCCCCACATTCACCGCAACCGGAAAACCGTGCCCCTGGCCGGATGAAAATCTGTAAAAGAAGATAAAAAATAAATCAGCTCAAATTTGGGCTGATTTATTTTTTACCATTCCACAATTATGCTATCTTTGCCGAATACAGTTAACCATTAAATACGCCATTATGAAGAAACATAATTTTTATGCCGGACCTTCTATCCTCAGTGAGTATACAATCAAAAACACCGCTGACGCGATATTGAATTTTGCAGGAACCGGGCTGTCAGTCCTGGAGGTGTCACACCGCAGCAAGGAATTCCAGGCTGTGATTGATGAAGCCATGGCTCTTGTCAAGGAACTGCTTGACGTACCTGAAGGATACTCCGTGCTGTTTCTCGGTGGAGGCGCAAGCATGCAATTCTGCATGGTTCCGTTCAACCTTCTCGCTAAGAAAGCTGCATATCTCGAAACAGGTACATGGGCCACAAATGCCATCAAGGAAGCACGCCTGTTCGGCGATGTGGATGTAGTAGCCTCTTCAAAGGATGCTAATTTCACATTCATCCCCAAAGGATACACCGTACCGGAGGATGCCGATTATTTCCACTTCACAACCAACAACACCATCTACGGCACAGAAATGCGCTATGACCCGGACTGCAAGGTGCGCCTTGTGGCCGACATGTCAAGCGACATCTTCTCACGTCCGGTTGATGTAAGCAAATATGACCTCATATATGCCGGTGCACAGAAGAATCTGGCTCCCGCCGGTGTGACAATCGTGATAGTACGCGACGAGGCTCTCGGACATGTTGACCGTCCGATACCCACCATGCTTGACTACCGCACACATATCAAGAAGGGTTCAATGTTCAACACTCCCCCGGTACTCCCCATATTCTCAGCCCTGCAGACCCTCCGCTACTACAAGCAGCTCGGAGGTGTGGCTGAACTGGAAAAAATGGACCTCGCCAAAGCCGCCAAGCTTTATGACGCCATCGACTCAAGCCGCATGTTTGAAGGCACTGTGACTGATCCGGCTGACCGCTCCATCATGAATGTATGCTTCGTGATGACTCCCGAATATCGCGAACTGGAGAAAGAATTCATTGACTTTGCCGGCGAAAGAGGCATTGTAGGCATCAAGGGCCACCGCTCTGTAGGCGGATTCCGCGCATCGCTCTACAACGCACTTCCTATGGAGAGCGTCAATGTGCTTATTGAGGCAATGAAGGATTTCGAACGCAAACACTAAAACGACACTTTACGATGAAGATACTTGTAGCTACCGAAAAGCCGTTTGCCGCCGTTGCGGTCGACGGAATACGTCAGGTCATAGAAGAAGCCGGGTATGAACTTGAGCTCCTTGAGAAGTACACAGACCGCAAGGAATTGCTGGATGCCGTAGCGACAGCCGACGGACTTATCGTGCGCAGTGACAAGGTTGACGCCGAAGTCATTGCCGCCGGTAAGAATCTTAAAGTGATAGTACGCGCAGGAGCCGGATATGACAACATTGACCTTGCTGCCGCTACTGAAGCCGGCATCTGCGTTGAGAACACTCCGGGCCAGAACTCCAACGCCGTGGCCGAACTCGTGTTCGGTATGGCCGTAATGGCTGCCCGCAACATGATGGACGGCACCTCAGGTTCAGAACTCAAGGATAAGAACATAGGCATACATGCCTTCGGACAGGTGGGTCGCAACGTGGCCCGCATAGCCAAAGGATTCGGTATGAACGTTACAGCGCTTGACCCCTATTGCCCCGACAGCGCTATGGAAGAGGCCGGCGTCAAACCGGTTCATTCTGTGGAAGAGCTTTACGGGCAGAATAAATTCGTGTCACTGCATATTCCCGCCACTGCCGAAACCAAAGGTTCCATAGGCTATGACCTGATAACACGCATGCCGAAAGGTGGCGTGCTTATCAACACCGCCCGCAAGGAGGTGATTGACGAAGCCGGACTCCGCAAGGCTCTTGAGGAGCGCCAGGACCTGAAATATGTGGCCGACATCAAGCCAGACAACGCCGCCGAGCTCACCGAACTGTTCGGCAACCGCGTGTTCTTCACCCCCAAGAAAATGGGAGCGCAGACATCTGAAGCCAATATCAACGCCGGCATAGCCGCTGCACGACAGTCAGTGGCATTCCTGCGCGACGGCATTGACCGATTCCGTGTGAACAAATGAACAAAAACGCATCAGCACCATACGAATACAGCATGCTGATGCGCGTGCGTGACTACGAGGTAGATTCGCAGGGCATAGTGAACAATGCCGTGTACCTGCACTACCTCGAGCACACGCGTCATGAATTCTGCCGGGAAGCCGGCACTTCATTCCGATCCATGCAGGCCGAAGGCATCGACCCGGTGCTGCGCCGTGTAGATATAGAGTACCTCACCCCTCTCAGACTGGGCGAGGAGATGGAAAGCCGCCTCACTCTCCGACGGCAAGGTGCCCGATTCATGTTCCGGCAGGAGATATTCCGCATGCCCGACGGAGCGCCTGTGGTGCGCGCCGATGTGACAGTGGTGTCGCTGCGCGACGGACGTCTGACCCGTGGCGACGAGCTGGCCGAAGCATTTGCCAAGTACCTTTGAACAATCAGCTGACATATCGCATAGCCTTCTCCCAACTGCGGGGCATCACCCCTCAGCTGGCACAGGAGATTCTGGCCAAGACAGGGTCGGAGGATGAGTTCTTCCGCCTCAGCCAAAGCGCCTTGTCGGCTGCCATGGGCCTGCGCTCACGCCTGTTTGATGAATCGTACCGAGCCGGGCTTGTCGATAAAGCCTCAAAAGAAATCGGCTTCATCGAATCGTCAGGGATTGAGACAATCTATTTCTCCGACCCTGACTACCCCGGGGCATTGACTGAATGCTCCGACGCTCCACTGATGCTCTACTCGCTCGGGCAAGCCTCGCTTGACAGCGCGACTCCGATGCTGTCAATTGTGGGAACCCGGCATGCCACTCCCTACGGGCTTGACTTCGTGGAACGTCTGATAGCCGACATCGCTGAAAAAGTGGCAACCCCGGTGACCATCATCAGCGGACTCGCATTCGGGATAGACATCGCAGCCCATAAGGCAGCCTTGCGCCACGGGCTCCCTACCATAGCTGTCCTGGCCCACGGCCTCAACATGATATATCCGGCCCAACACCGCACGGTAGCTGCCGATATAGTACGCTCAGGAGGCAGGCTTGTCACGGAGTACACCTCACAGTGCGCCGTACATAAAGGCAATTTCGTGGCCCGCAACCGCATAGTGGCCGGCATGAGCCATGCATTGATTGTGGCTGAATCGGCCCGCAAAGGTGGCGCTCTGATAACAGCTCGGCTGGCCTCTGACTATGACCGCGATGTGTTTGCGCTCCCCGGCCGAACCTCGGACCGCTACAGCGCCGGATGCAATGCCCTGATAGCCGACAACACCGCCTCTCTCATAACCTGCGCCGACGACCTTATAAAGGCTATGAACTGGCCGGAAAAAGCTACCGCCGCCTCACAGCCTTCGCTCTTTCCGGACCTTACTGACGAGGAGAAATCAATCCTCGAATTCCTGACATCCAAAGGTGAAGCGATGATTAATTCCATATCGGTAAATCTAAACATAGCCATAGGACGTTTAATGTCTATACTGATAGATATGGAATTCAAAGGACTTATCATAAAATACCCCGGCGGGAAATACCGCCTGAAATAATCATGACAATGAAAAAAATCATAGAACCCTCCGAGCTTATCATCAACTCTGACGGCTCGGTTTTTCATCTGCATCTGCTGCCTGAACAGCTCACTGACCGCATAATCCTTGTAGGCGATCCGGGCCGCGTGGATATGGTGGCGTCATTTTTTGACACCCGTACATTCGAAGTATCATCGCGCGAGTTCCACACCATAGGGGGTACATATGGCGGAAAGCCCATAATGTGTCTGAGCCACGGCATAGGACCGGACAATATCGACATTGTGGTCAACGAGCTTGACGCTCTTGCCAATATCGACTTCGCCACACGCGAGGTGCGCCCCGAGCATCGCACTCTCCACATGGTGCGCATAGGCACCTCCGGCGCTCTTCAGCCTGAACTGAAACTCGGCACCCCCGTAATAGCCGAAAAAGCCATAGGATTTGACGGTGTGCTCAACTACTACGCCGGGCGCAACGACGTGGCAGACCTCGACTTCGAACATGCGCTTTGCGAGCAGACCGGCTGGAACCCACTCTGGGCCAAACCCTATGTGGTTGACGCCGACGCCCATCTGGTAGAAATGATAGGACGTGACGATATGGTGCGCGGCAACACCATATCAGCCGTTGGCTTCTACGGTCCGCAAGGACGTGAGCTGCGTCTGCCGCTCGCCAATCCCGACCTGAACCGCCGCATAGAGGAATTCCGCCACAACGGACGCCGCGTGACCAACTACGAAATGGAGAGCGCCCCGCTGCAGGGACTTGCCCGCCTGATGGGACACAAAGCCATGACGGTGTGCTCCATCATAGCCAACCGCATGTGCCATGATGTGACCCCCAACTACAAGACAGCTATCCACGACCTGATAGGCACCGTGCTTGACCGCATCTGACATCCGGTCACACCCACCGAAAACAGCCATCCTGTCCGCTCCCCCGGCATGCGGACAGGATGGCTGCGCTTTTCCGCCGCACCATCGCACAGATGATGATAAATTTTGCGGGTAAAAAGCATGCGGACATTTGGTTAAACGGTGGAAAATCACTACCTTTGCAGTCCGATTATATCCAATCAGTGACCGATGACGCCTCCAGCCGTAGCGCCTTTGGCCGGGCACGAGGTGTGGAGCGTCGAATTAATTAACTCTATTTTAAACACTTAAAAGTGGATACTTTAAGCTACAAAACTACAACCCCCAACGCCCAGAGCGTTGACCGCGAGTGGGTGGTAATTGATGCCACTGACCAGGTTCTTGGCCGCCTTTGCGCAAAAGTTGCCAAGATTCTCCGCGGTAAGAACAAGCCCAGCTACTCACCCAACGTTGAGTGCGGCGACAATGTGATTATCATCAATGCCGACAAAGTGGTTCTCACCGGCAAGAAAATGACCGACCGCGAGTATCTCTCATACACCGGCTATCCCGGCGGACAGCGTTCAGCTACTCCTGAGATCCTCATGAAGAAATCATTCAACAAGCACCTCAAGCCCGGATATCACCCCCTCTACATCAAGGTGATGAAAGGCATGCTCCCCAAGAACCGTCTTGGCCGTCGCTTGATTGAAAACATGCATGTTTACAACGGTCCTACACATCCCCATGATGCGCAGAACCCGAAAGTAATTGACATCAACACCATTAAATAATCACACTGAAGTATGGAAACAGTTAATGCAGTAGGCCGTCGTAAGGCCGCAGTGGCACGCGTGATTGTCAGCGAAGGCGCCGGCAACATCACCATCAACAAACGCCCTCTCGAAGTATACTTCCCCTCATCAATACTTCAGTACATCGTAAAACAGCCCCTTCTGACCCTTGACAGCGTTGAAAAATATGACATCAAGGTAAATCTTGACGGTGGCGGTTACAAGGGACAGGCTGAAGCCCTCCGTCTGGCTATCGCCCGCGCACTTGTAAAAATCAACCCCGAGGACAAGCCGGCCCTCCGCGCCGAAGGCTTCATGACCCGCGACCCCCGTGCCGTGGAACGCAAAAAGCCCGGTCAGCCCAAAGCCCGCAAACGCTTCCAGTTCTCAAAGCGTTAATGTCATTGCCGGAATCCCTGATCAGGGCATAGCCGCATGACACCAAGTGTTTAGTATCTAAATTTTGCAGATGGACACGTTCCCTACCGCAAAGTTGAAAAAATCAAAAGAACGTAAACAAATTACTTTACATCAATGTCAACTCCTACATTTGACCAATTATTAGAAGCAGGTTGCCATTTCGGTCACCTTAAAAGAAAATGGAATCCTGCCATGGCTCCTTACATATTCATGGAGCGCAACGGTATCCACATCATAGACCTCTACAAGACCGGCGCGAAGCTGGAAGAGGCTGCCAACGCCCTGAAGAGCATTGCCAAGTCAGGCAAGAAGGTACTCTTCGTGGCAACTAAAAAACAGGCCAAACAAGTAATCGCCGACAAGGCTCAAAGCGTGAACATGCCCTACGTGATAGAACGCTGGCCCGGCGGTATGCTTACCAACTTCCCTACTATCCGCAAGGCTGTCAAGAAGATGACTTCTATCGACAAGATGACCAAGGATGGTACATTTGATAACCTTTCAAAGCGCGAAAAGCTTCAGATCACCCGTCAGCGTGCCAAGTTGGAAAAGACTCTCGGCTCAATCGCTGACCTGAACCGTCTTCCCTCGGCATTGTTCGTAGTGGACGTATTGAAGGAGCGTATCGCCGTGGCTGAGGCTAACCGTCTCGGTATCCCCGTGTTCGCTATCGTGGACACTAACTCCGATCCCAACAACGTGGATTTCGTAATCCCCGCCAACGATGACGCTTCCAAGTCAATAGAGCTCATCCTCGACACTGTATGCGGTGCCATGGCTGAGGGTCTGGAAGAACGTAAGGTTGAAAAGGTAGATACCCAGGCTGCCGGTGAAGAGTCAGCTGCTCCCCGTCGCGAACGTCGTCGCGTGAGCCGCGCTCCCAAGGCAGAAGCTGAAGCACCCGCAACTGCAGAAGAGGCACCCGCCGCAGAAGAAGCAGCTGCAGAATAATCAACAACCCCAATTAATTAACAATCTCACAAATTACTCAATATGGCAGTAACAATGGCAGAAATCACCAAGCTCCGTCACTTGACAAGTGCCGGCTTGATGGACTGCAAAAAAGCCCTCGCCGAGACTAACGGCGATATAGAGGCAGCCGTTGAGATTCTTCGCAAGAAGGGTCAGGCCGTTGCCGCAAAGCGTGAAGACCGCGAGGCTTCCGAAGGTTGCGTATTGGCTAAGAATGAAGGAAACTTCGCCGCTATCGTAGCGCTGAAGTGCGAAACTGACTTCGTTGCCAAGAATGCAGGTTTCGTAGACCTCACCAAGCAGATTCTTGATGCCGCTATGGCTAACCGTTGCAAGACAGCTGAAGAACTGAAGGCTGTGGTGCTCGGCGGTCAGACTATCGCAGACCTTATCGTAGAAGAGAGCGGTAAGACCGGCGAAAAGATGGAACTTGGCGCTTACGAATATGTAGAGGCTCCCTCTACCACTTCGTACAACCACCTCGGTAACAAGTTGGCTACTATCGTAGGTTTCAACCTCGAAGGTGTAGACTACCAGGTAGGTCGTGACGTTGCCATGCAGGTGGCTTCGATGAATCCTGTGGCTGTGGACCGCGATAGCGTTCCCGCAGCTGTAGTGGAAAGCGAATACAATGTAGCTATCGAAAAGACCCGCGAGGAACAAATCCGCAAGGCTGTAGAAGCAGCTTTGAAGAAGGGTGGTCTTAACCCGAATCACTTCGACACTGAAGATCATATCGAATCGAATATGTCGAAGGGCTGGATTACCGAAGAGGAAGCAGCCAAGGGTCGTCAGATCATGAAGGAAGCTGCCGAAGCTAAGGCTGCCAACCTTCCCCAGCAGATGATGGAAAACATCGCCAAGGGTCGTGTGAACAAGTTCTTCAAAGAGTCTTGCTTGGTTGAGCAGGAATTCGTAAAGGATGCCACTATGACTATAGGTCAGTATCTTGAAAAGATGCAGAATGGTCTTATGGCAGTGGAATTCAAGCGTGTTAACCTCAATCAGGATTAATCTTTTCGGCTAACAACTGAAGTCATAACATAACTTGCATACCCGCGGTGCACCAATACGTTGGTGCACCGCTTTTTTAATTAGGAATGAGGAATGAGGAATTAGGAATGAGGAATGAGGAATTGATAAAACAGCAGACCCATTCCTAATTCCTAACTCCTCACTCCTAATTGAAACGAAAGGTGGCGCCGGCATGAAAGACTCATCCGAAGTTGGGCAAATTGGCCAACTTGGCCAAAAAATTCTGAGCGCCGCCCGGAACCAGCTGTACATGAGCCTGCCCTATCTGGACGCGGCCCTCTGCGCTCTGGCTTTCGCCCCCGGCGGCGGGGTGACGCTGTCCCTTGCCACCGACGGCGAAACGCTGTACTACGACGGGCCCTGGCTGGCGGACCGCTATCTGCGGAGCCGGGTGTGGACCTGCCGGGCCTATCTCCATGTGATTCTCCACTGCATGCTCCGGCATCTGGCGAAGAAGCGGGGCAAGCTCCCGGAGCTGTGGGACCTCAGCTGCGACGCGGCGGCGGAGAGCATTCTGGATGAACTGGACTACCCCTGCCTCAACGCCGGAGCGGCTCCCCGGAAGCGGAAATTCTACGGTGAGTGCAAGCGGGACATGCCGGTGCTGACGGCGGAGGGCATCTACCGCCGCCTTTTGCGGCTGAACCTGCCGGAGTATGAAATCGCCCAGCTCCAGCGGGCCTTCCTGGTGGACGACATGGTGGACACCGCCGGGAGCATCTGCAATGCCGCCCAGGCCCTGATGGAGTTTGGGGCCACCGAGGTCTACGCCTGCGCCACCCACGGTGTTCTTTCCGGCCCCGCCCTGGAGCGGATTAAAAACAGCTGCATCAAGGAGATGGTGCTGCTGGACACCATCCCGGAGAAGGAGGGGGCCAAGGAGGCCCGCATCACCATGCTGCCGGTGGCGAAGGTCTTTGCCCAGGCCATCGAGCGCATCTACGCCGACAAGCCGGTGTCCCCCCTGTTTAGCTAAAGTGGAAAGTAAAAGGAGAAAACAGGACATGAAAAAGATGCTTGCGTTTATACTGGCGGCAGCGCTGGCTCTTTTGCCAGGCTGTAACACGCCAGCCCCACAGGCGGAAACCTCCCAGGAGGCCCCCGCCTGTACCCTGGAACTCGCCGGGGAGGACCTTACGCTGGAACCCCGCCAGGAGGCGGATGGGGTGCATATTCCCCTGGAAATGGCGGC
>OFGR01000994.1_pt1 | contig 25107 bp, 21 predicted proteins | sample 1521811 | NCBI WGS metagenome assembly OFGR01 (sample SAMEA3504098, study PRJEB24116) | mouse gut metagenome | biome: mouse gut; feature: mouse-associated habitat; material: faeces | place: Denmark | collected 2011
CGGCAAACGGCATCGGGAGGGTGGTGAATATAGGGGCGAGCCCTGCATCCTGCAGGCGTACCATAGATTTGATGGAGCGGTATGATTATATTTACGGCGCCATAGGGATACATCCCAGTGAAACCGGAGGGCTGGATGAGGAAGGGTTTGCGTGGCTGGAGGATGCCTGCCGGAGGAAAAAGTGTGTGGCGGTAGGCGAGATCGGCCTGGTCAAAGCCGTGGGGGAAATCGGCCTGGACTATTACTGGAAAGAACCGGAGCGGGAAATTCAGAAGAAATGGTTTGTCCGCCAGCTGAAACTGGCAAAGGAGTGCGGGCTGCCCGTGGTGATTCATTCCAGGGACGCCGCCAGGGACACGGCAGAGATTATGCGGGAACAGAAGGCAGAAGAGACAGGGGGCGTGATTCACTGCTATTCATACACCAGGGAAATGGCGGAAACTTTTCTGGATATGGGATTTTATTTTGGCATCGGCGGCGTGCTGACTTTTCAGAATGCCAGGAAGCTGAAAGAGGCGGTGGCTTACCTGCCCCTGGAAAAGATTGTGCTGGAGACAGACTGCCCTTATCTGGCTCCTGAGCCATACCGGGGGAAACGGAATCATTCCGCATATATCCGGTATGTGGCAGAGGAGATTGCAAGACTTAAGGACGTGACCTTCCAGGAAGTGATTGCCCAGACGGAGGATAATGCGAAGAAGCTCTATCGGATTTCATGTTAATCTGATGTAACTCCTTTACCTCTTGTTATACAACCTGCACAAATAGAGTCCCGCCAGCAATAAGATGGGAAATACTACTGCGGCCAGAATACCCATTCTAAGATTATTATTTAAAGCGCCTGAAACCATACCAACGACGGTCGGTCCGCCAGAACATCCCACATCGCCTGCCAACGCAAGCAATGCAAACATCGCTGTCCCGCCTTTATCTTCAAAAGCGGCCGCCTTACTAAAGACCCCCGGCCACATGATACCAACGGACAGACCGCATACCCCGCACCCGATCAAACCAACTACCGGATTTGGTACAAGGGAAATACAAAGATATGAAGCAATACATAAGATGCTGCTTCCAATCATAAAATGCTCCAAATCAATTCGTTCTCCATATTTCCCATAAAAAGCCCTGGCGCTGCCCATTAAAATTGCAAACAACATCGGTCCTGCCAAATCTCCGATTGTCTTGCTTACATTCAGCCCCATTTCCGCAAATGTGGACGCCCACTGGCTCACCGCCTGTTCGCTTGCTCCCGCACATATCATCATTAACATCAGTACCCAGAATATCCTCCTGCCAAAAAGCTGTCCAATCGTTAAGCCTTTTTCCCCTTCATCCATCAACGAGGCAATCGGCACTTTCGCAAAAAGTATCATATTGGCAAACGGAATCAATGACCATATCCATGCCATAACCCTCCAGTTTTCAATTCCAAAGAAATAGAAAAAAACAGTGGATACCAACACTACTGCTACATGCCCCCAACAGTAAAAGGAATGTAACAGACTCATGGCTTTTTCTTTGTTTTCTGTAGGGCAGGCCTCCACGATAGGACTAACCAAAACCTCAAGCAGACCGCCGCCCACCGCATAAACGGCAACAGCAATTAATAACCCTGCAAACGCACTTCCACATATATCCGGCAGAAGCGTCAGTAAAACGAACCCTGTCACAGCACAAAAATGGGCTATGAGCATTGACCTGCGATAGCCTATTCTGTCAACAAACGTAACCGACAAAATATCCACCAACAGCTGCAGCCCAAAGTTAAATGTAATGAGCAATGTAATCTGCGTCATCGGTATTCCGTAACTGTTATGGAATGTGAGAAAAAGAAGGGGAACAAAATTATTTACAATCGCCTGGACAATATATCCAGTAAAGCAGGCATAAAGTGTTTTATTATAGCTTTTGTCCATATTAAAATCTCCCTCTATTTCCGATTTTCATTCATCCATTCCACAGCAAAGTCTACCAACGCCCTCTGGCTCATCATAGAGAGAATCCCATCTCCCAAGGATACATGCCGCACCTGTCCCGTCTGTTCAAATGCTTCTCCGATTGCAGGAAAATCCTCTCCGTCTACAGCTAACGTTTCATAGGATTTCCAAACCCGCTGTCCGTCAACCTGTATGGCGCTGCTCTCAACAACTGTATGCTTACCAGGATACTCAGCCCGTGCATCTGCCAAATGCAGGGAAGTATTCTTGTCATAACCAACGCCAATCAACAATACAGCGCCGTCAAGTTCATACAGTCTGCCAATCGGTGAGCCATCTCCAAAAATATCAGACAGGCTGTGCTTCTCTGTCAAATACTTTGCATAATCATCATATGCAGGAATATACTCGCGGATCACGGGCCACCATTCTTTTGGCTCCTGCCAGTAAACCCCTGTGGTGGGGTCCAAATTTTTCCATGACTGGGTGGGCATCATAATCGTCCCCTCTTGGCCGACACTATGAAGCAGCGCTTCAATAATCGTCTGCGCTCCTCCGCATACATAACCCAGGCTGCTCAGCGACGTATGCACCATAATCGCCTGCCCGCTTTTGACGCCCACATTTCTGAGAGCAGTCTGAACATCTTCTGGAATAACTAATTTCATTATTTTTTCTTCCTTTCATAAAATTTCATTCCATTGAGCCGTAATTTTAACCATAAGGAATTTTCCCGCCCTTTCTGTCTCCCTTGACAGTGCATTCACTGAGGCAGAAATAAACTGATCCTCCAGAGTACGGCCTTCATATTTCTTATGGTCATTGATCACCACCCCAATAATCTTAGAATCGTTCTGTGCCAGAAGTATCCCTGCCATACTGGGAATATATTGCCTCTTTTCTAAAAGCTGTTGTACCCGTTTCACTGTTTCATCTGATACACCTAACAATCCTTATTTTCCTGCTTTCCATATGCATCCATCCCCTCTAATTTTTATCCCAATAAACATTTAAAAAGATTCAGCATCATTACTCAACCGAGTAGCTCCACTGAACCTTTTCAATTACATATTTAATGTCTTTTCATCCGCTGATTTCCTATAAAAGCCCTGCCCTAAGCTCCTCTGGCGTCTTGGCAGACAAAAGCGATGGCGCAATATCAAAAACAGTTCTTGCTCCGCACTCTCCCGCCTTCGCCAGACGGTACGCCGCCCTCGCATAGCAGATTAGCACGCTGGCCGTAAATTCCGGATTAGAATTAAGCTTCAGAGAATACTCAATAATATGCTGATTCCCATCTTCCCCAGTCTCACCGCTGCGAATCACAAACCCGCCGTGAGGCATCTTACTGTGGTTCGCCTTTAATTCCTCCTCCGTGATAAACGTCACCGTTGTCTCATACTCGTCAAAATAATTCGGCATCGTCTTAATGGCCTTCTCAATAGCCTGTAAATCGGCCCCCTCCTCAGGAACCACATAACATTCCCTGAGATGCTTTTCCCGCGTAGTCAAATCAGGCTCGCTTCCACTCCTGACACGCTCTACTGCCGCCTCAATCGGCACCGTATACTGGATGCCGTTTTTCACGCCCTCCACTCTGCGGATTGCATCTGAATGTCCCTGGCTCACGCCCTTGCCCCAGAACGTATACGTACTTCCCTGAGGAAGAATCGCCTCCCCATACAGACGGTTCAGTGAAAACATTCCAGGATCCCATCCAACGGAAATAATCCCAATCTTTCCGCCCGACTTCGCCGCCTTGTCCACATTTCCAAAATACTCCGGAATTCTCGCATGGGTATCAAAGCTGTCAATCGTGTTAAAATTCGCCGCAATCTTAGGCCCCATCACAGGCAGATCCGTCGCTGAACCACCGCAAAGCACCAGAACGTCAACCTCATCCTTCATGGACAGCAGCTCATCCATATGCTTAACAGCCACTCCCTCAGTATGAAGCTTCACAGAAGCCGGCTTACGCCTGGTAAACACAGCCTTCAACTCCATATCCTCATTGCGGGCAGCGGCAAGCTCCACGCCCCTTCCGATATTTCCATATCCTACGATTCCAATTCTTATTCTTTCCATATAAGCAACATCCTCCTTTTAGCAAATCTCTGCCCCTGCCGGCATCTCCTTCTCCGGCGTCATCAAAGCCAGATTTCCGTCTGCATCCTCGGCGCACAAAAGCATCCCCTCAGACAACACGCCAGCAAGCTTCGCCGGTTTCAGATTCACAAGAACCATAACCTTTTTCCCGACCATTTCCTCCGGCTTATAATGAGCCTTGATTCCGGATACAATCTGCTTCACCTGACTGCCCACCTTCACCTGAGAACACAAAAGCTTCTTCGATTTCTTTACCTCCTCACAGGCAATAATCTCGCCAACCTGGAACTGCATTTTTCCAAATTCCTCGAAGGTAATCTCCGGCTTCGCCTCTATATCAATCACAGGCGTGTCCTCCTTCGCGCTTTCCTCCTCTTTCACAGGCGGATGAAGCTCATCCACCTTCTTCATCACCTCATCCACATCAAGCCTTGCAAATAAAATCTCAGGCTTGTCCGTCACCCTGCCGTCGCCAAGCTGAAAAAGAATTTTTTCAGAGGTTTCCGGCATAAACGACTCGATTAAGACTGCCCCTGCCTTGATACTTTCAATCAGATTGTAAAGCACCGTTTCCAGACGTTCCTTCTTAGCCTCATCTTTAGCCAGAGCCCACGGCATAGTTTCGTCGATATATTTATTACAACGCTTAAACAGATTAAAAATCTCTGTAATTGCATCCGCAACCCGTAGGCTTTCCATCTTAGAATCCACAGCCTTCGGCGTATTCTCTGTAACGGCTTTTAAATCTGCATCCACAGCTTTTTCTTCCTCAGTCTCGGCAACGCCCTTATTGGTTACTGCACCGCCGAAATACTTGTTCGTCATAGAAACCGTCCGATTCACCAGATTGCCAAGGGTATTTGCAAGGTCAGAATTCATACGCTCAACCATCAATTCCCAGGTAATCACACCATCATTGTCAAAAGGCATCTCATGAAGCACAAAGTACCGCACAGCGTCCACCCCGAAGAAATCCACCAGCTCATCCGCATACAGCACATTTCCCTTGGACTTGCTCATCTTGCCATCCCCCTGCAAAAGCCAGGGATGACCAAAAATCTGCTTCGGAAGTGGTAAATCAAGAGCCATCAGGAAAATCGGCCAGTAAATAGTATGGAACCGGATAATATCCTTTCCAATCAAATGCAAATCTGCCGGCCATTCCTTTTTAAACTGCTCTGTACTCTCTTTGTCACACTCATACCCAATTCCCGTGATATAGTTCGTCAAAGCATCCAGCCACACGTAGACAACATGCTTAGGGTCAAAGTCCACAGGAATTCCCCATTTAAACGAAGTCCTGGACACACACAAATCCTGCAGCCCCGGAAGCAGGAAATTATTCATCATCTCATTTTTCCTTGATACAGGCTGGATGAATTCTGGATGGGCGTTGATATGCTCAATCAGGCGGTCCGCATATTTGCTCATTTTGAAGAAATACGCTTCTTCCTTGGCAGGCAAAACCTCGCGCCCACAGTCCGGACATTTACCGTCCACCAACTGGGACTCTGTAAAGAAAGACTCGCAGGGCGTACAGTACATTCCTTCATAATATCCCTTATAAATATCCCCCTGGTCGTACAATTTCTTGAAAATCTTCTGGACCTGCTTCTCATGATCCTCATCCGTTGTACGGATGAATTTATCATAGGAGGTATTCATCAAATCCCAAATCCGGCGGATTTCTCCTGCAACATTATCTACATATTCCTTTGGGGTAATGCCTGCCTCCTGCGCCTTTAACTCAATCTTCTGGCCATGCTCGTCTGTTCCTGTCTGGAAGAATACGTCATACCCTTTACTTCTCTTGTACCTGGCAATAGCGTCCGCAAGAATAATCTCATAGGTGTTCCCAATGTGAGGCTTTCCTGATGTATAAGCAATCGCTGTCGTAATATAATACTTTGGTTTTTCACTCATTTTCTTTCTCTCCCTTCCTGATAAGTCAATCTACAAAAAACCGCCCTCTCAATATATTTTAAAATATATCAAGAAGACGGAATCTCACTGTGTTACCACTTCTCATTCATCCTGCCCTCACGGACAGAACCTCATTAAGTGCTGTCTGTCTCCTGCAACACTCTTACGCTATAACGGGCGAACCCTTTCATTGATTATGTTCAAAATCCTATCATACACTTGCTCTGCTTGTCAAGTACGGTTTTTATATATTTGGCTTTATCAATTCTGCCATGCAGCTATTTACTGGCCAATATCTGTCAAAGTATCTTCTACTAAAGCAAAATCAATCTCCAATTCACCACCGAAAATCTCAACCGGAATCTTATCCTTCATACCATATATGGCCGGATAAGCATCCTTTTCAAAAAAGTAAACAATGACTTTGCGCCGGTCTGTATCCACCATCCAATATTCCCTGACTCCTGCCGCCTCATACTTGTGAAGCTTCAGATACATATCCTTCTTTTGGGTTGACTCAGACAAGATCTCAATGATAAAATCCGGCGCACCCATGATACATCTTCTGATAATCTTATCTTTGTCACAGATGATCAAAACATCCGGCTGTACCATCGTCTGATCGTCACAGTCAAGCTGCACGTCCACCGGCGCAAACAAAACTCTGCACTGGCCCTTTTTCCTGCTTATGTAATGAAAAATCTGCATAGAAATCTCCATAGACACCGCCTGATGTCCGGTTGTCGGCGCCTTCATCTCGTAGAATTTCCCGTCAATCAATTCCACCCTCTGATCTTCCGGCAGCGCATAATAATCCTCCAGCGTATAGTCCTTCTTCTTTACCCCATATGCGCCCGTCTCCCGTACCTCGTTTCCATAATGCTCTGTCTTCAGCACTTTTTCCAATGCCTGCAATGCTTCACAATCCAGAGAGAACGCCTCTCCCTTAAAAATCTTTTGTACTGTCTCTATCGGAATTCCTGACAATTCCGATAGCTTCTCATATGTATAGCCCTTCAATTCTCGGTAATACTCCATCAATACTATATTCATGTAACCATCCCTTCTTCAAAATATACCAAAATTTAAGGTTGCCTATACATTCATGATTTCCCTCACATCTCTATTATATGGTAAATTTTTCCTGTCTACAAGACAAAATGCCGCCTGGCGCCAGACTTGTCCAAAAATCCTGCATGTCATTGGCATTTCCCGCATATACATATAAAAAACATGGAAGGTTTCTTATGTCAAAAAAACGCTCTGCAATCATTGCCTCCCTGTTTCTGGCGGCCCTTTTTGTATCTGTCGTTCTGTTCCGCCATTTTAGCGGAAATGAAAACCAACGATTTGAAGCCTACACGAAAGAGCTTTTTCGCCAGGAGGTAGCCGGAAGCACGATTTCTCTACACTACACACTCAAGAATCCGAAAAGCTACGGGATTGAACAGGCGCCCATAACCTTCGGATACTGCACAACGGATACCACGGCAATCTGCGCCTCTGCAGAAAATGCAATCGCCCTGCTTCACTCCTTTGACCGAAACCGTTTGTCGAAAAAAAATCGGCTGACCTATGATATCCTTGAAAATTATATGGTATCTGCCCGTGCCCTTGCCCCTTATGGGCTCTATGAGGAACCTCTGGCGCCTTTAACCGGAACCCAAGCCCAGCTTCCCGTTCTGTTGTCAGAATATCAGTTCTACAGCCAGTCGGATATCGACACCTACCTGGAACTGCTGACCAAAACACCTGAATATTTTCACTCTATTCTGGAATTTGAACAGGCAAAATCGGCCTCCGGCCTGTTTATGGCCTCTTATTCAGCCGACGCCATCATAGCCGAGTGTCAGGCCTTCATTGATATGGGCGACCAAAATTATCTCTATTCCTCCTTTGAGGAACGGCTTGCCAACGCAGAACTTCCTGATGAAGCGAAAAAGTCTTACATAGAAACAAATTCTGAGCACATCAAGAATTATATTTTTCCGGCATACGCCGAGCTAAAAGAGGGGCTTACCGCCTTACGTGAAACCGGAAAAAATAATAACGGCCTATGCCATCTTCCCGACGGCAGGAAATTCTATGAGCTTACCGTAGCCTCCGAAACAGGCTCATCCAGAACCATACCAGAGCTACAGCAGTTGACTCAGGGACAGATGTTCAAAGACCTGACAGACATGCAGAAAATCCTATCGCCAACCGCAGAAGGGGCTTCTGTATCCTCTGACCTTTTTAAGACTCAGGGAACCCTTCTTGAGAATCCCGATCCTACGGCAATTCTTAACGACCTGCAAGACAAACTGACAGATAATTTCCCCAAGCCGCCTAAAGTCAACACGGAAATCAAATATGTCCAGAAATCCATGGAGGAATATCTAAGCCCTGCATTCTATATGATACCTGCCATTGACAATCCCGCCGACAATGTCATTTACATTAACCAGGGACACCTGCCGGACGATTTGTCACTCTTTACAACCCTTGCCCATGAAGGTTATCCTGGCCATCTGTATCAGACCACCTACTATGCCAGCAGGAAGCCGGACCTCATCCGAAATCTGCTGAACTACGGCGGATATGTGGAAGGATGGGCAACCTACTGTGAGATGATGAGCTACTATTACGCCCCTGTCTCCAAGGAGCAGGCAACGCTGATGCAGAAAAACACCTCCGTAATCCTGGGACTTTATGCCCTTGCCGATATGGGGATTCATTATGAGGGATGGACGCTTCTGGATGCTGTTTCTTTCTTCCGAAGCTATGGGATTACTGATACAGACACTATTGAAAAGATATATGACTTAATCATTGCCGATCCGGCAAATTACCTGAAATATTACATTGGATATGTAGAATTTCTTGAAATGAAAAAAGAAGCCCTTGAGGCATGGGGAGATGATTTTTCTCAGAAAAAATTCCATAAGGCTGTGCTCGATATTGGACCAGCGCCTTTCGACCTGGTTCGGGAATACGCCTTAAAAAAATAAAAAGCTTTTTACAGCGGACAGCAATTCGGGGCCGCCCCGAATTGCCTGTTTACTGAGATCAGTAAGGCTTCACTCAATCGCAACCTCCATCCTAACCCCGTCCTTTCCGCTCAGGCCGGTCAGGAACTGGTAACGCACCTTTTCTTCTATTTCTTCACAAACATAAACATTAAAATAACTCTGTCTCATAAACTCTGAAAGATGTAAAAATATATTTTTTGCCAATACATAGGAAAACTTTTCCAAAAATATATGAATATAAATCTTCTGGTACTTGTCCTCCCCCACACTGTAGTCGCTTACTCCCTCTTCAACTCCAAGAAACAAACGAATCTCCTCAAGCATCCCAGGTTCTACACGTGAACGAAATTGTTCAAAAACTTTCATATTGTCTGCCGCCATATTCCTTTTGCTCATCCTGCTAATCCAGAAAAGCGGCGTTTCTGCCGCGTTTCCTGTATTTCTCTATCCAAAAAACAGCCGGTAACAAAGATACACAAGTACCATTGCCGCCACGCAGGCGGCTTCTGCCAGGATAAGCTTCTCCTTTCCATTCTTCCCGTCTTTTCTTATCTCCTCAGGCTCCATCAGCATTGCCCAAGGGCTGTGCTTCTGCATGGTCAGCGCAATTCCCTTCTTCTCACTCTCTCCAATGGATTTCAGAAATTCACGCCAGTTCCCTTCTAAAAGCTTCATCCCTCTAATCAAGTCTGCCTGCATATTTTGGCTCTTAAGCAGCGTTTGAAAGAAACCAGCTCTCTCGGAATAGGCTTCCTGCTGTCTGTATGCCCCATCCTCTTTTTTCTCCATAAATATCTTATATGCGTATTGAAGCCCCTCCTGGGCTGCTTTCTGTGGGCTCTTCGTCTTCTCATAGATATTGGTTGTGTAATGATACACTTTATAGACGCCCTTCTGGGCAAGATAATAATCCACCATCTGGTTGACTGCACTCTTTACAGGAGTCTTTAACGCGCTGTCCTTTCCAGAACCAGCCGCATACATCTGCCCTTTGATGGACGTAAGCGCCGCGAGAAGCCCTGTCACTTCCTCATTCTTTGCCGTAATCCCTGGATTCTTAAGTAAGTTTCCGCTCCCGCTTATATGGGCGGCAAAACTGTTGGCTCTTTCCAGTTCTTTTCCCGTAACCGCCGCCTTTCCTCCGGTAACGCCAGGTGTTGCGGCACTTTCTTTTCCAACCTTGCTTAAAACCTGATTCCTTTGGCTGATTTGCTGCTCTCCAGTACGGCTTCTGGCATCGAATTCCTGATTAATCTGGACGTTCCTTCCCTTAGTGACGCTATAGATTCTTCCTTCCTCCTCAGATGCTGCGGACAGACCTCCGGAAGATGCATTAGACACAGAAGCGGTATACATACCTTTCTTGCCTCTGCCGCTTTCATATTCCTGCATCTGTGATTCCGGCATGAAATATCGGGTGTTTCCCGAAGTCTTCATGGTGCCCCGTGTATAAAATCTGTCCGCAGCCCTGGGGGAGATAGACTCACCCGTCGTCTGCTTATATACGCTGGATTTTACAATCTTGACAGCTTCTGTCTGCCCTGCCTTCTCAAGCAATTCCAGAAGCTCATTCAACTCTTCCTCCAGTAAAAGGTTCAATTTTTGGGACAAGACCTGGTTGAGCCGTTCTAGCTGAACCGTCTGCTCATCTCCCAATGTATGTGTCAGAATTGCTTCCAGGAGTGCAAGATAGAGTCTGGACAATTCCTTTAACTGCTCAGAAAGGTTCTCATCCCCAGATGGAAACCAAGCCTGAAACGCTTCCCACAACTCCGTCTCCATCTCAAGGGTCCATTTGATATTCGCATCCTTCAGCAGCTTCCCTTCTATCCCAAACCACTTACTCTGCCTGGAAAGTTCAGGCGTATCCCTTTTCTCCTCTGTACGGTCTTTGCTGCTGTCATCTTCCTTCTCGGCCTTCCTGTCCGCACGCTCCTTCTCTAAAGCCTCCTTCGCCTCCACGGCATGCTTGGCAGCCTCCGTGATTAAGACCTGTCCCGCCTCCATCTGGGCGGTCTTTCTTGCTATCCTGCTCTCTGCCGCCACGGATGCGGCTGTAGGCAAGGCGGAATCTCCTCCTGCTTCTTTCACTCTTGGCATTGCCTATCCCCCTTTGTCACACAGTCTAACCTCTCCCTCTTACAATAACTATCGACGCAATCACGGATGATGTAACCCTAGCATCCTATAATTTCATAAAATAAATCGAAAAAAGGAACGGGTGCTTTCTTCCCGTTCCCTTACTTTCACCAATATTCTGTCCTACTATTGGGAAACTCCAACCTTCTCGTAATAGCTGTCAAACAGATCGCCAATAGCGCTGTGGGTATCCTGACAAATAGACGGAAGCGACTTGCCCCATGACTTGGTAGCCTGCTCAAATCCCTTCTCTATTGCAGCCTGCATCTCCTTCATCTTATCCGGATCATCCCCTGCAAGCGCCTGAGCAAAATCAAAGATTCTCTGTGATGTCTGCTTTACACCCCAGTATCCGTCCTCTGAAATCGCCTGCTGAGCTTCTGCCTTCGTCTGTGCATCTACAGTGAAGTTGCCGCTGGCAATCTTTCTCCACATGTCGTCGCCCTGAGCGCTCACGCCTGTAATTCCCTGCTTCTGGAACATCTGGGTCATCATGTTGGTGAAGCGTGCCATCTGGTTATCCAGATCAGCCTTTAAGCTCTGCACCAGTGAAGCTCTCTCGGAATCACTCATCTTGTTCGTTACTTTTGTGTCTTTACTGAATTCTACGCGGTCTGTATTCGCCTGGGAATTCTTGTTGTCCACAGCGTTCACCGCATCCTTGTTCTGATCCTGTGCAGCCTTATCTGCCGCCGCTGTCTTGTTCGCATTTACAGAAGTATAACCAGTTGTTGACTGGACATTCTGATAGTAAAGGTCATTGATTTTCACAGCATTTCCTCCTTTTCTTCTTATGATCTAGTACAACACTGCACTAGCGTGCTAAGAAAATCTCATTTATGTTTATATTACTTATATCGACGGCAGCATGAAAAAAATAAGGAACTCCCTGTAAATAACTTCCAGATTTCTGTTATAAAATCTATCTTCCTTTGCTTATCCTGACGCAGCGCTCGCACCACACATACAGATCCTCGTACACCTGCTCACGGATTGTCTCATTCAGAATCTCATGCCGCCCGCCTGCATACAGCTTAATAGCAACCTTCTTAAGCCCTGCGGATTTATACTTCTTATACACCTTCATGACACTCTTGCCAAATGCCCCTACCGGATCATCCGCCCCTGCGGTAAACAAAATCGGCAAATCTTTGGGAATCCGTGCGGTGCTTCCTGCCCTTGCAACAACCTTCATTCCCTCGAACATCTGATAATACCCGCCAACCGTGAACCGAAACATGCACATAGGATCTTCCACATACCGTCTGCGGTGTTCTTCATCCGAAGTAACCCATTCTCTCCCTGTCTCGCCTGGTTCAAATCTCTTATTAAAGCTTCCGAAGCTTAAGTTGTCCACAAACTTGCTGCGATATCTCCAGCCCTTAAACAGAGCCGTCACGCGGCACACAAGCTGCCCCGCTTCCAAAACTGCCAAAGGCTGATACCCTGTCCCCATTATGACGACACCCGCAAGCCCCATTCCATGCTCGGTCAAATACTGTCTCAACAGGAAGGAGCCCATACTGTGTCCTAACATCAGGTAGGGCACCCTTGGATACTTTTTAGAGGTAATCACACGAAGCTGATGGATGTCTCCAATCACACACTGATTCCCGTTCTTCTTGGGGAAATATCCATAATCCGCCTCATCCTTCACAGATTTGCCATGTCCCAGATGGTCATGCCCTGTCACATAATACCCCCGTCTGCACAGATATTCGGCAAATTCATGGTAACGTTCAATATATTCCACCATTCCATGGCAAATCTGAATTATTCCCTTGGGCTCATCCTCCGGAATCCATTCCACGGCATGTATCTGTGTCTTCCCATCCCTGGAAAGATAATAAAATTCCTTCTTCATCCTTATCTGTCTTCCATCCTTACATATTCTCTATGCTCAGCCAGCGGCTTATAAGCCGGCCGGATAATCTTGTCAACATTCCTTAACTCCTCCAGTCGATGGGCGCTCCATCCCACAATTCGCGCTGCTGCGAAGATCGGCGTATACAATGCAGGCGGAAGATCAAGCATTGAGTACACAAGACCGCTGTAAAAGTCCACATTCGCATTAACACCCTTATAAATCTTTCTCTTCTCGGCAATCACCTTGGGCGCCATATTCTCAACCATCTCATAGAGCGCATACTCCTCCTCACAGCCCTTCTCCTGGGCGAGCTGTTTTACGAATACCTTGAAGATATCTGCTCTTGGGTCAGATACAGAATAGATGGCATGTCCCATTCCGTAAATCAGCCCTTTACGGTCAAATCCATTCTTCTCCAGAAGGTTGCAGAGATATCGGCGTACCTCGTCCTCATCCTTCCAGTCTTTTACAACCTTCTTCATATCTTCAAACATCTGGGTTACTTTAATGTTAGCGCCTCCATGCTTGGGACCTTTCAGAGAAGCCAGCGCAGCCGCAATCGTAGAATATGTATCTGTTCCGGAGGAAGTGACAACATGAGTCGTAAATGTAGAATTATTACCGCCGCCGTGATCCATGTGAAGCACCAGCGCCATATCCAGAATCTTTGCCTCCAGCTCCGTATACTTACGGTCCTCCCGAAGCATCATCAGAATATTCTCAGCCGTAGACAACTCCTGTGACGGTGCATAGATAAACAAATCTTCACCAAGACGATAATTGTAGGCATGATAGCCGTAAACCATCAACATGGGAAATTCGCTGATCAGGTTCAGACACTGACGCAGTACATTGGGAATCGTCGTATCGTCCGCCTTATCATCATAGGAATAGAGATTCAGAATCGAACGAGACAGACTAATCATCATATCACGGCTCGGCGCCTTCATGATTACGTCTCTTACAAAGGTGGGCGGCAGCGTACGCCGTTCAACCAGCGTATCATGGAACACCCCCAACTCCTTCTCATTCGGCAGCTCCCCAAATAGTAAAAGATATGCAATCTCCTCAAATCCGAAGTGTTTATCCTCAAGAAACCCCTTCACCAAATCCTTGATATTATAGCCTCGATAATACAGATTACCGGCACAGGGAACCTCCACCCCATCTACCAGCTTCTTAGCGCAAACATCCGAAATATTCGTAAGCCCTGCAAGAACCCCCTTCCCGTTCAAGTCACGAAGCCCCCGCTTAACTTCATATTTTGTATAAAGCTCCTTGTCAATCCCATTATTCTGATCGCATAATCGGGCAAAATGTTCAATCTCCGGCGTCACCTCAAACAGAGAAAACTCCTTCTTCTTATCCATATACACCTCTCCTTTCTGTCTCACCGGAACTGCATAGCCTGTACAATCTGCCATCCCTATGCATAACCATTCCCAGAGAACACAAATAACAAAAATACCAACAGTTACCATCTATCATGAAAGGCAAATCCGCAGAACTTCTTATACATGTGTAAAATAATTGCTAAGCTCTGCAAATTCTTCCAGCGTCAGGGACTCCCCTCTGACGCTGGCACCCTTGCCTAGCCTCTCAATCGCCTCCATAATCAATTCTTTTGAAAAATCTAACTTGTCCGAATTCTTAAGACCATTAGCCAGAGTCTTCCTCCTCTGGTTAAACGAAGCGCGGATAATATGAAACATCAGCCTCTCGTCCGCAACCTCCACCGGCGGATGCTTATGACAAGTCAGCCGTATCACAGCAGAACCAACCTTTGGCCGCGGCATGAAGCAATTAGGCGGCACATTGGCTACAATATAAGGGCTTGCATAATACTGTACGGCTAACGACAGCGCGCCGTAATCCTTACTGCCTGGCCCGGTCTGCATCCTGTCCGCAACTTCTTTTTGCACCATGACTGTAATACTCTCTATAGGCACATGCTCCTCGAACAGCCCCATAATAATTGGCGTCGTAATATAGTACGGAAGATTCGCCACCACCTTCACAGGCTTCCCTTTATTTTCATTTTCTACAAGACTTCGGATGTCCAGCTTTAAGACATCTTCATTGATAATCCTCACATTGCCATATCCCTCAAGCGTCTCTGAGAGAATGGGTATCAGATTCTTATCAATCTCCACAGCCACAACCTTTCCTGCCGCCTCGGCAAGATACTGTGTCATCGTTCCGATTCCAGGCCCGATCTCAAGTACCATGTCTTCTTTATTGATGTCTGCCGCACGGATAATCTTATCTAGCACATGGGTATCAATCAGAAAATTCTGACCAAACTTCTTCTGAAATGAAAAGTTATACTTCCGCAGAATCTCTATGGTATTCTGCGGAATTCCTAAGACTGGCTTATTCATATATTTCTCCCGAATTATGGTAATGAACATTATTATACATTATTTTCCCCTTGATGAACATAGCAAAAACATTAAATTAAGATTAAGAAACTATGAATTACCTTCTGACTTTCTTTACCCCAAAGACCGCCAGAGCACACACCGCGATTCCTGCAAGCCCCCACGCCCATAACGGTACATCATGGATATTATAACACCGGACATTAATCCACATCTGGTTAATAGCTCTATTTTGCTCGTCATCAAAGCTTACCATCAGCGCAGACCGTTTCATGGCATCCCCTGTAGGATAACGGGCAAATAACTGACGGTACACCTGATCCGAGGGAGCTGTAATCACATACTCATCCCCCTCATTCCCTTCTCCTTCACAAAAGAAATATCCCAGGTCATACTCAGAAGTATCCGTCTCCTCCTTGGAGGCGCCGTAGCAAAAGTCAGCATACTCGAAGATACGCATATCGTCTCCTCCGGAAATCACTGATGTATACCCCACATAATACATATTCCGAATTACATTATCTGGCCTGGAATTAAAATTGATGAACGCCTCCGCTGCATGCTGCTTCGCAAAATCCCCATTAATCCCATTTTTCAGCATCACCCATCCGTCAAAATAGATATTCGTAGCCTCCTTAGGAACGGCAAACGCAAGTGGAAATCCGTCTTCATCCGCCTGGTCCATGGTATACACACCGTCTCCAGACCACTGATAGTTCGCCGCCACCTTTCCTGTAACCATATCCGCCTTGCCGGAATCAGTCTCAAAGGAATAGGCATTATTCTTCACATCCTGCAGATACTCCTGGGCTTTGGCAATCGTCTCCTTTGACGTATCATTCATCTCCTCCTCCAGCCGCTTCTGGTAATCCGGCGCGCTTAAGAATTCCTCAGAAGTCAAAAGCTCTGATTTAATAGCGCCTACTGCTGCAAAATAAGAATCCCGCACATTATCTTTGAGGGTAATTTTTCTGCGGTATGTCGGATCATTCAGAAGCTTCCAGCTTGAGGCATCCTCCTCGCTTACCAGCTCTGGGTTATACACAATCCCAGTAATTCCCCACATGTAGCCTGCCGCATAGTCTGCCCAGGGCTTGCCTTCGATTTCATTTTCTTCAAAAATGTCTCTGATATAGGGCGACACTCCATTGGTATAATAATTATTCTGGTCCGAGGTATCGAAGAATTCTTCGGACAGCGGCATAAGCTGATCCTCTGTCAGTAATTTCATAATCATATATTCCGATGGGCATACCAGGTCATAGGTATCTCCCAGCGTTAGCATATTGTATAAGTCTTCGTTGGTTCCAAAGGTAGAATACTCAATCTTTACACGGATTCCATAAGTCTCATAATACCATTCAGTGAAATCCTCCATCATGGTATTTTCCCCGATAATATCACCGCTGTCCAGGTCTATTGTCTCCTCCTCGTCCCAGTCTCCAAGGTCAATATATTCCTCCCAGTTGCAGATACGTAAGGTGACTTCTTTTTCATCTTTACTGTCCGAAGCGCTTACCGCCATGGAACAGACAGAGGATGAAATACACAGCGCAATCGCCATACAGACAGCCCTTCCTCTTAACATTCTCACAGTCACACTCCCTTTCTTTCCTGTCCCTGCCCCGCAGCACGGACATTCATCACCACCGAAAATACTACCACAAGAAGGAATATTACCGTAGACAACGCCCACAGGGCAGTCTTAATCGTAGTCTGAGCGCCTTTGGTTGCATTTACCACATAGGTACTGATGGTGTCAAATGTGGCCGGCTTCGTATAGGTTGCCACAAAATAATCGTCCAGAGACAGTGTCACAGCCATGGCAAAGCCAGATATAATCCCTGGAAAAATCTGTGGGATTACCACCTTGGTCAGCGCAACGAGGGGCGTGGCCCCCAAATCTAAAGCAGCCTCGTAGATACTGGAATCCATCTGCTTAAGCTTCGGAATCACAGACAAGAACACAAAGGGCGCGCAGAGTGTCACATGCCCCGCCACCAGCGGAATAAAGGTATCCTTACTGATACCGCAAACCACCACCAGAAGGATGCAGATGGAAAAGCCTGTCACCACATCCGCATTTACAACCGGCACCTGGTTCATCGTCGTAATTGCCGACGCCATCCCCTTTCTGGAATAAAAGGAGCCGATTGCGCCTATGGTTCCAAGAACGGTGGCAATCACAGCCGAGCCCAGAGCCAGAGCTACGGTTCCAAGAATCATATCCACCAGCTCCGGCGTTGTAAAAAGGGTCACATAATTATGCAGGGAAAAACCACGGATTGCACCGATATTCGTGGCATCCGTGAAGCTATATACTGCCAGCACCAGAATCGGCAGATACAGAAACAAAAGGACAACGATAATAACCATCCATTTCCATGCTTTTCTCATCATAGCAGCGCCCCTCCTCTCGTATTGTCTTCTTCCATCCCGCCGGATAACAGTGTAAACAGACAGATGATTCCCAGAAGAATCAACGCAATCATAGAGCCTCCGTTCCAATTATACGCCGCAAAATAGCTTCCAATCAGACTTCCCATAATGTAGGTGCTGTTGTACAGCATATCCAGCACTACATAATTCGTCATAGCAGGCAGAAAAACCATGGCTACCCCGCTTAAAATCCCTGGCAGAGACAGGGGCAGCGTCACCTTCAAAAATGTCTGGGCTTCTCCCGCCCCTAAATCTCTTGCCGCCTCTAAAAGAGCGCCATCCAGCTTAGAGATGGTCGTATAAATCGGCAAAATCATGAAGGGCAGAAAATCATAGCTCATACCAAGAACGGTGTTGAGAAAAGGATGGTATGCCAGATTCCCCTCAATCCAGGTAAGAATCTCCTTCAATGCTGTAATGCGCAGAGAAAAATTAATCCACATGGGCATAATAAAAATCAGGACAATGACTGTCTTGCCCTTCATTCTGCCAGTGGCAAGGACATAGGCCAGGGGATACGCCAGCATAAGGCACATAAGCGTCGTAACTGACGCAACGCCAAAGCTATAACAAAGGGTGCCAAGGGTATTGGGGTCCGTAAAAAAACCCGTCAGATTTTGAATGGTAAACTGCCCCTGTCCGTCTGTAAAGGCATAATAAAGCAGCACAATTAAAGGGGCCGCAACAAAAAGCGCGAGAAAAAGCGCATATGGAATTCCCAGATATTTTCTGGAAAATGTACGTTTCTTCATGTATCCGCCTCCTACTTCTTCACTGTAAAGATCATCTTATCCACAGGCATCAATAACCCGACCTGATCCTCCATATTCCAGAGATACTCATCATTTACCACAAAATCCTGCTCCAAGTCCGTGTGTATCACATAACTGTAATGGTCGCCCTTATAGATCAAGTTGCTGATATATCCCTGCACCAGTCCTTCATCCTGATCATCCGTCAGCTCAATATCCTGAGGCTTGATGGAAATCTTGATTCGCACCTTCTTCGGGTCCAGCTCAAGTCCTTTTCCATCCAGCCAGCTCCCATCCTCCGACATGACGCTTCCCTTGACGATATCCGTCAGGCTCACATCCAGAACCGTACCATTGTACTCCAGCTCATAATTCTTATTAATCTCCGCCGCAAAAATGTTCGTGTGATCCTCTGCAATCATAACATGGATGTTGTCCGGCTCTACCTGCACACCGACGCGATCTCCCACCTTGGCAGCGTGGACCGACTGAGCGACAATCTCATTTTTCCCTGACTCCACGATAATCTCATAGTGCATGCCTTTAAAAATCACAGAGGTCACAGTTCCCCGAATCCTCCCCGAATCCGGCGCCGTCAGGTTCACATCCTCCGGCCGCACTACAGCCGTAATATGGGTTCCCTCCTCGATATCGTCCACACAGGGAAACTCCCCGCCGCAGAATCTGACTTTCAGTTTTCCCGTCATAATTCCGTTGAAAATATTACTGTCACCGATAAAATCTGCCACAAATGCATTGATGGGCTCATTGTAAATATCCTCCGGCGTGCCAATCTGCTGCATCTTTCCCTCTGACATAACCACAATCTTATCCGACATGGTAAGAGCCTCCTCCTGGTCATGGGTTACGTAGATAAATGTAATTCCAAGCTCTCGGTGCATTTCCTTAAGCTCTAACTGCATCTCCTTTCGCATCTTCAAATCCAGCGCCCCAAGAGGCTCATCCAGGAGGAGAATCTGCGGTTCATTGACCACCGCCCGCGCAATGGCAACTCTCTGCTGCTGCCCGCCGGACAGCGTATCAACCTTTCGGTTCTCGAAGCCCTCCAAATCTACCAGCTCTAAAACTTTCTTCACCTTCTTGGCAATTACCTTCTCCGGCGTCTTCTTCTGGCGCAGCCCAAAAGCGATATTTTCATAGATATTCATATGCGGAAACAGAGCATACCGCTGGAACACAGTATTAATCGGCCTTTTATTCGGCGGCAGACTTGTAATCGGAGCTCCGTTTAACAGAATCTCTCCCTCTGTGGGAATATCAAACCCCGCAATCATCCGCAGAGTCGTAGTCTTCCCGCATCCTGAGGGCCCCAGAAATGTGATGAACTCTCCCTGCTTCACCTCAAGATTAAAATCAGACACAGCAGTATAGCCGTCCTCGTAGGTTTTGGTAATATGCTTTAATTCAATAATGTTTTTTGTCTGTTCCATCTTCATCCCCCAACTTTCATAATATAATAACTTCTCTTTTTGCACCCACGTCAAAATGTAGGCGGTGTGCTGACCCAAATAAATTTTGCCGGTATGATGTCCGGATTTTCGATGTGATGTTTACGCTTCGCCGGATAGTAGAAGCTCTCCCCTGCCTTCACCGAGTAGACTTCTTCCCCCAGATACAACTTAAGCCTTCCCGATATGAGATAACCAAACTCCTCGCCGTCATGGGGTTTATCCTCCTCCAAGCTTTGATGAGGCTGAACCACTACCAGCAAAGGCTCCATCTGATATTTCTGTGCAGTAGGAACAATCCACTGAATACTGTTCCCTGCCTCATCCACCTTCTCAAAGAAGCCTTCTTCCGAAAATACCACGTGTTCCTCTTCCGTCTCCTTAAAAAACTCAGAGGCAGTGGTTCCCAGACACTCGATCAGATCAAGAAGTGTTACAATGGAAGGAGATACCTGCCCCCTCTCCAGTTGGGAAATAAATCCCTTGGTCAGTTCTGTCCTGTCTGCAAGCTCCTGCTGCGTCAATCCATTCCGATTCCTCAAATCCTTAATCTTATTCCCAATGTGTTCATTCACATATTCCAACTCCATAAAATATACCTCTGTTCTTCTCCTGACAATGTAGCTAAACTTAAAATACTTTTTTACTAAACTTACATACTGAGTTAATTATACTCTTATTAAACATTTTGTCAATTATTTTCATAGAGTTTCTCAACAATTCCAGCTCTCTTTCATATCTATAGGATATAAGAACATATAAAAAGGAGAATATGAAGCCTATGGCGATCGGTTACTTACTTATACAGGCCCGAACAGCCCACGACGCCGTACCTTTAAGCGGCGTACAGGTCCGAATCACGGATATGGATTCCAACACGCTCTACGTACTGACAACCGATGAAAACGGGGAAACTCCCGTCATTTCTCTGGAAACTGCCGATAAAAGTTTTTCACAGACTCCTTACTTTAATGGACTGCCCTTTACAAGCTACTCGGTATTTGCACAAAAAACCGGCTTTGATTCCCTGTTCGTCACAGACATTCCCATCTTTGACGGAGAAACTGCCGTCCTGCCTGCCGCCCTCACTCCAATGCAGCAGACACAGAGGGAGCCTGTCACAAGAGAAATCTTTGTCGGAAAACCTGCAGTCGCCATGAGGGATACCAGCGAACAGGAGGGGACGTATGTTGAACCCCGCATCCTGCGGCAAGTCGTAATCCCGAATCCAATTACAGTCCATCTTGGTACGCCCAGCTCTAATGCACAGAATGTTCGGGTATCCTTTCCCGAATATGTGAAAAATGTTGCAAGCAGCGAAATATATCCCACTTGGCCCGAAGCATCCCTGACCGCAAATATTTACGCTATTATTACGTTCGCTTTAAACAGAGTCTACACGGAATGGTACAGAAGTCGGGGACTGAACTTCGACATTACCAACAGTACTGCCTACGACCAGTATTTTGTGCAGGGACGCCCAATCTATGACTCCATCAGCAGAATCGTAGATAAAATTTTCAACGAATATGTACGCAGGAAAGGACATAACGCTCCTTATTTCACCTCCTTCTGCAATGGAACCACAGCCACCTGCCAGGGCTTATCCCAGTGGGGAACCGTGACTCTGGCAAACCAAGGGCTGACTCCCATACAGATTCTTCGTTCTTACTATCCAAATGATATAGAAATTGCAGAGACAGAAATCGTCACAGGAATCTTGTCCTCCTACCCTGGAACAGCGCTCAGGGTCGGCAGCACAGGACTTGACGTCCAGACAATCCAGACTTATCTGAACCGCATCCGAAGAAATTACCCTGCAATACCTGCCATTACAGATGAGGCAGGAGTATTTCAAGACAGCACCAGGGCAGCAGTAACAAAATTCCAGAATGTCTTCAACCTTACACCAGACGGAATCGTCGGAAAATCCACCTGGTATAAGATTTCCAGCCTATATACGGCAGTCACCAGACTTGCAGAGCTGGACAGCGAAGGCGGGGCTCTTGGAATCGGAACCGTACCTCCAAATAGCATTCTTAGACAAGGCTCCTCTGGTCCGGACGTTATTACCTTGCAGTACCTTCTGGATATCATTTCAGAATATTATCCAGAGGTTCCAGGGCTTTCACAGGATGGAATCTTCGGCAGCGGTACGCGGCAGTCGGTTGTTGCCTTCCAGCGGGCTATGGAGCTAAACGCCGATGGCATTGTAGGCCCCCTTACATGGAAAGCGCTGTATAATACTTATCAGGGAATTACTCAGAATGTTCCTTCACAGAAACCAGATGAGACGGATACTTTTCAGTATACTGTTCAGCCAGGAGATACACTCTGGCTTATCTCCAGAAGATATGGCACTACGGTTGACGCAATCAAACGGCTGAATGGATTGACAGGGGATATGCTCTATATCGGTCAGGTGCTTAAAATTCCATCTTCTCAGACCGGCGGCTATCGGGAGTATACCGTCCAGCCAGGGGATAGCCTGTGGCTTATTTCCCGCAGGTTTGGAACTACGGTTGAGGAGATTATGAGGCTAAACGGGCTGACGGGCGATTTAATTAATGTAGGTCAGGTGCTTAAGCTTCCTTATGGGAATTAGACACAAAAAGACTGCCGGCAATATGAGAAGCTTATATACCTCCTCATATTGCCGGCTGGCTTATATTGATCTTATTGATCTAATCCCAACTTCCAATATCACTCAATGATAAAAGGCCCTCCCCGCAGAACGGGCATCGGGTATCTTCATCCTCCTTAAAAATATCCACTGTGCTCCCACAATCAGGACAGGGGACGAAGTAAGTCTGCTCACTATGATGTAAATAAATGACCGGAACAGCTATTACCTTCTTACATTGCCGGCAGACTGCCGGACAAAAATTAAACTCAAAAGAAGGTATCTTCTCATCCTTCGTGTCTGCTAAAATTTTCTGTTGAATATCTGCGGGAAATTCATCCAATACATTTTCTAATGTGGCGTGTCCCATACCATGTCCAAGGAAAAGCTGCCACGACGCGCTGCAGGATGGACATGCAAATTCGCTACTCCTTCCCATATTATCCCTCTCTTTCTAACAAACGCCTTTCTATTTTTCACAAAGTTATTATGCGCTCAATAATTGCAGAACTGAATTGGGCTGTTGATTAGCCTGGGAAAGCATCGCCTGACTGCTCTGAACCAGAATCTGGTTACGGACATATTCCATCATTGCCATTGCCATATCTGTATCGCGAATTCTGGACTCTGACGCCGACAGATTTTCCACCACATTTCCGAGATTGGAAACCGTATGCTCCAAACGATTCTGCAAAGCCCCGTAGTAACCGCGCAGAGAACTAACCTTATCAATTCCATCATTTATTTCCTGAATAGCAGCACGGGCATCCTCCTGCCCCAATACGTTTGTAACCGCAATTCCCAGCGCATCCGGATTCATTGCAAAAAGCTCAACATTAATCAAATTATCTTTGTTACTGTCTGACCCAACCATTAACTGTATTCCTGTGACGCTAACCATCTCCCCTGGCGGAATAGTCGCTTTATCTACCACATGGAATGCCTGGTCTGTCTTTACACTGTCCCCAATGATGGAATTCCCCCCAACATTTAGTCCGGCTGTTATAACAGAGCCCGCTCCGCCTTTAGACTCAAAGGCCAGTTGTCTTACAAATGTGGTCAAATCTGGATCCGCCTGGCGGAATAACTGCTCCACATCAGCCATACTCTTGATTTTCCCACCTGTATGCTTGGATATTGCATCATACAGACTAGCCTTGTTATTGATAATTTCATCAAATATTTTATTCATACCTGCCGCAATCCCCGCTCCGGTAACCGCTCCGCCTCCATTTGCAAGATAACCGATATAGGCGCTGGCAAGATAGCCGTGACCGTAAGGTCTTCCTGCCACAGAATACTTTTTTAGATAATTCCCTACTGCCCCATCCTGTGACCCATCGGCGCTGCTGGTAATCTGCTGCGCAATCTGCTCCAATTCGGAGTTCCAATTTGTGGGGAACCCGCCTCCTGCAAGCTGTGCAATTCCTTCTGTAAACCATTCAGGAAATTTTTGCGCACCGTTTCGTCCACTCATACCGTCTGTCATGGTATACTGCATTACAGAATGCATTAATTCGTGGGCGATTGTAGACTCCAACTTTTCCGCATCCGGACTTCCCGCTTCTATGGAGGCATCAGAAAAATCTGCGGCGTCTACTCGGATTTGCATTCCAAAGGGCCTGCCGTCTTTATAAAAAGAAAATTGTGCATAAGCCAGCATGCCATTTTTGCCGTCAATATTCCTTACATGAAGCTCCATTCCAATCTTTTCGCTTCCCACTTCATTTTTTAAGGCCGGAAACGCATCAAAAATCTGAGAAATGGCATTGGGGAAAAATTCTGTTGCAATCCTCTCTGCCAGCGCTTCATGACCGCTGGCAGCCCTGCTTCCCCCAACGCCTGAAGCATTATTAGGCATATTTATATAGTCAACTTCACAAGTTTGGTTCTGCAAATCCAGAGTAATACCATATGTAGCTATCCCCTCCTTTGAACCGTCTCCATCTTCAGGGAAAAGCCGAATACTATTAAATGTCGTTGTTTTTCCGATTCGGGATATCTCGGTTTTGATCTGCTGTACCTCTGCGTCCATCATGGAGCGTTCTTCGTCTGTATACGTTCCGCTGGCAGACTGCACTGAAAGCTCCATCATACGGTTAAGCATGGTATGCACCTCTGTCATAGCGCCTTCCACTGTCTGCACCAGCGATATTCCGTCCTCGGCATTCTGAACGGCTTGATTCAAACTCGTAATCTGTGCCCTCATCTTTTCAGACACAGCCAATCCTGCCGCATCATCTCCGGCGCGGTTAATCTTATACCCTGAACTTAATTTTTCTAAATTCTTCGCAATGGAAGAATTATTGCCGCACAAATTTCTATATACATTTAAAGATGTAATATTATGCTGAATCCTCATATCTTCACCTCACTATCTAAGTTAAAACTTACCTTACCTGGCAGAGACACCTATCCCCACCAAAAAAGATTTTTTCCGTATACTGTCAACTAAGA
>OFGR01000996.1_pt1 | contig 25081 bp, 21 predicted proteins | sample 1521811 | NCBI WGS metagenome assembly OFGR01 (sample SAMEA3504098, study PRJEB24116) | mouse gut metagenome | biome: mouse gut; feature: mouse-associated habitat; material: faeces | place: Denmark | collected 2011
GGATGCGAGCATGGAGTAGGTCATGGCGAACCCACCGGGGCGACGTCCGTTGAAACGGTGGGTCAGCAAGCGGAATGCGTTCGCGTTGCCTTCAAATCGGGTCAGGTCGAGCCATTGGGCCTCTGTAAGCTCGGATTTAAGACCGGCTCCGGCACCTTCGCTGAAGAATGTGGCTATGGCTTTTTCTCCGGAGTGGCCGAATGGCGGATTGCCGAGGTCGTGGGCCAGACAAGCCGCTGAAACAATCTCGCCGATGGCATCGAATTTATGTAGCCAGTCGGCACCGTCGTAGCGGTGACGAAGCTGGAGGGCAACCTCTGTGGCGAGTGACCGACCGACACATGCGACTTCAAGGCTGTGGGTCAGGCGGTTGTGGACAAAGATACTGCCCGGAAGAGGGAATACCTGAGTCTTGTTCTGGAGCCGCCGGAAAGGGGAAGAGAATACAAGACGGTCATAATCACGCAGAAAATCGCTGCGCACACCGCGCTTGTCATCATGATATTCCTCCAGTCCGAACCGCTTGTCGCAGATCAGACGGTTCCAGTCCATGCGTTGTGTCTTGTTATTGTCCATAGCCATAGCTCGATAAGAATGTTGCATGCAAATATAAGGAATATTAACCGGATTTTGGCTATCTTTGCAGCGATATGGCAGACAGCAGACTTAAAAACCGCACCGCCAAGGGGTTGCTCTGGGGCGGAATAGGCAATGGCGCGTTGCAGTTGCTCAATCTTGTGTTCGGCATCTTTCTGGCACGGCTTCTCTCTCCGTCGGACTATGGAACGGTGGGTGCGCTGGCTATTTTTTCGGCTATCGCAGGGCTTCTGTGTGAGAGTGGTTTCACTCTGGCCATTGTCAACAAGCGCGAAATCTCGGATCGGGACTATAATGCCGTTTTTTGGTTTAATGTGGTGGTGGCTTTTGTGAGCTACGCCATTCTGTTTTTTTCCGCTCCGCTGATAGCCTCGTTTTTCCATACTCCGGCCATGGTTCCGCTATCGCGGTTTCTGTTTCTGAGTTTTCTGCTCGGAGGATTGGCTACTGCTCCTGCTTCCTACCTGTTCCGCAACCTGATGGTGAAGGAACGGAGTCAGATTCAGATTCTGGCTATCGTGATTTCAGGTACGGTCGGTGTTGTCTGTGCCTTTCAGGGCATGGGCTACTGGGGTCTGGCAGTGCAGACCGTGCTGTATTCCGGGTTGAATTCGCTGATGATGTGGTTTATATGCCCTTGGCGTCCGACGTTGTCGTTTGATCCGGGATCTCTGCGTTCAATGCTTCCGTTCAGTACACGTCAGCTGATAACATCTCTTTTCACGGTCGTCAACAATAATGTGTTTTCTGTTCTTCTCGGCCGTTTCTACGGAATGAGTCAGACGGGATTCTACACTCAGGGTAACAAATGGACTACGATGGGCTACAGCACGTTGACCGGTATGATCAACAGTGTCGGGCAGCCCGTGTTCCGCGAGACGGCCGACGATACCGAGCGTCTGCGCCGTGTGTTCCGCAAGTTGCTTCGATTCACGGCGTTTATCTCTTTTCCGGCTATGTTCGGGCTGGGAATTGTGTCTAATGAACTTATTTCTATTGCGGTCACCGACAAGTGGCTTGCGAGCGTTCCGGTGATGCAGATTCTCTGTGTATGGGGTGCGTTCATGCCGTTTGGCGTTCTGTATGGCAACCTGTTCAATTCGCTCGGTCGGCCACATATCTATATGTGGAACACGATTTCTCTCGGCGTTCTTCAGCTCGTGTGTGTTGTTGTCAGTTGCCGCTTCGGGCTCAATGTGATGCTTGAGGTCTATACGGCTGTCAATATCCTGTGGCTGCTCGTATGGCAGTATTTTGCCCACAAGCACATAGGCCTGCGGCTTATAGACGTGATTAAGGATGTTGCTCCCTATTGTCTGTTGGCCGGTTCTGTGATGATTCTCACTCAGATTGCCACTGCTTCTATCGCTTCTGAAGCCCTGTTGTCGCTGGTTGTGAAGATAGCGGTTGCCGCGTCGGCATATTGTCTGCTACTGTGGCGTTTCAATTCAGCTGTATTCAAAGAGAGCGTGAATTATCTTTTGCACCGTAAGGGTTAAGACCGGCAAGATAGCTGTTCCGGCTGATTTTGCTATGATATAAAAACTCCGGCAGTCTTGATTGACTGCCGGAGTTGATTATTTCAAGGGTATGTTGTTACCCTATGGATTCCGTTTTTACTTGGGAAGGTTGCCAACTTCCGGATCCACGCCCCACTGCTGCTGGGCGAGGCGGCGGTAGTTGTTGTAACGCCACTTGGCATTGTCCTTGGCAGCTGCGAAGAGCTCGGCTGCTTCATTGGGATACTGCTTAACGACAGATGCGTAGCGCACTTCGCCCTTGAGGAAGTCCTCAAACTTGTCCCAGTCGGGTTCCTTGCTGTCGAGGGTGAAGGGGTTCTTGCCTTCATCTTCAAGAGCAGGGTTGTAGCGCCACAGGTGCCAGTAGCCGCATGCAACGGCGTTGGCCTCTTCCTGCTGTGCTTTGCCCATACCTGCACGGATGCCGTGGTTGATACAGGGAGCGTAGGCGATGATGATCGACGGTCCGTCGTAGGCTTCTGCTTCGCGGATTGCCTTGAGGGTCTGAGCCTGGTCAGCGCCCATGGCGATCTGTGCGCAGTAAACGTAGCCGTAGGTCGAAGCGATCAGACCAAGGTCTTTCTTGCGGATACGTTTGCCGGAAGCGGCGAACTTGGCGATTGCACCGAGCGGAGTTGCTTTCGATGCCTGACCGCCGGTGTTGGAGTAAACCTCAGTGTCGACAACGAGAACGTTTACGTTCTTGCCGGATGCGAGTACGTGGTCGAGACCACCGAAGCCGATATCGTAGGCAGCACCGTCGCCGGCGATGATCCACTGTGAACGCTTAACGATGAAGCCTTTCAGTGTGAGGATCTGTTTGCAGATGTCGCAGTTGCAAGCCTCGCAGAGCGGAATGATCTTGTCGGCTACTTCGCCTGTGATAGCAGCGTCGTTCTGATTGTCGAGCCATTGCTGTGCGAGGGCTTTGATCTCTTCGCTGCAGCAGTCGCAAGTGGTTGCGGCTGTCATGGTGTCGACCAGACGTGCGCGGAGTTTTTCGTTGGCGATGGTCATACCCAGACCGAATTCAGCGAAGTCCTCGAACAGAGAGTTGCCCCATGCCGGACCATGTCCTTTGGCGTTGGTGGTGTAGGGAGTCGAGGGTACAGAACCGGAGTAGATAGATGAACAGCCGGTTGCGTTGGCCACCATTTCATGGTCGCCGAAGAGCTGGCTGATGAGTTTCACGTAGGGAGTCTCGCCGCAACCGGAGCATGCGCCGGAGAATTCAAACAGAGGCTGTGCGAACTGGCTGTTCTTCACGTTGGCCTTGATGTCGACGAGATCCTGCTTTGAAGCAACGTTGGCTACGCAGTAGTCCCATTCTTTCTGAACGTCGAGCTGAGTTTCCAGCGGCTTCATTGCCAGAGCTTTCACGCCCTTCTTGCCGGGACATACATCAACGCAGTTGCCACAGCCGAGACAGTCGAGAACGTCGACAGCCTGAACAAAGCGCATTCCTGCGAATGTCTTGCCGATAGCCGGGAGAGTCTTGTCCTCTGCCATGGGTGCGCATTCCATCTCTTTAGCATCGAGAACGAACGGACGGATAGCAGCGTGGGGGCAGACGTAAGCACACTTGTTACACTGGATACAGTTTTCTTCAAGCCATTCGGGAACGAATGCTGCAACACCACGTTTTTCGTAAGCGGCAGTGCCCTGTTCCCATGTGCCATCTTCGCGACCAACGAAGTCGGATACTTTCAGGTCGTCGCCGGCCTGGGCGTTGATAGGACGGACTACATTGTTGATGAATGCCGGATCGTTGTTCTCTACGGCTGCATCCTCGGGGAGGTTGCTCCATGCTTTGTCGACGGGGAGCTGCTTGTATTCGCCACCGCGGTCAACAGCTGCGTAGTTCTTGTCAACCACATCCTGACCCTTCTTGCCGTAGCTCTTGACGATGAATTTCTTCATCTGCTCAACGGCGAGATCAACGGGGATCACTTCGGTGATGCGGAAGAATGCGCTCTGGAGAATGGTGTTGGTGCGGTTTCCGAGGCCGATTTCCTGAGCGATCTTGGTAGCATTGATATAGTAGACGGTGATGTTATGGTCTGCGAAGTATTTCTTCACCTTGTTTGGCAGGTTCTTGGCCAGTTCCTCGCCTTCCCAGATGGTGTTGAGAAGGAATGTTCCGCCGTCGCGAAGGCCACGGGTCACGTCGTACATGTGGAGGTAAGCCTGAACGTGGCAAGCAACGAAGTTAGGAGTGGTCACCAGATAGGTTGAGCGGATAGGATCGTCGCCGAAACGCAGGTGAGAGCAGGTGAAACCGCCCGACTTCTTGGAGTCGTAAGCGAAGTAGGCCTGGCAGTATTTCTGTGTGTTCTCGCCGATGATCTTCACAGAGTTCTTGTTGGCACCTACAGTACCGTCGGCACCGAGGCCATAGAATTTAGCTTCGTATGTGCCTTCGCCGGAAAGTGCGATTTCCTCAACAGGGGGGAGTGACTTGAAGGTCACGTCGTCGATGATGCCGACGGTGAAGGCTGTCTTGGGTTCGGGCAGTGAGAGGTTGTCGAACACGGAGATGATCTGTGCCGGAGTGGTGTCCTTCGAAGCAAGACCGTAGCGGCCTGATACGATTTCGGGAGCGCCTTCCTTGCCATAGAAGCATTCAGCAACGTCGAGATAGAGAGGCTCGCCGTTTGCGCCGGGTTCTTTGGTGCGGTCGAGCACGGCGATGCGTTTTGCAGTTGCCGGAACGGCCTTGAGGAAATGTTTTGCAGAGAAGGGACGGTAGAGGTGAACGGAAACCATGCCGACTTTCTCGCCTTTGGCCATGAGATGGTCGATAGCTTCCTGAGCGGCCTGGGTTACAGAACCCATGGCGATGATCACGCGCTCAGCTTCGGGATGTCCGTAGTAGTTGAAGAGGTGGTATTCGCGACCTGTGATGGCCGAGATCTTGCCCATGTAGTCTTCAACGATTTCGGGAACAGCATCATAGTATTTGTTGCAAGATTCGCGGTGCTGGAAGAATACGTCGCCGTTTTCTGCCATACCACGTGCCACGGGAGCCAATGGGCTGAGGGCGCGGTTGCGGAATTCAGCGAGGGCTTCCTGGTCAACCAGGGGAGCGAGGTCTTCCTGATCAACAACTTCGATCTTCTGGATCTCGTGAGAGGTACGGAAGCCGTCGAAGAAGTTTACGAAGGGAACGCGGCTCTTGATGGTCGAGAGGTGGGCTACACCGGCGAGATCCATCACTTCCTGAACGGAACCTTCAGCAAGCATTGCGAAGCCGGTCTGGCGTACAGACATAACGTCCTGATGGTCGCCGAAAATACTGAGCGCCTGGGCTGCAATGGCCCGCGCGCTGACATGAAATACGCCCGGCAAAAGCTCTCCGGCTGTTTTGTACATATTCGGAATCATTAACAGCAGTCCCTGCGATGCCGTAAACGTCGTCGTCAGCGCTCCTGCCTGCAGCGAGCCGTGAAAAGCCCCGGCCGCACCTGCTTCCGACTGCATCTGCGCGACCTTTACCGTCTGCCCGAATATATTTTTCCTTCCGTTTGCCGCCCATTCATCGGCCACTTCTGCCATCGTCGAGGACGGCGTAATCGGATAAATCGCTGCCACATCCGTAAATGCATATGCCGCATAAGCAGCTGCCGTATTGCCGTCCACCGTCATTGTCATCTTTCCCATTGCGCACCTCCCTACAGCCTGCTGCCGTTATCGACCCATTCCTTGGCATGCTCGACGGCTCCTCTGCCCGGAATGGACACGCCGGATTCCCCGGCATGCTCTCTGGTGCCCATCCATGCTGCTGTCGCCTGGCTGTCTGACTGGGAAGTTTTTGAAAGACGCTTGTTATCCCTGCCCGTTAATGGCCTGCTTTTCTCGTTAAGATTCTGATTCATATTATGCATTCCTCCTGATTTGTTTTTCCTGCATTTAGTCTAACCAGAAGGAATGCAGATTATACGCCGCCGATTGCTGCCAGCGCCTGCGCAAGGTCTGCAATCAGGTCTTCTTTATCTTCCAGCCCGCAGGACATGCGCACGAGCCCGGCCGGAATTCCTGCCTGTGCAAGCTGTTCGTCTGTCATCTGCCGGTGCGTGGACGTCGCCGGGTTCAGGCAGCAGGTTCTTGCATCGGCAACATGTGTTTCGATAGCTGCCAGCTTCAAATGCTTCATAAAGGTTTCTGCCGCAGCCCGTCCGCCTTTTAACTCAAACGATACGACACCGCAGCCGCCCTGCGGCAGGTATTTCTGCCCGAGCTCATAATATTTATCGCCTTTCAGGCCAGAATAGCTGACGGACGCAACGGCCGGATGCTGCTGCAGGAACTCTGCGACTGCCTGGCCGTTTTCCACATGGCGCGGCATGCGCACATGCAGCGATTCCAGGCCGAGGTTTAAATAAAACGCATGCTGCGGTGACTGGATGCAGCCAAGGTCGCGCATCAGCTGTGCCGTGCATTTTGTAATAAACGCACCTTCCCTGCCGAATTTTTCTGCATACGTGATGCCGTGGTAGGATTCGTCCGGCGTGCACAGCCCCGGATATTTCTCCGCATGCGCCATCCAGTCAAACCGGCCGGAATCCACAATCGCACCGCCGACAGCTGCGCCGTGCCCGTCCATATATTTGGTCGTGGAATGGGTAACGATGTCTGCGCCCCATTCAAACGGACGGCAGTTGACCGGTGTCGGAAAGGTATTGTCCACAATCAGCGGCACGCCGTGCTCATGTGCTGCTTTTGCAAATTTTTCTATATCCAGCACCGTCAGCGCCGGGTTTGCAATCGTTTCGCCAAAGACCGCCCTTGTATTTTCCCGGAAAGCGGCATTCAGTTCTTCCTGCGTGCAGTCCGGTGATACAAACGTCGCCTCTATGCCCATCTTTGCCATGGTTACGGAAATCAGGTTGAACGTCCCGCCATAAATCGAGGACGAGGCCACAATATGGCTGCCGCTCTCACAGATATTAAACAGGGCAAAGAAATTGGCCGCCTGGCCCGAGGATGTCAGCATGGCTGCCGTCCCGCCCTCAAGCGCTGCAATCTTGGCTGCTACAAAATCGTTGGTCGGATTCTGCAGGCGCGTATAAAAATACCCGGAAGCTTCCAGGTCAAACAGCTTCCCCATATCCTCGCTTGTATCGTATTTAAAGGTCGTGGACTGGATAACCGGTATCTGGCGCGGTTCGCCGTTTCCCGGTGTATAGCCTGCCTGTACGCATTTTGTATTGATTTTATATTCACTCATGGTCATGCTCCTTTTTGCACTTCATAATAATATCAGCGTTTTTCCATCACGCTCATATACGCCGGACGGATAATTTTATCCGTACAGATTAATTCCTCTATCCGGTGCGCGCTCCATCCGACAATGCGGGCTACGGCAAACATCGCGGTATACAGCTCCTGCGGGATGCCGAGCATTTCATATACAAATCCGCTGTAAAAATCCACATTCGGGCTGGAATCCCGGCTGCGGTTTCGTTTTTCGCTGATTAATACCGGCGCAAGGTCTTCCACATTCTGGTACAAAAGCATATCCTCCTGGCGTCCCTTTGCCTCTGCCAGGCGCTGCACATACTGCTTGAACACCCGTTCCCTTGGATCGGAAAGCGTATATACGGCATGTCCCATTCCATAAATCAGCTTGCGGCGGTCGAATGCTTCCCCGGCCAGTATTTTGGACAGGTATGCAGCCAGTTCTTCTTTATCCGCATAATCCTTTACGTGCTCGCGGATATCTGCCATCATTTCCATAACCTTGATATTGGCACCGCCATGCTTCGGCCCTTTCAGGGAAGACATGGCTGCTGCAATCGTCGAATACGTGTCGGAACCGGAAGATGTCACAACCCTTGTCGTAAATGTGGAGTTGTTGCCGCCGCCATGCTCCATATGCAGCAGCAGCGCCGTGTCAAGCACCTTTGCCTCGACCTGGGTATACTGCTTATCCGGCCTTAACATCCGCAGGATATTTTCCGCAGTCGAAAGCGCCGGTTCCGGGTTATGGATAATCATGCTCGACTCGTTGACATAATAATTATAGGCATTGTAGCCATATACTGCCAGCACCGGAAACTGGCTGATAAGCTGTATGCACTGGCGCAGGCTGTTCGGAACGCTTGTGTCCATGGCCTGCTCGTCATACGCCGCCAGGTTGAGAATGCTTCTGGTCATCGTATTCATAATGTCCGCGCCCGGCTTTCTCATAATCACGCCCCTGGTAAAATTCGGCGGCAGTGTCCGGCTCTCGCCAATCAGCCGGAAAAATTCCTCATACTCGCTCTGGGAAGGCATTTCGCCCATCAAAAGCAGGTATGCCGCTTTTTCAAAGCCAAGCTCTTTATCATCTAACATCGCAATCAAATCTTCCACCCGGTAGCCGCGGTACCACAGCTGCCCGTCGCACGGGACTTTCTGCCCGTTTTCTATTTTGGAAGACACGATTTTGGAAATCCGCGTCAGCCCGGTCAGCACCCCGTTTCCTTTTTCATCACGCAGGCCGAGGTTTACGCCGTATTCCTCATAGAGCCTTGGCGAAATCATATCATTCCTGCGGCAGGTTTCTTCGTGCTTTTTTGCATAATTATTCATCCGTTCCATCATTGACTGCCGCCCCCATTTCCTTAAATTCCGCGCCCATCACGCTTTCTAACTGCCTCATCAGTGTCAGCAGCTGCATCAGGTTTTCTTTTCCGAATCTGGCAAACACCCTTCTGTAATACTGCTTTAACATATCTTCTTCTTCTGCGAGCATCTTTTTCCCGGAGTCTGTAATCGTGACATATGTACCCTCGCTTCCATCCCCGTCATGAGACCATGCGAGCATGCCGCGCTCCTGCAGCGCTTTTACCAGATGCGAGGTCTGGCGTACCGTCCTTTGCATGCTGTCTGCAATCTCTTTCAGGTAAGTCTTTCCAGAATCGCCTTTCTGCCCGCTTTCCTTAATAATATGCAGCGCAAGATACTCCGGTATGCTTACTTTCTGGAAAAAGCTGCGGATTTTGCCATCGCTTAATAAATACCTGCGGTAAGTCAGTTCATGTGATAATTTTATAATATCAGAATCCTTGATTTCTTCTTTGATTTTTTCTTTGATTTCTTCGTTCAAAATGTTTTCTCTTTGTTCCATATAAATCCTCCTTTATTGAAAATATTTGCCATACCCCTTATGCTTCCTGAAACATATTTTATAATCCTCTGTATCATTTCTGCTTCCGGCCGGATATTGTGAAATTTTGCAGCTGTGTAATAAATGTAAGAAACGCTGAAATCATCTATCGCTGAGAATGAAAAAGAATGCAGGATTTCCACAGATTTTTTCAGGCTGGTACTTATTAGCACTCTCATCATATGAGTGCTAATACCGGATGAAAAAAATATGCTTCGGACTGGAAGCATTTTATAACCGCCTGTCTGCTGGAATTATTTAGTTTTGTTTTTATTCATTATAAAGAATATTTTTTAGATGTCAATAGATTTTATACTTTTTTTAGTAAATCGGTTTTGCATAAAATCAAAATCTTCACGTAAATCACAAAAAACTGTGTTATGCTTATGGACGGAGGTGAAATCATGCAGAAACTTTTGGTAGTGGAAGATGACCTTGATATTCAGGAGCTTTTGCAGAATTTTTTACAGGAAGCCGGTTATAGGGTAACCGCTGCAAATGACGGCGTGGAAGCAGTCAGCCTTTTTTCAGGCAGTCCGTTTGATTTGATTCTTTTAGACGTCATGCTTCCGAAAATTGACGGCTTTACGGTCTGTGAATGCATCCGCAGGCAGTCACAGGTTCCGATTATTATGCTGACTGCGTTAAGCGGAGAAGAAGAACAGATACGGGGACTGGATTTACAGGTGGACGATTACATTACAAAGCCGTTTTCCATGCCTGTGCTTATACGGAAAATAGCTGCTGTCTTAAGGCGCAGCAGGCAGAGTGATAAGCATCAGGCCATCTGCTACAAAACACTGGTCTTAGACCTGGACAGCTACACGGCAAAAGCAGGCGGAACCGAATATAAGCTGACACATCATGAATTTGGGGTACTGCGCGAGCTGCTTTCGCACCAGGGACGGGTTCTGACCAGGCAGAACCTTTTGGAGCGCATATGGAAATATGATTTTTACGGGGATGAACGCGTGGTTGATACACATATTAAAAATCTGAGAAAAAAGCTGGGTATTGATTTTATCCAGACAATCCGGGGAGTTGGTTATAAAATTGAGAAAGAACATTAAAAGCAGCCTGTTTGCAAAAGTATTCCTGATTACGGCAGCTATGCTGCTGTTTATATCCCTGCTGGTATTCGGGCTGCTGGCATGGATGATGCCGCAGACCTATTCAAATCAATTAAACGCCGCGCTGGATGCCAGGACACAGTCCTTTATCCGCGAGCTGGAGCGGGTTTCTTACACAGAAAGCGCGGAGCTGTTTCGCCAGTTTGCGCAGAATCCGCAAGTCACTTCGATAGAACTGTATCATGGCAATGGGGAACTCCTGCCGCTTCCCTTAGAACAGCCGGAAAATACAGGTACAGCCGCGTATATCAGCCAGGAGCAGGAAGAAGACCCCGTCGAAAACATCCCTGTCCTGTCCGGCAATTATTATTTTTCTTTCGCAGACAGCCAGGAACGCTATCTGCTGACGGTTTACGGAAGCGCAGAAGCGATTGCAAAGCTGCAGCAGTCTTTTTTGCGTGTGATGCCGTTTCTCCTGTCCGCAGTGCTTACGGCTGCTTTTGCACTGTCATGGATATTTTCTGCCATTATCACGAAGCCCGTACTGGAACTCAGCCGCATCTCGGAAAAAATGTCCGCCCTGCAGCTGGAACTGGAATGGAACGTGGATGAACAGCGCACCGACGAGCTTGGAACCTTAGGAAAAAGCCTGAATATATTGTCCCGGAATCTTTCCTCAGCATTGGCAGGACTTCAGGCCGCAAACAGAAAGCTGGAAAATGATATTGCACAGGAAAAAGAACTGGAAAAGATGCGGACAGACTTCTTTTCCGCCGTGTCGCATGAGCTTAAAACGCCGGTCACCATCATCAAGGGCCAGATAGAAGGCATGCTGCTGGGCATCGGCGTATACAAAGACCGTGAAAAATATCTGGCAAGGGCGCTGGAAACGGCCGGCACGCTGGAAACCATGGTGCAGGAGCTTTTGACCGTCTCAAGGCTTTCCTGTGCCGGAACCAGCCTGAAGATGGATGTTGTGGACTGTGTCCAAACCGTCCATTCCTACCTGGATGAAACCGAAGACCTCATTGCCAGAAAAAATTTACAGATACAGCTTGATATGCCGCCGGAAGCTTTTCTTTGCGGAAATAAGCTGCTGATGGAAAAGGTGTTTTCCAACCTGATTGGAAATGCAGTAAAATATGCGCCGCAGGGAGCACCGGTGTGGATTTCCATTTGGAAGAATCAAAAGCTGCTGGTATTTTCTGTGGAAAACGGCGGAACGCATATCCCTGAGGAAAGCCTTCCGAAACTGTTTGACGCATTTTACCGCATCGAGCAGTCCAGAAGCAGAAGAACCGGCGGAAGCGGCCTCGGCCTGTACATTGTGCAGAAAATCCTGAGCCTGCACGGGAGTGTCTGTACAGCCTGCAATACACCATCAGGGGTAAAATTTTTCTTTTCCTTTCCACAGAAATCACAAACAGCTCCCACAGAAATCACAAACTGACATGTTATTCTTAAAGTGCACAAAAAAGTGTGCGAAAATATGATAAGGATGGTGTTTGAAATGAAAAATCAAAAACAGACCGCCTGCATTCTGTCCGGACTGCTGCTTGCCAGCTGCCTGGCAGGATGCGGTACAATTTCAGCACGGGCTGGCAGCACACCCTCACAGGACACAGCGCTGTCTTTGTCCTCCCAGGAGTCTGGACAAATGCCTTGCGCCCAGTACACCGGACATGCCCTGGAAGACACTTCGGACAGCATGGCAGAAACCGGATTGCAGGAGCGTTTCAGGCTTTATGAGCCGTTTGGCATGACTTACGATGCTGATGAGAATGCCTTGTGGTACCACGGAAAGCGGGTCAGATGGTTTGAGGATTATTACCCGCTCGATGAAGAAACAGGCGCAGGTATTGATTTCTTTGATGAACATGGCACGACGGATGTCTATGCTGTCCGGGATTTGCAAAATCCAATCCGGCATCCGGACGGTTCCTTTGACCCAGGCGGCAGAATAACCGGCCTGAAAGAATGTTCGGAACAAGAATTTAAAGCCCGCGACATCGCTGCCATCAAAAACCCGCCCGTGACAACTGCCGCCGCAGCAGAAGGCGGCACCTTAACGGAACAGGAAAAGCAAAAGATTGCTGGCGAATACGCCGCATTTGGCGTTACTGGCGATGCGGAAACCGGAATATGGTATTTCCATGGCCAGAAGGTACGCTTTTTTCTGGATATCCTGACCTCAAACGGAGAACCCGCAGACAGCGGAAATTTTCATGGAAGCATTCGCCAATGGCAGAATGATGATGGCGAAATTGATATTTACACAGTCCGGGACTTTCAAAAGCAAAATGACGAAAAAAACGGAACGCTGAAAAGCATTCAGGCGTACAGCCAGCAGGAATTTGACGCCCGCACACAGAAAGAAAAAGACTGCATGGCATCTGCTGCACAGACTCAGAAAACGGCATACGATTAATACCGCCCGTATGGTGCTTCCTGCTGCGGGGCTGCCGCATTTAAAAAATGATGGGGCTGTCACACTAATGCGACAGTCCCATCTGTCTGCGTGGCAGCCCCGCCAAAAAGGAACGGATGCTATGGAATGGCCTGTCTGTACATACACTGCATATACAAATCCTGCACTGTCTGTGCCAGATTCCCAGGCTGTTACGGCAGCACGCGCACTGCTTTTACAGCTGGCCGGTAATCATAATCAGATAGTTTCACGCCCTGCCGCATATTGCTTGCATGGATTACCTGCCCCTTACCGTTATAAATGCCTGCGTGGAAAGCATCTTCTCCGTCCGGCTGGGGCTGGCCATAAAAAACGATATCTCCTGCCTCAAGTTCTTCCAGGCGAATCTGCGTTCCGGCTTCTGCCAGCTTTTGAATATCCGAAGGAAGTGCGATTCCTGCCAGCTCATACACTGCTTTTATAAATCCTGCACTGTCTGTGCCGCTGAATAAATCCGTTCCTCCATGTTTGAATGGGTTGCCCAGATATTTGCAGGCCATTTCTGCAATCTGTTCCCCCTGTTTTACCCGGGCTGGTTTCCCGGACTGTTCTGCTGGTTCTGTTTCTGTTTCTCTTGCAGCTGTTTCTGCCGGTTCTGTTTTTCGTTCCCCTGAAACTTTCTGGTTTACGCTTTCCGCTTCTCCTTCCGATTTCCCTGCCAGTTCTGCATTCTGTTCCCCTGAAACATTCTGGTTTACAGTTTCTGCTTCTCTTGCAGCTGTTTCCGCCGGTTCCGGCCTTTGTTCCACGCCAGATTCACGGTTTACCGTTTCCGTTTCTCCTTCTTCGGTGTAAACCCCGGATGACGGCTCTGCATTCTGTTCTCCGCCAAATTCACAGTATATGGTCTCCGCTTCTCCTTCCGATTTCCCTTCCGATTTCCCTACCGGTTCCGGTCTTTGTTCCCCGCCAAATTCACGGTATACGGTTTCCGTTTCTCCTTCAGCTGTTTCTGCTGGTTCTATTTTCTGTTCCACGCCAAATTCACGATACACCGTTTCCGTTTCTTCTTCGGCTGTTTGTGCCTTCCCTGCGGCTTCTTTTTCGAATTCCCCAGCCGATACGGTAAATGCGGTCAGGGTGCAGCATATCATTCCAGCTGCCAGGGCAGCTGCTTTCCATGAATATTTCTTTCTTTTCATAATCATACGAATCCTTTCTTCTATTTCTGAATGCCTGGCAAAACAGGCTCTTACCGGCCACAGGGAATCCCTGCGGCCCTGTGCCAGGCGGATTAAGCTGAGTGCATAGGTTTTTTTGAAGCAGTCCGGATATTTGTCCAGCGCTTCCTCGTCACAGGCGATTTCCATATCCTGCTCCAGCAGCCGGGCCATCATCCATACAAGCGGATGAAACCAGTAAATACAGACGGCCAGGCACATCAGGTATTTCACAAAGACGTCTTTTCTGCGGATATGTACCCATTCATGCTCCATAATACATAAAAATTCTTCCTCATCCAGATGGATTTCAGAAGGCAGCAGGATAACCGGCCGCAGGATTCCATATGTCAGCGGGCCGCTTATCAAATCAGAACTGCGTACCGATATTTTCCGTAAGCTGCGATGTTCCTGCAGCCATTTTTCAGCTGCGTTCCCGCCCGCCGGAAGCGACATCCGGCAGCATTTCAGGCTGTGCAGGTGTCTGGCAGAAATCCTTATGCCAAGCAGCGCAGCCACCGACAGCCACAGCACTGGCAGTATCTTTCTCAGCCAGGCCGCTGACCGTATTTTTTCCAGCCAGCATGCTTCCAGTGCTTTCAGCCAGCATGCTTCCAATGCTTTCAGCCAGTCTGCTTTCAGTGCTTCCAGCCAGTCTGCTTTCAGTGCTTCCAGCCAGACATCCATAACAGCTGCAATGTGCTGCTTTCTGCCAGCTGCGTCCGCATCCGCTTTCATGCCCGGTTCCCCGGCGCGGATGCCTTCCTGGCCTGTTTGATTCTCTGCATCTGCTTTCGCGCCCGATTTTCCTGCCTGTTTCATTTTCCCGCTTTTCTCTGGATTCTCTGCATCTGCTTTCGCGTTTAAACTTCCTGCCCCCGAAATTTCCCCGCCTGCGGTTTGATTTTCTGCATCTGCCTTAACGCCTGACTTTCTCAGCCTGGTCATTTCCTTATCTTTGTTTCCATTACCTGTTTCTGCTGATGCCCGGTTCCAGAAGCCTGCCGGCAGATAGCGGACAGGAATGGAAACCGGCAGAAGCAGGCGCAGAATCGCGGCTGTCCATAAGAACACGAGAAAACGCCGCGGTACTTTTAAAGCGAAAAAATGCCTGAAGCACACAATCACTGCAATCAGAATGGAACCGCTTATTCCCATATACAGCATGCTGTCCATATGCCACCTCATTTCATTTCTTCTGCAATTTTCTTTAAACGCGCAACATCATCCGGCGTCAGCTTCTCTCTCCCGAGCAGCGATGCAATCAGCCAGTCCTTAGAACCGCCGTACATCCGGTCAATAAAATCCTCGGTTGCTGCCTTCTGCACTTCTTCCCGGCTGATAAGCGGGCTGCACAAAAACCCCGGGTCTGTCCGGCGGACGGCCCCTTTTTCCACGCATTTTTTCAGCACGGTATAGGTAGTGGTCTTGCTCCAGCTTACCTGCTCCTTCAAACGCTGCGCTATTTCTTTTGCTGCCAGCTCACCTTCTTTCCATAATACTTCCATGACCTTTAATTCAGACTCAAATAATTTTACTGACATAAAAAACCTCCGTTCTATTGCAATAGAATAATTATATTCTATCCCAATAGAACGGAGTTGTCAAGCATTTCTTCGATTCTATATTCCCGCCAGCTCCAGCGCGCAGCGAATCATGCTGTCCAGATTTTTTTCCCGCTGTTCATTGGTCAGTGCCGTATCACTGTGAATACTGCTGCCGGCTGTCAGAATGCCCAGCGCCTGCTTCCCGGCCCTTGCGGCCGTGCAGTATAAAGACATCGTTTCCATTTCCTGAACAAGCACGCCCATTTTTGCCCAGATTCCCTTTTCCCCCGGCTGGTCTTCGTAAAATACATCGGAGCTGAACACATTTCCCGCATGGAAACGGATATGGTTATCTTCCGCATAACCAGCTGCCCATGGCAAAAACCAGGTCACCGACTTTTACGTTTTTATGAATGGCTCCTGCCGTACCGATGCGGATAATGCGCTGTACACCGTAATGATGGAACAGCTCATATGCATAAATCCCCATGGAAGGAATGCCCATGCCGCTTCCCTGGACAGATACCCGATGCCCCTTATATAATCCGGTATATCCGTACATGCCCCGCACCCGGTTGCAGCAAAACGCATCTTCCAGATAATGTTCCGCGATATGGGCTGCCCGCAGCGGGTCGCCTGGCATTAAAACCGTTTCTGCAATCTGTCCGTCTCCGGCTTCGTTATGAAATGTTTTCATTTTGAATTCTCCTGTTCTTTTCATAAATAGTTCGATGATATTCTGCTGTCAGAATCCCCGTAACGTATCAGATGCCTATTATATAAGGAAGCTTCTGCTCCGCCTGCATGCTGTTTTCTTGTCAGCGGCTTATTTGTTTTTCCTGCGCAGGCTGATTTCATACAGGTCTGCGCCCATGTACAGCTTTTGGGACAGCACGGGCCGGTCATACTCTGTATACAGTTCTTCTTCCAGAATCAGCAGCGGGTCGCCCTGCGGAATATGCAGGATGTCAGCCAGGCGCTCCCTGGCGTGGACAATGCGCAGCCTTGTATCGCTGTGAATGCCGTTTGATGCCAGCAGCTGGGAATAAAACTCATACACGCTGTCTGTATTTTCCAAATCCACGCGGCCCTCATCCAGGATTTCATGCGGCATGTAAACCATTGCAAACCCGACCGGAGCTTCCTTGCTGTAATAAGTAATGTCTATTACAGCCACAATGCTGGACGGCCTGAGCTTTAAGACTTCCTGGTGCTTGCGGGTCGGCGGCTGGAAGCCGACAGAGGTAACCGCCCGGTCTATCGGCTGGACACAGAAATCCACAATGGGGTTTCCGACCTTTTCCAGCCCGTTTGATTCCAGATTCTGATTGGACAGGACGATATTTCCTTTCCCCTGATGGTTGCTAATCAGCCCGTCCTCCTGCAGCAGCAGCATGGCCTGGCGCAGCGTGCCCCGGCTTACCTGAAACTGCTCGGCAAGGACATTTTCTCCCGGCAGCTTGTCACCGGGCTTGTACTTGCCTTCCCTGAGCCACTGGCAGATTGTTTCATATACCGTTACATATAATGGGATTTTGACATTTTTTTCTTTTAATACATGATTCATGACTGGTACAGACTCCTTCCACATCTTGTTCTACTGGAAGCAGATACGCAATTGACCCGTAAAACAAGTGTTTTTTGGCCTTCCACAGCTGAATACGACTTTCCCCTTGCGGATAACTGTAATGCGGTCTGAAAGCGCCATCGTTTCATTCAGCTTGTGCGTGATAAAGATAATCGTCCTGCCGTCCTGCTTTAGCTGCCGCAGTATTTTAAACAGCTCGTCGACCTCCTGCGGCGTCAGCACGGCTGTCGGCTCATCCAGAATAATAATGTCCGCGCCGCGGTACAGTGTCTTTAAAATTTCCACGCGCTGGCGCATGCCGACGGAAAGATTCACAATCTTTTCATGAAGCGGTATCTGGAAGCCAAACCGCTCTGCCAGGGAGCCGACCCGTTTTTCACTTTCCTTCCAGTCTAAAAACAGCCCGCCCGGCTCGTTTCCCATAATAATATTTTCCAGTACCGTCAGCTGGTTTACGAGCATGAAATGCTGGTGCACCATCCCGATGCCGAGCGCATACGCATCATTCGGATTCGAAATGGCAGCCTTTTTTTCATGAATGTAAATCTCGCCTTCATCCGGGTGATACAGCCCGAATAATATGTTCATCAGCGTGCTTTTTCCGGTTCCGTTTTCTCCCAGCAGGCAGTGGATTTCTGCCTCTGATACCGTTAAATCTATCCCGTCATTTGCCCGCACGGGGCCAAAGCATTTTACTATGCCTTTCATTTTGATTGCATCCATACCTGACTCCTTTTCTTCTGCTTTGCAGCTTTTCCTACAATTCGTCTGGAACCTGAATCTCCCCATTTACAATCGCTTCGCGGATTTCTTCCAGTTTTTGCATGACATTTTCAGAAACTTCAATATTGCTGCCTTCCACGGTAAGGTCTACGCCGCCGTCGCCAAGGCCCAGCATCTGGTTTTCCCCGGTATAGGTATTATCCACTATGCTCGCGATGGCATGGTATGCATAGGTGTCCAGCTTTTTTAACTGCTCGCCATAATGTAATCCGGCGCAATGGAATTCTGGTTTAAATTTACCCCCATGCTGATAAAATTCTTTTCTTCCGCTGCCTGAAATACCCCCATGCCCGAAGCCCCGGAAGCGTGGAAAATAACGTCTGCCCCTTTTTCAAAAAACGTATTGGCAATCGTCTTAGCTGTCGTCGGGTCATTAAATCCGCCCGCGTAATCCATCAGCACCGTGACATCCGGGTCGGCATAGCGCGCGCTCATCCTGAATGATTTCTTCATCCGCAACCGATTTCGGCTCCACCTGGTCATAGGTAATGCCAAGCTCGCTGGCTGCGCGCCGCACGCCGTCCAGTGCAAGGTCATTAAACGGTTTGTGTAAAATATACAGATTTCCGGATATTTTTTTGTGCGAAAAGCACAGTACTCCATGCAGCCAGAAAGAAAAGCCTGCGGCTGAATGGAGTACGGATGCAAAAACAGCAGCCATTTTGGGCATCTCCCTGAAATGGCTGCTGTTTTTTTAATTTATGTCTCTGTTACAGGCGGATTGTAAAAGTCCGCTTTACCGTGCCCTTGGAACGGTATTTCCCATGAAAGGCAACCAGCACGGCGGCTGTGCCCGGTTTTTTGTTCTTTTTATAGGAAACCGTGTAATACCGGGATGCAACGCGCCTGCCAGCTGCATCCAGGACGGTCACGGACGGCCTGTGCGGCTTTCCGTTATAGGTAAACACTTTTTTGGAAAGCCGGACAGTCTTTATTCCCGCACGCGGGCTTTCTGCTGCGGCGCTGCTGTCCGGGCTGCTATTATCGTCCGTACCCGCAGCTTCCCCGCTGCCGCCTGCCGCGGCATCCGCCGCCGGGTTATCCCTGCCATCCGGCCTGCTCCCCGTGCCTGCTTTCCCGCCATCCGGTGTGCTTTTCTGCGGCTGTGCGGACAGGATGACCATGCAGGCTGACTGCGAATATGGAAATGCCAGCCTGGCCGTGCCGTCCGGCCCGATTTTCCCTTCACTGAAAAATTCCAGCTTCTTTTCTTCCGGGTCATAGCGGTACAGGCCCGCATGCATCCCGGCATATGCCGCACTGTCCTGCCTGCCGCCTGTCCACCGGATGCTGCCCGTGTCGATTGCAAGAACCGCATCAAAAGCAAATGCGCCTTCATGCCGCGCATAAAACTCCGCATGCGGGCGTCCGGCAGCGGCAGCGCGCACCGTTTCCATGGGAATGGCACCCGGTGCGGCCTGGATGGAAAAATCCGTGTCCGGCAGTTCCCCTTCCAGAACCGCCTGCCCGTCCACGCTCCATGCAAGGCCCCGGCCCATATCAAACACAGCGGACATATCCCGGTCCCTGACAGCCGCAAGCAGGCTGCCCGGCACTTTTGCCGTGCCGTTCATGTCCACGGCCAGGACGCTGCCGCCTGCCAGCTTATCTGCTTCCCGGCGAATCAGCGGCCAGCCCCTTTTTGCCCGGTCATCTTTCAAAAACGGCTCTGCCTGTGCCAGGACAGCGGCCCAGCCATTCCCCGGGCTGCCGCCGGAAGAACCCGTGACGGCAGGAAGGCCCGGTCTGGCTGCATCGTAAGCATTCACCGCAATTTCCGCTTCCATATCCTCGAAATTATCAGACCGGATGACTGCCCTTACCGTCCCGATGCTGCCTTCCGTGCTGTTTTCCACCGCCCGGACCGGAAGAACCAGGACATCCCCCTCAATTCGGGCACCGCCTTCATAATAGCCGCCCTGGATGCCTGTCTCTCCCAGCTTATATGAGAGGCTTCCAAACGACTGCCCCCGCGGCAGGTCCGGGCAGAGTCCCGCAAGCTCCAGGCGGTACTCGCGGGCCGTGCCGTTTTCCACCCGGATTTCGCCGCTTTTTGCCACCGCCCGTGCCTTTCGGATTTCCGCGCTGGCCACGCACGAAAAATCATAGCCGTTTCGTCCTTCTATCAGGATTCCGGCTGTCCCCGCGTTTACATTATCCGTATAAGACACGGCATATTCATCCTTCCGAAGCTGCCTTCCGTTCAGCCAGGCATCCGCATGCGGCCTGTGCGCTGTCCCGTCGTAGATGAAGCTGTTTTCTGACAGGACTATTTTCAGCTTGTTTTTATGGCAGGCACAGGAGCCGTAATAAACCGGGCCTTCGTTTTCCCATGTGTAGGTGCAGCGGGCAATGCTTTCATAGCCGCAGTACCTGCATTCCTGCCAGTGGGTTTTATCGTCTATTTCCTTATAATGGTACAGGGCGGGCAGGTGGGTGCATTCACGGACGGTGACGGTGCCCTGGATAGTTCTGTTATCCAGTATATCGGGGATTGGGCCGTCTGCGTTGAAATAGGCGTATTTGGGTAAATTATCTGTGCCATAGTTTTTTAATAAAATGCCTAATCTCTGTTTTGGATCTTGTACTATTTCAATTGCTGACAAGACGCCAGAATAAGTGCCGCCAGAAATAGAAACTGTATTCATAAAATGAGAACGAAAAGCTAATCCTACAAACCCGCTTATACGTGGCTGTCCGGTAATTTCCAATTTCTCCAATTTCTCCTTCTCTACTAAATCAAGAGAAATCCCGCAATCATTTCCATGTATCTGAGCATCTCCAGAAATAAATATCTTTGCACCGAAGGTTCTTATTCCAGTACTCTCACACTGAATGCGAGCAGTGCCGCCAACCTCTATTTCTACACCGCCATAACCACCGCCAAAAATCCCTTCACAAAAACCCCGAATTGTTCCACTGAAAAACTCTATCCGCCCCTTTTCCAAAACAGTGACACATATATTGCCACATCCATAAGGATTTTCTGGCTCCTGTACGATACATCCTCCTGAACCACTGTCCCTGATTGATAATGTTGTTCCCGTTATAGAAAAAGCATTATGATATATTCTTCCTAATATCTTTATAGTCATACTATTCAAATCCAGCTCATATTTGCAATTCTCATCTTTCAAAAAGATAGTTTCATTCCCAATCTCCACATTTTTCAAAAGCGTAACCTTTACAGATTTCCCCTGTTTCTTAAAAGCATCCTGCAGCCTGCTGAAATAAGATATCTTTCCATCTGCATCCACCCGTGCCACACTGTCTTTGTTTTCTGTATCGCTTTCCGTCGGCATTGCAGCGCTATCGACTGCTGGTTCTGCCAATGTGTCCGGGCTGTCAGTGTTCGCTGGTATCTGGCTGGCAGCAGCTTCTCCTGGTTTTTTCTGGCCATCCGCACTTTCCCCTGGCTCTTGCTGGCTTCCTGCAGCTGCTTCTGAATCCTTCTGGATGACAGCTGCTTCTTCCGGCTCCTTCTGGATGGCAGCTGTTTCTGAATCCTTCTGGATAGCAGATGTTTCCGGCTCCTTCCGCACAGTGTCACCCTCTTTTGGCTCTCTGCTGTTTCCTGCTGTTTCTGGCTCCTTTTGTATATCTGCTGTTTCTTCCGTCTTCTTCTTGACAGCATCATCCCCTTTCGGCTCTCTGCTGCTTCCGGATTCTGCCAGCTCCTTTTGTATATCTGCTGTTTCCGCTTCTGTCTGCCCGCCGTCAGCTTTTTCCAGTCCGTCCCGGCTGTTCCCGGTTTTTTCCAGCCCCGCAAGACTGTCTCCAATAGCTGTTTTTTCCGGCTCCGCAAGACTGTCTCCAATAACTGTTTCTTCCGGCTTCTTCTGGCCGCTGCTGGCAGTTTCCATTTTCTGGCTTCCAGAAGATTTCTGCGTTATCCGCGTCTGTGCACCGCTTTCAATTACTGTCCTCCCCTGGACGGATTCAGCCCCTGCATAATCCACCGCAGCAGCCCTGGCAAAGGATGCCGTTGCGGCCGTCACTGCCATGATGACAGCGGCACACACAGATGCTGCTGCCCGTTTCTTCCTGCTCTTCAATTTTTTATCCTCCTTTTCCCTGCCGTGTTTTTCATCTGATTTTCATCTGGTTTTTTATCCGCTTTATATCTGGTATTTTATCTGCTTTTCAGCTCATTCTTTTTCCCGCACGAACCTCCCGCGCTGCAAAAGCACACCTGCTGAATCAGAATTTGTGCCCCCTCCCCGCATATCCGTGCCGGTTTTAAACCAAATGAAACACTTCATTTTCATCTGAATATAACTATACCATGAAAGCTGGAAATGTCAATGACGCGCCTGTTTTTTCCGAAAAGCACGGGCGGCGTATCAATTGCCGCGCTTATTTTTTTCGTGATTTTGCACAATTTTAGCACACTTCTGGCCTTCTTCATTGCAGGAAGCATGCATTCATGGTATAATGCAGCCAGATATAAGAGCAGCCTGAAACAATTTCCCGGAGGTGCATGCATGGGTGAAAAAGACCTGGCCGAAAAAACACTGGAATCGTGCAATGACGTATTTGCCGACATTATAAACGTCCTGTTTTTCGGCGGCAGGAGAAAAATAAAGGAACAGGAGCTGGAGCAGGCTGTCATGGGGTCTGTCTACAAGGCTGACCGGAAGCTGCGCGGGCAGGAACGCGACACGGCCAAGTACTGGCGCAGCCACAGCATCCGCATTTCCCTTCTCGGCATTGAGAACGAAACGGATGCCGACGGCGACATGCCGCTGCGCATCTTCGGGTATGACGGCGCATCTTAGGAACTGTCCATAAATAACTTTTAATATTGCTTGTCTTTTTCTCCGATAGCACTGCTCAAAAATCAGTTACATAGCCCGCTATGCGCCTGATTTTTGAGCAGCGCTATCGAAAAAAAATCCTGCGCACTATTCAAAAGTTATTTATGGACAGTTCCTTACCGCGACCAGCTGTATTCCGTCCGGGACGCAAAAGGGAATTACCGCAGGAACCGCAATCCCCGCTTCCCGGTCGCCACTGCCGTGCTCTATTTCGGCATGGAGTGATTTGCGCATTGTCGCAGACTATTTCGTCCAAATGCGCAGAAACAGGGATTACAAACCATCTGACATCCAGTTCCGGCATGTCCGGGAAGTGCTCCAGCTCATGTCCGTGCTTACCCGGGACAGCCGCTTTGAGGATGCCGCAAATGCTGCCATGGAAGGAGGGGAAGCTGCAAATATGTGTGAAGTTCTGGACAGGGCTGAAAAAAGAGGAGAATTAAAAGGAAAACGGGAAGGCAGGCTGGAAGGAAGGCTGGAAAAATCGAAAGAAACCGCTGCCAGGCTCAAGGCCAGGGGCTTTTCCAACTCTGATATTTCTGACATTGTAGATATTGATATAAAAACCATAGACAGCTGGTTTCCAGTCGACGGCTGGCTGACAGTCTGACAACTGGTGCGTTGCACGGCAGGTACCGCTGACAATTACTCCATGCAGCCAGAAAGGAAAGCCGGACAGTCTTTATTCCTGCACGCGGGCTTTCTGCTGCGACGCTGCTGTCCGGGCTGCTATTATCGTCCGTACCCGCAGCTTCCCCGCTGCCAGATTAATTTTGTTAAATATAGAAAAATAAGCAGTGGAGATGATATATATGGAGTTTACTTTGGAAGATTTTTATGCAAAAAAGGAAGGACAGACTTACGACCGTAAGAGTGCAAGAAAAGACCCGAAGGGACTGTCCAATCATATTGTCGCATTTGCTAATGCAGACGGCGATACGCTTGTAATCGGCATTGAAGATGATTTTACAGTCACAGGCATTGACGACTACCACAACAATGTCAATGATATACTTAGAGTGCCCTTTGATTACTGCACTCCATCGGTGCGTGTTACTACCGAAACGGTTGAATGTACTGACAAAAACGGTAATCCCAATCACCTGCTGGTTATGACCATTCCACAAAGTTCTGAGATGCACGCGAACCAGCAGGACGAAGTATATTACCGTATGGGCGACAAATCCAAAAAACTAAATTTTGACGAGCGGCTGCAGCTTATGTATGCCAAAGGTTCCCGCTATTACGAGGACGAGCCTGTTTATCGTTCCTCTATGGAGGATATTGACTGGGATTTTGTCACTGAATACTGCAAGAAAATTGGATACCAAAAATCCGCCAAAGAATATATCCGTCAAAACAACGATTTTGTTGTTAATCATAACGGCAGAGAGGAAATGAGCGGTGCCGCCATTTTATTATTTGGCAAAAATCCGCAGCGCTTCTTCAAAAGGGCAAGGGTGCGTTTTATCCGATATGACGGCATAGAAGCCAAAGTCGGAACCGAAATGAATGTCATTAAGGATGAAATGTTTGAAGGCCGTATTCTCGATATGGTTCGCAGCTCTCTCGACTTTGTACGCAGCCAAATCAAAGAACACACAAAGCTTGGTGCAGACGGTCTTTTTCATACCACACCCGAATACCCGGAATTTGCCTGGAAAGAAATCATCATTAACTCCATCACTCACCGCGATTACAGCATTAAAGGAACCGATATACAAATTAAAATGTTTGATGACAGGATTACTGTTGAGAGTCCCGGCATCCTGCCCGGAATTGTGCGCCTGAACAATCTCCGCACCGTTCACTTCTCCCGCAACCCAAACATTGCCCGTTTTCTCCACGAATATGATTATGTGCAGGAATTCGGTGAAGGCATTGACCGTATGTTTAATGAAATGGCGGCAGCCGGGCTTCCTGCTCCTGAGTACCGTAATAATACCTTTATGCTCAATGCCACAATTCGGAATGGGGTAATAAGTGAAGCTGATGAGGTGATAAATGAGGTAACAAATGGGGTAATAAATATTTCTGTTACCGAGCAGGCTGTTTTAGCTGCACTAAAGAAAAAAGAAAGAATTACAAAAGTAGAATTGCAGAAAGAAACTTCTTTTGGGAAAAGCACGATTGACCGAGCAATTAAAGTATTAAAAGAAAAAGGCTTAATTGAGCGTGTTGGTTCTAATAAAACAGGTTATTGGAAAATTATAAATAAGGGGCTGTAAAAAACCTTTGTTTACCACATAACAAAAGGCGCAGATGATGTCACGTCCTGACATTTCCTGTGCCTCATGTTACAAAACCGTGGATTTTAGCTGTTCAGTTACACCCTCATTTTTTGCCATCTGCCTTACAAGCCTATCCATCATCTCATTGCAT
>OFGR01001000.1_pt1 | contig 24940 bp, 21 predicted proteins | sample 1521811 | NCBI WGS metagenome assembly OFGR01 (sample SAMEA3504098, study PRJEB24116) | mouse gut metagenome | biome: mouse gut; feature: mouse-associated habitat; material: faeces | place: Denmark | collected 2011
GCATCTCCCTGGCCCAGTTCTTCGCCGAGAGCGAGATGGTGGAATTGACCCCGGAACTGAAGGAACTGTTTGACAATTGGGTATCGCTCACCCCGGAGCAGAAACAGGCGGCGCTGCATATGATCCGGGCGATGAATGCAAAATAATCAAGCTGGGAAGCCTGTGGGACTTCCCAGCTTTTACATCCTCCCCGAAACATCGAAAAAAAGACACATTCCCACCCTTGACAAAGTTGCATATGCTGTGCTATACTTTTATTCGCAAGTTAGCATACACGCTTTCTTGCTGCATTCACCGAGTGATGAAAATGAAGGGCCGAGTACAGTCGAGAGCAGTCAAGTGAGAGACGCAAGCCGCTATAAGGCGAGGGTGCAGTCTGAAAAATGACAAGATATGACGAAGAATGGCCTAATTGAAAAGAAAAGGTGAAACCATTATGAACGCACAGTATCAGAATTTCGGAGAGTTTATCCAGCGGAAACGTGTGGAAAAGCAAATCCCCCTCCGCAAGATGGCGGAGCGTATTGGCATCTCTGCGCCCTATTTGAGCGACATTGAGAAGGATCGACGCAACCCGCCCGAAATGGACAAGCTGGAACTCATCTCCCAGGTTCTCCTCCTGTCGGAAGACGAAAAATCTACTATGCTTGACTTGGCAGGCAGAAAGCGTAATTCCGTGGCACCGGACCTCCCTGGCTACATCATGGAGCGGGAGTATGTGTCCGCCGCCCTCCGCACCGCCCGTGACTTGGATGCGGGAGAGGAGGAATGGATGAAGTTTGTTGCCGAGCTGAAGAAGCGGAAGGGGTAAAAGCAATTTATGTACACGCCCTCGTACAGAACCCAGAAGAACGGAGTCCCCGTTCTAAAGAAGGAAGAAATCGACACAATCGGAGAAGAGTATGTACGGGATTTCCAGCCGGAAGTTCTGAGAAACCCAGCGCCCGTAGACATAGAGGGCTTTATCGAGTGCTACCTTGGAATGACTACGGACTACCAGTACCTTTCCCACAACGGCATCTACCTCGGCATGACGGTGTTCAATGATACGGACAGGGTGATCGTGTGGTCGCCTGAGACTAACCGGGCTGAGTATATCAGCGCAAAGGCCCGAACCGTCATTGTGGACAACAGCCTCTTGGAAGAGAGCCAGAAACATCGGTATCGGTTTACCCTTGGGCATGAAGGAGGACACGACATCTTCCACTCGGCCTTTTTCCGATATGATCCAAACCAGATGTCGTTCTTTGGCTCAACGATGGCTCCCATGATCCAGTGCCGCCGGGACAACACGAAGATGAGCAAGACGAATCCCAGGAACTGGAACGACCACGACCGCATGGAGTTCCAGGCCAATCGGTTCTCATCGGCCATTCTCATGCCAAAGTCTGCCGTAGAGTTGGTGGCGCAGCGGCACAGGAAGGAACGGAGCCTTATCCGTAGCATCGCCATCGTACATGACGTGGTCGAGACCTTTGACGTTTCCATGGAGGCGGCGACTTACCGGCTGAAGGAGTTGGGCATCGTAAGCAAAGATTTCTCCGTCCCCTATGCTGGAATGGACTTTATCGAGGTCTATGCGGACGAACTGGAGAGAGTCAACGATGCATCAGCCTTTGGGCTTTGACCCTGTTATAAGCGGGGATAACTCCCCCGCTTATAATTTCACCCGAATCGTTCGCAATTTAGCGTCCATGCATACGGTTCAAAAGATATTACGCAAATGTGTACTAAGAAGGTTTTACTCAAATCGGGATGGACATTTAAGGTCTAAAATAGTGTCCCTGACATATGCCAACGGTTGTGCTACAATAACATTAACACCAACGAGGAGGTATTATTTATGAAGTCTTTAAACCATGTTGCAAGGGTAGTCGCACAAGAAGTTCTTGCCCATGAGGATATCGATTCTGCGGCAAAAAAACTGCGTCGTAACTTTGTTAAATTCGTTGAAGCGGGAGGCGGTACTGTAGATAAACTTAAAGATGAGAAAGGGTTTATTAACTTTGATGATGATGACATCCCAGTTATTCACACAGTATTGACCCAACTTGCTCAACAGCGTGGGTTCGCATATGCTTTTATGAAGGATCATAGTCGAACGCCCGATTTAGGTGACACACATGATTTTATCCAGGAAATAATTACTCGGATGGAAAAGGATGGCATGGATGAAAAACAAGTTATCCACTTTGCAACCACGCTTGACCGGCTATTCCAATTCTCGTTTATGGCTACCATCGATTATTGCCACCGAATGGTTGATGGTATTGCACTTAATCTAATGCCTTATCCTTACACTCATCAGATGGCCTTTGTAAAAAGCTTTGAGGATACTTTGAAGAGGCAATACGCCATAAGTGTGGTTGAGGCCATTATGAATACCGGAGAATTGGGGGCTGTGATTAGAGATGCTAAAGAGGCCGGATTTATTGATGAAGCAGTCCCTAACTACGGAGATGATGACATTGCTGATGAGTACAAAAGACGTGACGCGGCTGTGATTGAATACTTGAAGGCCAACCCCGAAATTCGGCGTTTTGTCGAGTCTAAGGCCGGAGGGACGGTCGAAGAGATATGGGGTGTAAAGCTGGATTGATTAATGGGTCGTGATCTATGCAGTCTTTCTGGGCGATTTGAAGATGCCAGATGACGGGCGGCACCAAGTGAAGATGCCGGGTCTGATGTATCAGTAGGTACCCTCTTGCACTTTACTGTATCGTACAGTACATTGTAACAGCGTAACACCACATTGAATGTTTCGCCGTATCGCCCTGTTAGTTGTTGTATTCGTCAATTTGGTGACATGAGCCGTCCTGATGTTCTTTATTATTCAATATTATTTAGAAAATTTTCCGAACTTTCAATCCTAAATCCGATATTGACAATATGGTCAATTTGTGCTATGATGATGTCAATAACCGAAAGGAGGCGTTGCCTCGTGGAAGCATTCGACAAAAAGCGGTGCCTGGACAACATTTATTTCCTGGCCAAGCAAAAAGGGAAAAAGATTGGTGAACTTGAAGAACTTGCAGGCGTTAGCACTGGGTACCTTTCCCGCGCTAACAAGGAGGAGAACACATCTAAATTGACCATCGATTTGATTGTTGCTATAGCACAAGCCCTGGGGGTGTCCATTGACAAGCTGGTCAGCTACGATCTTACTGGGCTTTCCTCAAATGAACGGCGAATTGTGGATTTTATTGAAAAGTTGGAGTTAGACACAGTCAAGGGTGATGTTGTCTGGGACAAGCAGTCTCCGCCGTCCCTTGATGATATTGAATGTAGACCTGATGGAACTACCAACCTTCAATTTATCAATCACCGAAACAATGTTCCTTTTTACACTTCGTATTTTTTCCCCGACCACCAATCTGATCTTTCGGGAGACTACTACACATACGACATGGATGAAGATGTCCAGGTAGTTCTCACAAAGGTAAAACACACGGATACCCAAGGTGATGATTTTGAACTGTATTTTTATGTAAATAGCCATTATGCGGGGTACTCTCTGGAGCCGGTCTGTGGAACTTGCCCTACAAAAGAAACGCAGTTCGATACTATCCTTAGTCATTTATATGACACTGTCGTGGAGGCTTGTAAAAACGTAAAGCTCAGCCCATTGGTACGAAATATTATTAACCGCTATATGGGCGACCAGATCAATGATGCGGTCGGTTCAGATGATGATGGTGAGCTGCCATTTTGAAATATGGAGGTACAGAAGATTGAATGAAAAAATGATTGTTGCCTGCCCGGTCTGTGGAAGGCAGCTCTTGAAATCTAACAGTGGCACTCACGCAGAATTGTCCTGCCCCAAGTGCTGCTCCGAGCTGAACTGCTCTGTGAACGGGGCCACGGTCAGTGTTGAGGTGGTCAAGAAGTCACAGAAACAGAAGCGCCCTGCATAACCACAACTGAATGAGAGCAATCAGCCAAGAATGTCGAACCCGGCTCCGTACCTCGAAGGGCATCGTACTGGTTGCGAAAGTTCGCAAGGATTGAACACGGCACCGTATCGTGAAGAGTCCGGCTAACTGTTACCCCCTGTGCAAAGGGAGGTAATAGGTTAGCCGGACTTTTTTTGTTTTCTCTGCTCTCTTACGGGCCTTCCCGTTGAGATAAAAAATATCGCAGCCTGTGTGCGCACATGGGCGAGGATGCTATAACCGCCGACCCTCCCGTTCGGGAGAGGCGTTATCAGCACCCTTGATCCTGTGCGCCCATTTTGGCTGTGCATGGTCCGGGGCTGATACGCCCCGGAATGATACCTTGCTCTTTATTTCTGCTTTTGATCATAAATATTTAAAGCTTCTTCCAAAAATGGCTCTGCCTTTTCAATCAGTTCTCGTTCAGCAGGATTCCACACATCTCTCTGGCTGTCAACTGCAAGAAACGCCTGTTCATGTTCAGGATTCCCTCCTGTGACTTTTTGTACCATTTCCGTCCACTCCATTGCCAATATCTGGGCGATCGCCTCGCCGGGCTTTACTCCGGCTTCATGGAATGCCGCCGACTTTATGGAAAGACGTTTCCATGTATTATAAAAATCCATTACATCATCCAATGTCTGAAAATGTTCCCCGAAAACTTCTTCCTGTTCCTCAGAAAATTCGTAATCCCCCCAGACAGAAAGGTCGACCGTGCCAAGCGACTGCATAAAGGTTGCTAACAGCGTCCACGGCGGCGTCTTTCCGGCGCTGATGATTTCCTGGCTTGCTTCAATGGCGGCAATGCTGTTTTGGATATTGTATATCTGGTTATAAAGCATAACTTTTTGTGCGGATAATAATTCGTCGGCATTTTTATCCGTTATAGGTTCGGCAACTATTTTTTTGATTTGATCCAGTGAAAAGCCTAAACCACGATAAAAAATAATATGTTCTAACTTGATCATGTCTTTTTCTGTGTAATAACGCCGTCCGCCCTCTGTGCGTCCTGATGCCGGAAGAACCCCGATATTATCATAATGCTGTAAAGTCCGTATCGTAAGCCCGGAAATCTTTGCCACCTCGCCTGTACTGATCTGCTTTTCGCCCATAATTTTCACCTCCGGATCTATACTATCAAAAGAAGCTGCCAGAAATATCATTTCCTGACAGCTTTTCATCCATATTACTCGATCAATGTCGAGAAGATCACCGGATACTTCGCGATATTCTTAAGCCGGCATTCATACACCACATCGTCCGCCTTCTCAAGGATCTCCTCCAAAGTGAGCTTATTCTCTTTCCCTTTGATCTCCAGAACACCATAACTGAAACTGCACTGGTACTTTCTGTAGACCTTCTCCTGGAATTCCTTCATGATCTCCGCAAGTTTCCGATTGATCAGTTCAGCCATATTACCGGAAAGAACGACGCAGAACTCATCCCCTCCGATCCGTGTAAACGTATCGCCGCCTCGGAAATTCTTCTTAACGATCTCCACAAAGTTCTGGATATATTCATCCCCTTCATGATGGCCATACATCTCGTTCACATACTCCAATCCATCCAACTGCAGATAACAGAGTGTCGCCTCCAGCTCGTCGCGAAGGACGATCTCCATATATTCCTCAAAGAACAGACGATTCTTGGCTCCTGTCAGAGGATCATGATGCGCCGTACTTGAAAGGTTGCGGGCATTGCGCTTCTCATCCGTGATATCGATCACGACATGTACATAGGAAGAGCGCTCTTTCCACTCCATCTGGAAAGAAGTGATCCGGTAAAAGGTATCCGCAACGCCTTCTATCTCCCACACCTTATACTGCTCGTCGCTCTCCCATTTTAGAAGCTCTGACTTGAAAGAAAGACGCCGCTTACAGGTCTCACAGAAGGATTCGTCCATCACTCCTACCTGCTTCCTCTTATTACAATAAATAACCTCTTTGCTGTCCTTATCTACAACAAGCAGCCATTCCTTACGCTTACTCAGCATCTCCACCAGAAGCTCGTTATACCCCTCGATCATCTCCGCCCGGCGTTCCGCTTTCTCTGCGGCTTCCTTAAGCTGTTCCTCCCTCTCCTTAAGCTGCTTTGTCATCTCGTTAAACGCGTCCGAGAATTCGCCCAGAAAAGCCACGTGCTGAGAATAGTCTCCCTTGGTAACCTGCTGCGCCTGCCATGTAAGATGGTTCAGGTTTGCATGAAGATTCTTCAGATTCTCGCACAGGAAATTATACTCCTTGGGAAATTCTACGGAAAGATTCCCCTTCGAAAGCTCTGCCGAATATGTAACCAGCTCGTTCACCGCATTCTGCATATACTGAAGCCCCCGCCCCAGGTCCTTGTAAGGCTCCGCAAGCGCGCCGACATCAAAATGTTCTATCCAGGAATCATATAAGATCCCGCGCATATATTCAAATAAAAGCTCGCAATTCTTAGTCGCATCCGTTCCCATGGTCATAGGTCCATCCTCCTTATTCCTCTATATCTGCCCGAAAACGGCATACTCTGTCCCCGGTCGCCCAACAATTCACCTCTGTCGCGCTGTAGTTCTTCCCTGTATAGGAAGTAAGAATTCCGGCTAAAAATCCTTCGTCGTAGTTGCATACAGTTTCCCCAAGAAGAGGCAATCCGGAACAATCCGCATCTTCAGAAACCGTAAGAACCATCTTCCCCGTCTCTTCGTCAAACTTCTCGATCCGAAGAACCCCTATCTTAAATTCTTCCAGACGCTTCTGTAGCTGTGACGTAAACTCAGACAGCTCCAGAGACGAATCCAGATATTTTTCTGCAAAATATGTTCCCGCCCGATAACCCGCGCTCCGGAAGATACTGACCTGTTCTTCTTTCCCAAGTCTTGCCGTCAGCTCGTCGCGAAGAGAGTATTCCAGAAGCCTATACACGGCAACCGGAAGCTCCGCACCCAGATTCTCTCTGCCATTCTCCTGTGCATTCATGTAGTCTGTGAGTGAAAGCTTTTTACTGTTTTTCAAAAAGATATTGTCTTCCATCCTGTTTCCCTTTCTTCATAACCCAGTAGTCGTAATTTGTCAGCTGATGTGTTAGCTGCACTGAACTCATTCTATTATAACGGATTTCCTCCGCTTTGCCAACAATAAAACGTTTAAAAATAAACAATCGAAACCAGACGAGACAGATTAATCTGCCTCGTCTGGTTTTGCTGTCTGTGGAAAAGAAGTAACCGCGTCATTCAGACGCATGAACAACAGTCCGAAAGATCCCGGACCGCAATTGCTGGCGATCGCAGCGGACGCCTTCTGCAGATATACCCGTTCGAAAGGACAATACTGCAGTACCATATCCTGAATACGCTGCAGCCTCCCTTCATCCAGCCCCGCATAGGTGATGAAAAGAATCCTCTTATCGATAGTCCTTGTATCCCGAAGAACCTTTCGGATATAACTCTTCGCAACATGCGTAAAACTTCCCATCTCCATACTTCCGACCACCATCCTGCTCTTTCGCAGCACAATGACCGGATGCAGCAGCAGGGCGTCGCAGAGGATCTGTATTCTTCTGGGTATCCTGCCTGACTGGCACATGATATGCGTACTGTCAATGATAAATGCAGAAGATATGGAGGCTCTAAGTTTCGTCAGCGCTTTTACGATCTCCGTCTTTGTCGCATGATGCTCCGCCATATAAGCCGCGCACATTACTGCCAGTCCCATACTGCTGGAAAGGTGCCCGGAATCAAAAACCGTAACATTCTCAAAGGATTTCGCCGCTTCAAAGGCATTCTCATAGCCTTGGCTGACATGCTTTGCCATCGTGATATGTATCACGTTCTGAGCCTCTGTTAGCTTCTCCGCAAAGAACCTTTCATAATCCTCTATCTCAGGCGGCTGCGAATACCCGCTCCACCCTTCTGCAATATGCAAGAGCAGCTCATCCGCCCGGATCTCGCGTTCATCCAGGAACCGCCCCTCATCCGTGCAGACATAGTAAGGACATACATCTATGCGCATCGCCTTCTTGAGTGATTCCGGCAGATCGCACACACTGTCCGTTGTGATGACAAGCGAAAGCCTCTTCTCCTGTTCGAAGATCAGGACGTCTTTCGCCACCTCCGCCTGCTCTGCTTCCTCGCTTACCTTCACCAACTCTTTGGGAAGGATACTGAGCACGGCTGCCTCAAGCAGGGCGCCGCTGACCGGCTTTGCAAGGTAACCGCTGAATCCCTCCTTCCGGTAAAGAAGCTGGTTATCACTGCCTGCATTGGCAGTCAGAGCAATTACCGGCACATTCTGGCACAGCCCTCCCGGCTGCACGCGCAGTACGTGGAGACACTCGATCCCGTCCATCTCCGGCATCATATGATCCATCAGGATACAATTATAATGCTGCGTCTGCGTCAGTCTCAGACATTCCTCTCCGCTTGACGCCGTATCGATCTGGATCTTTGTCGCTGAGAGCAGCTTGCGCACCACCACCAGATTCATCTCATTATCATCCACCACAAGTATATGTGCGTCCGGCGCCTCGAAGCTCTGTCTGTATTGCTCCCCTTCATGGGCTTTTACACGCGATGTCAGTGTAAAGGTTCCAAGCTCGCTGTCGTCAATAATGTCCTGTTCCAACATAACGATAAATTTTGAGCCTTTGGTATAGACACTGTTGACACTGATCTCCCCGTCCATCAGCTCTACCAACTGCTTTACAATGCTAAGCCCCAGCCCGGTGCCTTCAATGTGACGGTTCTTCTCCTCATCCACCCTTCGAAATGCGTTAAAGATGTAGGGAATGTTCTCCTTCTTCACACCCTGCCCCGTATCCTCCACGGAATACCAGACGCGCACCCGGTTAATATTCAGGCGTTCGCATCGTACAGACAGAGTAACGACTCCTTCACTTGTATATTTCACGGCATTATTAAGCAGATTGATCAGAACCTGCTTGATCCGCACCTCGTCGCCGCAGAGCATACTCGGGATCGAAGAATCTATATGAAGCTTGAATTCCAGTCCCTTCTCCCTCGCCTTGATCCATATCATATTGACGATCTCAGAAAAGAGCGTGCCCGTCTCATAAGAAACATTTACGATCTCCATCTTTCCGGACTTGATCTTGGATATATCCAGGATATCATTGATCAGTGTAAGCAGCAATTTACTGGCGCCCTGGATATTCCTTGCATTCTCGGCAACATCCTCCGGAATATCTCCCCGAAGGATGATCTCATTCAGTCCGATGATCGTATTGATCGGAGTACGGATCTCGTGGCTCATACTGGAAAAGAAATGATTCTCAGCCTTATTAAGCTCTTCAATCTCCTTTTTCTGCTGCTTTGAGAGTTCATTCTCCTCCTCATACAGACTATTCAGAAACATAAGAAGCACACTGGTCAGCATCCCGACCATGATCACGGAAAAAGCAGAATCAAAAAAAGTATGCGACTGTCCATGCTGTAAAACCATATTCGGAAAATAATAAGCAACATAATAACAAAGGATCGTCTCCGCCGCACACAGCCCGAAAAATACCGCCATCCGTCTTCCCTCTAGAGTAATACAGATATAGATAAAACAGAGCACGAACCATTCTGGCATCCCGCTGTAAAAACCGCCCGCCGTAAAGAAACTGACCGGAAAAAGCAAAAGAAGCATCACGGATATTGCCGTGGCTCCGCAATTGATACAGCCTCTCCGGATACTGAACTTTACGATCATCGACATTGCGATCAGGCTTACCGCCAATAACAGGATATTCCAGATATTCTTACCCATAGGCAGGATGCAGATCAACGCAACCATACAAATGCCTGTGACGATACGGTACATTCGTTCCCGCAGGCTGACCTTATGGTCAGAGACGATTTCAAACCATTTTTTTAACACTCAAAGTTTCCTCCTCTCGGCATGCCGTTTCCTCTCCCGGCATGCCCCCGGCAGACTGTCCAAAGACGCAAAGGCAGCCCCCAGACAACCTGCCGGAAAATTCTATAATCCGGCAATGCTCTCACAGATCTCTTCATACATGCGAAGCAGCGCCGCATGATTCTCATGGATGTATTCCACATCCCCGCTCTTTCCCGCCATCTCCAGCGCCTTCGCCTGTGCGGAAAGTTCTTCCGCCCCGATGGTCAGCGACGTACTCTTCAGCGCATGCACCTTAATGGCATAATCCTTCCAGTTGGCATCTTCATACAGGGAGATGATCTCATCTCTCTTTGCCTCCGCCTGCGAATAAAACATCCGAAGCATTTCCAGATAGAATTCTTCCTCGCCGCAGCAATAATCAAGACCCATCTCCACATTCATGCCTACCGAAACCAACCGGTCATAAGGAATCAAAGAGCCTGACGAGGCGCCCTCTTCCTCCTGGCTCATACCGACTGACGCCGTCTCTGCCAGTGCTTCTCCGTCTGCTCCTTCTTGAAGCTTCGCCTCTTCTGGCATGTCTGACGCCGCCAGGACATCCTCTTCCGACACGGCTATATGATCTGCTTTTCCCGGTATGCCTGCCTCAACCGCAAAATCTACTTCTCCCGATATGCCTGCCTCAACCGTAAAATCTGCTTCTCCCGATATGCCTGCCTCAACCGCAAAATCCGCTTCTCCTCTTCCGCCTGTCTCTATTGCAGGCTCCGCCGTGCCTACAATACTTTGCCTGGCAGCCGTCTCCCCGCCATACCGTATACAATTCTTCGGCAGGACCTTCCGCAGTGTCCGCTCCAGAACGGCACGTTCGATGGGCTTGGGGATAAATTCCGTGAATCCTTCATTGCGGAACATCTCTCTCGCACCGCTGATGGTATTTGCCGTCAGCGCGATCACCGGAAGATCCTGGTACATCCCGTCATTGATCTCCCGGATATACCGCAGCGTCTCCACACCGTCAAATCCCGGCATCATATGATCCAGGAAGACCACGTCGTACATCACGTCCATACACCGTTCTATCGCTTCTCTTCCACTTAAGCAGGTTTCCACTTCTATCCCGTAAGTGCCCAGGACTCCCTTGGCAACTACCAGATTCATCTCCTCATCATCCACTACCAGGACCCGGACCCCTTCGCAGGTGAACGGCCTTCTGCCTGCCGCCTGGGCTTCTTCAAATCCATTCTCCCCTGTCTCGCCGTTCAGAAGATTCGCCACAGCGAGCGCGGAGAACGGCTTATGGATCGCAAGAAGCCTGCTCTCTCTGCTCAGAACATACTCCTTCTCCGCGATCACAACTACCCTCAGCGTCTCTGCCAGTTCTTCATAATATTCCACGTTCTCTTCATATTCCCTCTGCGCGATAAATACATGGGTCAGATCATACATGCGCTGCAGCTTAAGCAGCCCCTCGAAATTATGCGCCTGATGCCCTTCGATCCCAAGACCGTACATCAGATTCGCGATCAGTCCGTCATAATATTCACGGATCTCATCACAGACGTATTTCTCCGGTCTGAAATAACATGCGATACATAACTGCTCCGGATGATTCAGCGCAATACACGGGCGATCGTCCGCGATCCTCTGCGGGATCGCAATATGCGCCTGAAGCCCCTCCTGATCCTGACTGTCAAAATGCAGAAAACCTCCCATGGCATTGAGAAGCCCTCTTGCGATCGGAAGCCCAAGTCCAAGCCCGCCGGCAAAACGGTTGCTTCCGGAATCTGCCTGATAAAACTCGTCGTACATCTGCGTCAATTGAGAATCCGTCATTCCGATGCCGGTATCATAGATATCTATGATCAGATTGATCCCGTAACTCTCTTCCCGGTAATCAATACGGACGTCAAGCCCGCCCTCTTCCGTAAACTTGATGGAATTCTCCACCAGGATCTTAAGGACATGAGATATCTTTTCCGCATCTCCGATAAGAACTGCCGGAATCTTCGGGTTGATATCGAATACCAATTCCAGCTGATGGATATTGCTCTGCATCGCCGTCATGGTGATCACATCATTGAGTACCGACGTGATCATATACTCTTCCCTTGCCGGCGTCAGCGTACCTTCTACGATCTCCGTATAATCCATCATATTGTTGATCTGGTTAGACAGCCGTCTGCCCGCCGTCTTGATCGACTGTATATCCGCCCTGAGTTCAGGCGAGATCTCTTTTCCTAAGATCACCTCGCTGATTCCGATCACCATATTAATAGGCGTACGAAGTTCATGAGACACATTCGACAGGAAAACCGCATTCTGCCGTCCTGCCGTCTCAAGCTCCGCAAAGGTACCCTCGTACCGCTTCCTCTGTTCTCTCCGTCTGTTGGTCCAGTATCTTGCAAGCGCCGCCCCGCCTAACGTCACCGTTGTTCCGAGCACAAGGCGCACGGCTTCCTCAACCTCCATGTCATACGATATGGTATGGAGGATCAGAAAATGATACAAAAGCCCCAAAAGATACAGGCCCTCTATCATCAATAGCATCCACTTTTTATTCAGCATGAATAAAGACAGGATCATGATACATGCCACCGCGGGCATATCAAAAAGACTCTCTCTATGTACCCCAAGGAAAAAGAATTCAACCATCATAACTCCGGCGCACAGATTCTCATAGACCGCTCCCGTGCCGATCCTTCCGATGTGGAGAAACCATACGCTGAAATTACCGGTCAGGATCACCGGAACCATCCAAAGCTCCCATGGCATAACCACCGTAATCAAAATCATCATCCCGCTGAATACCGAGATGATGACTGCCAGAAGCAGATGCTGACTTGTCTGCCCTTCCGTTCCCATTAAGCCTCAAACTCCTTTGCAACCCGTCTCATAAGTTCATGCGGCTGAAACGGCTTCTTTAGATAATTCACTGCCCCTAATTTGATCGCACTCTTTACATCCTCTTCATCTCCCGATGCAGTCAGAAAGATGACCGGTATGTCAGCCGGTATATCCTTCATACGTTCAAAAGTCTCGATCCCGTTCATCCTGGGCATCTCAATATCAAGAAGGACCAGATCCACCTTCTCACTCTTAAGCTTATCAAGCGCCTCTTCTCCTGATTCTGCAAAAAGCACGTCGTAATACTTTCCCAGGATCATCTTCGTCCTCACAAGATTCATTGAGTCATCATCCACTACCAAAATACGTCTCTGCATACAGCTGCCTCCTATATTTCAATCTTTGAGATTGTTCAACCTCTGTTATATTCATTTTAAAACAGGTTGACATTAAAATCAAGTCACTTCTTAACTAATCCCCTGACTTATTCCATGCCGATCCTCTTTCCGGCTCTGCGCCGTTTCTTGCAGCCATATGCAGGTCTCTTTACCTTGTGATCTCGCTTATGATATTCTCCCTCATCATCTTCCATGCAGGGAACAGGACTGCCGCGGCTGCGATCCCCACATTCAGGAACATGACCCCGATCCACACCAGGTTCGGGACACCCGCCGTCCGGTGCAGGAACTTTAGTACATGCGCCATATAATAATCCATCCCCCTGCGAAGAAGATGATTATAGGTCAGGAAGATGAACACATCTGCCAACACTCCATACAGGATCCCGGTCTGTAAGATCATCTTGTAGAATCCTCCGTCTGTAATTCCCATTGCCCGGATGATCCCATATTCCCTCCGCCTCGCAAGAATCGTATAGTTCATGCTGTTCGCGATATGAAACAGGCTGATGACAAGCAGGATCACAGCAATACTCGTGAAAAAGACCTGCTGTTGCTTCAGATAATTCTTCTGAGTCTCGATCGCACTGATATAATCCTGTAATACGGCTTTCGGAACATCACGTATCACCTTAAGGATCTGACCGCTTACCTCTTCTGCTTTTGAAGCTTCCTTTAGCGAAGCATGGATAAAATTATAACCGATGATCCCGAAGTTCTCTTCCATCTGTTCATTTGTCATGATCAAACTGTTCATCAAGGCATCCTGGTAAACTCCTTCCTGTAGGAATCCCTGTTCCCGCGCCAGAGGGCGGCTTACGATCGCCGCGATCTCAAATTCTTTCTCTATATAGTTCTCTTCACCGCTTTGAAACTTCAGCAATTCATCCGTGTAACCATCCATCTTAGGAACACGCAAAGTAATCGTATCTCCCGGTTTTTTGCCGTAAAAGTAATAATTCCCCTGTCCGTCCATGAGGGCGACCGCAATGATCTTATTCCCGTTCTTGAGGTCTTGGGGATCGACCTCGCCCTCCAGGGTAAATCCGCTAAGCTGCCGGATCATCTCTTCTTCATAGCCATATACGTCATATTTTATTTTATAGGCTCCATCCTCCTGCGGCAGACAGATCCCTCCGTAACGCCGGACAAAATAATCCTCTGCATTCTGTTGATCAAAGAAAGAATCCCACTCTAACTCCTCAATGCAGGCTACTTCTCCAAAAGTGAATTTTGCAGCATATACCTGCTTTGTTCCCGGTATATTTTTGATCTGATCTGCCGCCGATTCCGGGATCGTATCACACAGCGAATTCGATTTCAGGGATACGCGGTATTGGGAACCTAGTCCGTCGTCCGATCTCAGGGAAAGCTCTGCATGAACCTTCAGATTCTCCGTCATGTAAGCCGTACACAAGAAGATACAGCCTCCGACGGACAAGGACAAGAGGATCCCCGCCACTTTCTTCTTATTGGCAAACATGAATTTTTGCACCACCACGCCCGCCATATCCGGAGCCGGACGCAACGCATATATTTTCCTCCTTCTTGTAAAAGAAGTATCCCCGCTCATCACTTCTTTCAGGGACTGCTTTCCAAGCGACCGGACCACCATCAGCGCCGCCGCCCCCAATGCGGCAAACAGGAATCCGAAACCAAACAGCATGGCGTCCCATGACAGATAGAAATGCACTGCACCTACTCCTTCCGCCAATGTCTGGTCCGCAACGGACAATCCCTTCTCCGTCACACCGACGCCCACGCCTTTTCCGCCGAAGACACCGCTGAATTTCTGATATATAAGGCTTAAGATCCCATTTCCCATCAGACACCCCAAAGGATAGCCTGCCAAAAACAACATCCAAAGCTCCAGGATCAGTGTCCCGCCGATCTGTCCCCCGCTGATTCCTAACGCCTGCAGTATCCCATACTCAGAAGTTCTTTTTGACACTGAGATATTGAAGACACTGTATATAACAAAGATACTGAACAGACAGAGCAGAACGATCATTCCGTTATAAGCAAGATTGTAGTCGCTCTGTAATTTCAGGACGATATAGGTGAAGTTCCCTTCTTCATCCGTCAAACCGAATTTCACGATCTCATATATACTTGCCGGCTCTTCCCCGCCAAGATATTGGATCACTTCGTCATTTCCCTTGACAGCATCAGAAGAGATCTTATACGCTCTCAGAAAAGCGTCCAGCTGCTTATACAGCTTCTCTTCCTCTGCGAATCCAAGATACAGGAACATCTGGCTTCCGCGCCCTGCGAAAGCATCACTTACAAAGATCTCCATCTTGTCGGAATCTGCCGCCCACTCGCTTTTCAGGACGCCGGTCACGACAAACTCCCTCTCTCCGATCCGGACGGGATCGCCGGGATCACCGGAGAAACCCAGGTTGCTCAATACGAAGCCGTCCGCCGCGATCTCATTCTCCTTCCTGGGGAGCTTCCCCTTTAGGAGATCTCGGTGTACCATCTGCCGGTAAGTCTCGTCGGTGCGGACAAAGTAGATGAGAAATTCTTCCGAAACTACATCCCGGATCTCACATGTGCCGTATCTCCTGAGTTGATATCCGTTCTCCCGCTCTCTTCTCTCCTTTTCACTGCCCGGTCCTTCCTGTTCCTTCTGTTCGCCGCATACGATCGCCTGCAGCTGCTCCGGCTCCGTCTCGATATAATAATGCCAGTCTCCATGGATCGTCTTACTGTTAGCCAGATCGTTTTTCTGGCTGCTGTAGATGAGCGAACCGATCCCCGAGAGCAGCGACGCCGTTAATAAGATACTCGCAAAGATTGCCAGAGTCTGGCTCTTGTAATACCGCATATATTTCCAGGCAAGCTTTAACATACGCCATCACCGCCTTTTACCGGAAAGATTCTTTTTCCGGTGACGATCTGCCCGTCTTCCATATGGATCACCCTGTCGCAAGTCTGTGCGATCGCCTCGTTGTGAGTTACCATGAGGATCGTCTGCTTGTATTTTCTGCAGCTTGCCTTTAACAAACCGATCACCTCAATGGTGGTGGCTGAGTCCAGATTGCCCGTGGGCTCGTCGCAGAGCAGCACCTGGGGCTTATTCACCAGCGCCCTTGCAATGGCGACCCTCTGCTGCTGTCCGCCGGATAATTCACTTGGATATTTCGTGCGTTTCTCCCAGACGCCGAGTCCGCGCAGCAATTCCTCGATGTACTTCCGGTTGATATGCTTCCCTCTGTCAAAGGTTACCGGCAAAGCTACATTGTCATACACGTTCAATACCGGCATCAGACTATAATTCTGAAATACAAAGCCAATATTCCTTCTGCGGAAAATGGTGAGCTTCTTCCTCGGCAGCGAGCCGATCTCCCTGTTTTTCACGAAGATCTTCCCTTTTGTCGGATAGTCCAGGCCGCCGATCAGATTGAGCAGTGTAGACTTGCCGGAACCGGAGGTTCCTACAATGGCGGCGAATTCTCCTTCTTCTACCTGCAGGTTGATATTTTGCAATGCATGCACCTGATTCTCTTTCTCTCCGTATATTTTCTCCACATTCTGTAATTCTAATATACTCATCCGCTGTCACTCCTTTATCCTAAGATATACATCAGTATACCCTCCGCATCTTGCAATATCTTTACAAACGGACGATCAGTTCTTACAGTTTTGTAAGAACACGGAGAAGCAGCTTCCTTCCCCATATTCGGATACTGCCGTAATGTATCCTTTCTCCTCTTCCAGGATCAGATCAGACAGGTACAGCCCGATCCCGGAGCCTTCCGCATCTCCCGCCTCCGGACTTCTGTAGAAGCGCTTAAAAATATCCGTCAGTTCTTCCTGCCGGATTCCTCTCCCGTTATCTGCAACCTGGATTTCTGTATATAATTCATACGGACGGACACGGATCATGACCGAACCGCCTTTTTCCGTATATTTGACCGCATTTTCCAACAGGTTGACGAACACCTCCGCCGTCCACTTTCGGTTATGGTATAACCGCCGGTCCTCGAATGGCTCCAGGATCAGACGGATTTCTTTTTGTTCCATCTTCTCATAAACCGTATCTACCGCATCTAGAATAGTCTGCCGGATCGTCGTATCGGAAGCTTCAAAACCCTCGATATTCTGCTCCAATTTCACCATCTTAGACAGTGACTCGATGATCCAGGTAAGCTTTTCCACTTGCCTGTGCATCTTATCCGCGAACTCGGCTCTTTGTCCCGGCGCAAGCTCTTCTCTGCCAAGGATCTCCGCATAAAGCAACAGATTCGCAAGGGGAGTTTTCAACTGATGAGACATATCGGACACCAGGCTTTTCACCTGCTCCTTTTCCTTCTCTGCGCTCCCGGCATGGCTCATCAGCACTTCCTGTATCTGCATGATCTTACTTACCAGGGCAGAATACTCCCCTTCCTCCATATCCGGATCCCCCTCGCATCCCGGGTATACGATCATTTCCTGGCTTAATACGCTGTCCAGAAGACGGTCGATCATACGGTAGGTTTTTCTTTTTTGACAGATACCATAAATAACAGCCAGACATAACATTGCCGCCAAGATCATCGCGATCCACATAACTTCATTCCTCATTTCCCGGACGAACGCCTGAATGGGCATCATGGATCATGGGTTTTCTTTCCAGATATACCCAATCCCATGTACGGTCTTGATCCAGACAGGGTTCGACGCGTCGTCTTCTATTTTTGCCCGAAGCCTGCTGATATTAACAGACACCGTATTATCATCCACATATCTTCCGCTGCTGTCCCAGATCTTCTCTAAGATCTGCTCTTTGGAAAGGATGTGGTTCTTATTCTCCGCCAGATACAGGAGCAGCCGGTACTCCAACTTACTTAAGGGAACTTCCTCTCCGTGCTTTTGCACCTTACACGTACCCGGATCTATGAGCAGGGAACCGGCGGCGATCTTCGCCGTTGCCGATCTTTCCTGAAGGATCCGCTTCATCCTCGCCTTTAATACGCCAAGAGAAAATGGCTTTGATACGTAATCATTTACCCCTAATTCCAGAGCCTTGATCTCGTCTAACTCCGTATCCCGGGCGGTCAGCATGATGATCGGGATATTACTATAGACGCGCACTTCTCTGCAAAGATCGAAGCCTGTCCCGTCCGGCAGGTTACAGTCGAGAAGGATCAGATCATAGCTATTCTTTGCGATCTTGCCCAGGCCGTCTCTTTTCGTTCCGCTCTCTGTGACTGCATATCCGTCACTTGAAAAAGAGAAGGATAACCCTTCTCTTAGATCAATATCATCTTCTACTATCAATATTCTAAACTTATCCATCCCTTTATTCCTTCTAACCTTAAGCCTCAAACGAATCTACATCTTATGCATTCTCACCCATTGTCCTCTGATACATACGCCGTACACTGTCTTTGTCAATTTCGACATGATTACTTGTTCCAAGTATAACACAAAACACTTTAATACTCAATGAGTATCCTTCTCTTCTCTCCGTCCGGAAATGTATATAAGAACACTGCCGCAGTATCCTTACACGCCCACAGAAACGGGATCGTACACTCAATTTCAAATCCGGAATCTCCGGTCAGCATCTCAACCAGTTCTACCTTATCAAAGCATTTCTCATCGTCTATGTCCATGCTCCGCAGTTGTTCCCCAAGCACCTGATACAGCCCCTCTTTCGTGATAGGATCCTCCAATATCTGCCGGAACCTGAACTGACGGTCCGTAAACCGGTTAGTATTAAGCACCCTAAGCAGATATTCCGTCATCTGCTTAGGCATCACTTCCTCGATCCCTACCACCAGCTCCTCCTCTTCATGATCACGGATCTTAGAGATCAGTGAACCAATCACTTCGGGAAATACAACTACAAAATCCATTCCGCCGTTGATACGGATTCTATATTCTTTCACCGCCTCGTTATCCCCTTTTTTCCATGCCCGCTATTCCCGCGCCAAAGATCATTCCCCAAGCTCTTCTATAAGATGAACGATAGAGAATATACTGATATACTATGATCAATATACAGACCGCCGCGTTAAACCCGATCATCGGATATTCATTGGAAGAAATCACTCCGTCGTTCTGCCACAAAGTCATTGTATAATAGACGAACATCAAGATCACCGCCGCCGCTGTCGGCAGAACAAATACCTTTTCTATCTGTTCTTTTAAGATCCGGTTCAGATAATCCTGTCCGGCTCCCAGCTTCTTCACATCCATCAGCACACGCTTACTCTTCACAGCAACCGTAATACTTCTGGTGTACCCAATCACTCCCGCCGATACCAGACAAATCACCGATACAAATATAAATATCAACAACAACGTTGCATAAGTCAGCACAAAATTCCGCTCCATAAGCGGAACAAACACCGGGCTGTATTTCCAGTCCACTTCAATCTCCGGGCGCTTTGGATAAAGCACAACCGGCTCGCCGTAATCATAATCCGCTTCCACCCCCGCCCGGTATTCATCATAGGACGCGATCACACGCATACGTTCCGATATCGAATCACAGTACCGCGCATACAATTCCTTGGAAAATGCGTAAGCATCCCCCGTCTCTGACACGTTAAACAGTATCTGCGTCATCTGAAACTCCTTGGACAATCCCTCCTTTAACTCGGCAAAATCCTCATCATTTAAAATATAGACCGCATCCCCGTCCTGCCCGCGGCCATAGAAGAAACTGCTGTATTCTACAGTTCCCGCAAAGGCAAGCTCTTTTCTTACCCCTGTATCCGTATTCTCCGCCATATCCAGATCATCCGGTAAAAACCAATAATTTTCCGTATTATTTTCCCGGTTGACATACAGGTAAGTTCCCGGCTCTACCTCCACTTTCTTTCCTGCCGCCTCCGAGAATCCGCCGGCACTGATAAAATTCTTATAATAGTCCTTCTCCCGGTACTCTTCCATCAGCATACCATTCTCATCATAATTCTCCCTTGCCACGCCGCTGCCAAGCAGACGCGCCATCTCTGCCTCCCGGTAATCCGTGATCTCTACGCCATACTCCGAAGCAGCAGCCTTCACCTCATCCATCGTTAACCCTTCTGCATCCCCAAGATAGCGGAAGGACATATCATTCTCCTCGCCTGCCGCGGCCGACGCCCCCTGGATATAATTCGTTGCAGAGTAGAATATCGCAAATAAAGCGCCCGCCAGAAGAAGCGTGATGATCAGCATATTGCGTACAACAGACACTCCCTGAAATTTCAACATTCCAAACGAGATCAGGTGCCTGTAGTATTTCTGCGGATTTTTCCCTCGCTTGTGGACCGCGATCGAATATACCATGATCCGGTACAGACCGATCAATACCAAAATGTAAAAAGCATACGTGAAACCGCCGAGCACCATTTTAAAGACCATACTGATCACAAACGGAACGATAAGTCCGCCCAATATTCCCAGCGCGATCAAGATCAGGCCTGTGACCAGATATTTCCGGTCAACATTTTTCCTGATCGGCTCCGTTCTGCGCTCCTCATTTAAGATCTCAATTAGATCTGCCCGTTTCAAAAATCTGCCCGTCATTCCCATGATCATAACAGATACCGTCAATACGAACACAGCCGAGCCAATGAAACCAGACCAGGATAACCCAAATCCATCGCCTTCCACACTCTGGATCAGATACTCGTATAATTTGCCAAAACCAAATGCGATCATACCGCCCGCAAGAATGCTGACCGCAGATAATTTCCCAATGAGCAGGAGCATCTCTTTCATTATCGTTCTTGAAAGCATACCTTTCGCCGTTCCAAGAGCCATGAGGATCCCCGCCTCCCGGCTCTTAAAGCGCAGAAACAGCCCCGTTGCATAAATGGTGAACAGTACACATCCCGTTACAGCCACCGCATATACCATATACAGCGTTTTTCTGGAATCCCCGCCCGCCGGCAGCCGGCTCTGCACGAAGGGGCTCAGCATGAATAGCGTCAAAGCTGACACCAATAAGACAGACAGCGAAAAGCACAGACTGAATTGTCTGTAGTTCCCTTTATTATATTTCCTCAGTTTATTTAACACATTAAGCAGCGTCATCGTTCTCACCACCATTCAATTTCCTCAACACATCCAGAAGCTTCTCTAAAAATGCTTTCCTGTCTCCATTGTTGATCAGTTCTGAATGAACCTTCCCGTCCTTCATCATGATCACACGGTCACAATAGCTTGCGGAAAAAGTATCATGCGTCACCATCAGCGTCGTTGCTCCCAGGGTTTTCTTCGCCTCAATAAATGCCTGGATGACCGCCTCGCTGGAACGGCTGTCTAAGTTCCCCGTCGGCTCATCGGCAAGGATCGCAAGCGGATCGTTCATGAGAGAACGCGCTACCGCCGTCCTCTGCTTCTGTCCGCCGGAAATCTCTGCCGGATATTTATCTGCAATCTGTTCAATACCGAATAACCGCAGGAGTCTTCCCGCTTTTTCCTCCATCAATTGATAATCCTCTCCCCGGATCACCTTCGGCACACACACATTCTCAAACACGGTGAGACCGTCAAGCAGCATAAAATCCTGGAATACAAAGCCTAACTGCTCATTCCGTACCTTCGCGATCTCCTCTTCCCCAAGCCTTGAAAGACTGGTACCGTTCAAAGTGATCTCCCCCTTATCGCAGGGATGGAAACAGGAAATACAGTTGAGCATGGTGGTCTTACCGCTTCCGGACGCCCCCATGACCGCCGCAAATTCCCCCTTTTTCACCTCGAAACAAACGTCCTTTAACACCTCATACGTTATCTTTCCTGTCTTATAACTTTTGAATAAATGTTCTACTTTTAACATGAGAGTTCCTCCTTATTTCTCTTTATAATTCAGAATACTCCCACGGATCATTTTTTCAATATGCATTGCCTAAACTAATATAACGACCGCCTAAACTAATCAGAAACGACATAACAAGCGGTTGACAGCAATGCAAAAAGCCACAAGACTTTTCTCATCTCATGGCTTTCACTGAACTTATAAAGTTTCCGGTAACGGTATGATATTTTTCATTACAAACTTCCCGTTCTCCTGCCGGATCACACACTCTCCGTTATACTTCTCTACTGCCTTTTGGATATTGGGAATTCCAAATCCGTGCAGAAATCCATCTTCTTTTGACATACCATTCATTCTCCCTGCTGCCGCGTGATTCTCAAACACGATCATCAGCACGTCATGGATACTGCGCGCTTTTACCGTGATCAGCCTCTGCTCTGGCGGCAGCTTCACACTCGCCTCGATCGCATTATCCAACGCATTGCCAAAAATGGTACTCAGATCCATCGGCTCGATAAATCCGCCATCCTCAAAGTGGAGCACCGCCGAGAAATCTATCTGCTGTTCTTTGGCTTTCTTCGCCTTATCGTGGATGATAACATCCAAAAACTCATTTCCCGTGTGGATATACTCCTCATAATCCGAAATCCGCCGGCGAAGATCCGATACCATCTGCTTTGTCTCTACACTGTTCTGTCTCTCCAGGATGAGCAGATGATTTTTCATATCATGGTACAGCGCACGCACACGTTCCTCATCTTTCGCTCTCTCCTGATAATACGAAAACTGCTGGTTCATTCTCTCTATGGTCTGCTGTTTCTTTAACTCCTGCTCCCGGATACAAACTGTATTTTTAGAATACAGGAAGCTTACAACAAAACTGGCTACAAGAAATATATTAATAATATACACGAGTGAATTGGACAATATCCCTAAATTCAAGTATTCATAAGCAGATAACATGTTAACCGCTAATGCAATCGAAAAACTTAGTGATACGACCAACGTATCTTTCCTTCCGAACCGATACCGCCAGTTCCTGACCAGCATATAGATACCAGTTAGTACTAATGCCCTGATGATCAAAGCAAATACATATATTTCCCACCGAAGCATATGTACCCCGTCTACTTCAACCAGCGCAGCTTCCCCATATAACCACTGTAAACAGGGAATACTGATTATTTCAGGCAGGTATACTACCAGCAAACTAAACAATTCGTAACACACAATTCCCTGAGAAATAGAATCCTTGTAAATTATGTTTAAACAAACAATGTAGATCACAGCTGTTAAAAAAAATTTATATGCACCTAATGATGTTAACCATGTCGTAATCCATGCTATACAAAAATTGACACATGCCGGAAGAAATTTCCAAAATGGAGAAGAAAAACGAGGATTTTTACATAAATGTATGTAAATCATATACAAGCCTGCCACTTCTGACACTGTCATGATAAAATCCAGAATATAATAAAGCCCCATTACAACCTGTCCCCCCAGTAATCCGCCAGCTTCTCCATCACAAGCTTCCGTTTAGGCTGACTGATCGGCAGTTTCTCTCCAGTGGTCAATTCCAGTTCCAGCTTGCCCACCCTCTTTACAAAAAGGAGGTTCACCAGATAGCTGGAATGACAGCGCAGAAAATGAGCCTCCGTCAGCTCCGCCTCAAGCTCTCTCATTTTCTTATAGGAAATAATCTCACCCTTATCCGTATGCAGTTTCACGTTCCGGTTATAAGTCTCCAGATACCGGAGTGTATTCAGATCTATCCTGTGCTGTCCCTCTCCATTCTGTACAAGGATGTATTTCTTATCGTCACGCCTGTAATTCTTAAGCCACTTATCCAGTTCATTCTTCAGACGTACATAGGCGATCGGCTTGATAATATAGTTCCAGGCACGGTATTCATATCCTGCCAGAGCGTATTTTGCCAGAGAAGTCAAAAAGATAATGCTGACCTTCTCATCCTTTTTCCGGATGCGCTTTGCCGCTTCCATGCCGTTCATGGTATCCATCTGGATATCCAGAAAGATAAGATCCAGTTCTATTTTATTACATTCGGTTAATTCCAAACCGTTCTTAAATGTTACTGTACGTATTTCTATGCCTGTTTCACCGGCATATTTCCGGATCATTTCCTCAAGCTCTGCCACAAAATCCTGCTCGTCATCACAAATTGCAATGTTATACATAATACCGCCACCTCATTGGGAATCTATCTTTTCCATTATAATTTATCTGGCAAAAATTCTCAATCACCAAATCGGATCAATGACGGGAATACATCTGCTTTTCCTGCACATAATCCCCTTCGTAATCGTTATTTTCTCTATCCACAATTCTCCTTTGTGAATTTAGAATAATTTTGTCGTGTTATTCTGTAACATACATATTGCTGTAAATATCCAAGATAGAATCCTTCGGGCGGTTAATCCCTATATCTGTTAAGTGGATCTCTGTCTCACGCATTTGGGCTATGAACTGTGTAATGTCCTCGCCGACAGACTTCGGAACAATTATTTTCTGCCCCTCCTGTATCAGTTGGAATAAACGGAATACATCCAGTCGGTGCTTTTTTATATCCCTTGAGTTTACATGGAGTCCTTCGATCTTTTTGCTTTTCAGATCCAACCATGCTTTCATTTTCAGAGGAATGATATGCTCTACATCCAATATGGAAATACCCTCAGTAACGGTTCTTCCATCTAAAAGGAATCGATAGTAATCGTCATTGAGAAGAATAGCAGACAGACTGGAAACTTCATCATCAATATGCAGCGGCATAAGATGTGTATCTGGCTGCAAAACCACATTACTCTGCGGTCGTGAAAACAACTCGATCATTTTGGGATAAGCTGGATTTGTCGGATCTATGAAACGATAGAACTCTGGCTTGCCGTTGCTGCGCTGTCTGGCATGATAACCGCCAGTTTCGATAAATAACCAGAAGGCTTTTGCGAAATCTGTAGTCAGAGCCTCGACCGTCAACACCATATCGATGTCTACGGTCTGCCTGAAATCAAGACCTGCATCGTTCATCAAAAGATCACAGGCAAAGCCGCCGATCACCGTATACTGATCTTTAAAATTACTGAAATATTCACGAAATATATTAATACCGTTTACCATTTGATCTTCTCCTTATTCTTCCTCTTTAATAGGCAATTCATG
>OFGR01001003.1_pt1 | contig 24870 bp, 16 predicted proteins | sample 1521811 | NCBI WGS metagenome assembly OFGR01 (sample SAMEA3504098, study PRJEB24116) | mouse gut metagenome | biome: mouse gut; feature: mouse-associated habitat; material: faeces | place: Denmark | collected 2011
ATCAAGACCGTTTACGGCATGGGCTATCAATGGACGGGAGGCGAGGCAAAATGAAACGCGGCTTCCTTTCATCAAAACGACTGTTCCAGTGTGTTACGGCAGGGATGCTGTCAGCCATGGCAGGGATCACCATAAGTGTTTTTCTTGCGACAAAACAAACGGCGGTACTGATCGCCGGCGGGGCGCTGTCAACGTGCGCCCTGATCTGTCTTACTGTACTGACGCAGACGTTTGGAAAACGGCTTGCCCGGTTTACCTCTGACCTGTGCCAGACATTAGATTGCATGATCGCCGGGAATGAGGCGCCGCACTGCCCGCAGGACGGCGAAACCCAGCTTGCCAGAATCAGCCACCGGCTGACAAGGCTCTATCAGATCATGCAGGAAAACCAGCGGAAGGTGGATGAAGAACGCCAGGAACTACAGTCTCTTGTGTCTGATATTTCACATCAGGTGAAAACGCCGGTCAGTAATTTGAAAATGGTAACGGACACTTTACTTACCTACCCTGTATCTGACGCAGAGCGCACTGATTTTGTCCGGGGCATCCGCAGCCAGACGGACAAGCTGGATTTCTTATTTCAGGCTCTTGTTAAGACTTCCCGCCTGGAAACAGGCGTCATTCGTCTGGAAAAGAAAGCCTGCCGGCTCTTTGATACCGTGGCGCAGGCAATGAGCGGGATCGTCTATGCGGCGGAGAAGAAGGAGATCGCCGTGTCGGTGGACTGCCCGGAGCATTTGACCTTATCCCATGACAGCAAATGGACAACCGAAGCCTTGTTTAATCTTCTGGACAATGCTGTGAAATATACCCCGTCACGCGGAAAGATAACCGTGTCTGTGGTTCCATGGGAAATGTATGTAGAAATCAAGGTAAGCGATACCGGCAAAGGGATTTCCGAAAGCAATCACGCGGCGATCTTCCGGCGCTTTTACCGTGAAGAAGAAATACACGAACAACAAGGCGTAGGCATCGGGCTGTATCTGGCGCGCCAGATCGTGATGCAGCAAGGCGGTTATATAAAGGTAGTCTCAGTTCCAGGACAAGGTTCTGATTTTTCCATCATGCTTCCGGTACGATAATGAAACAGCGGATTCATACATTCTGAAAATGTCCGTGCCTCGTAACATTTCGCCCCGATTTTTAACAAAATTTCTTGTCCCCTCGGATATTTCTGTGACATTTGGATTTTATAATGACCTCATCAACAGGCAGACGCCTTGAAGGGAGCATTTTTGAATATGAGTATCTTAAAGACTATTGATCTGAAAAAGTATTACGGCAAAGAGCCAAACATCACACGTGCCTTAAACGGTGTGAACTTTACTGTAAAACAGGGAGAATTTGTCGCTGTGGTAGGAACCTCCGGCAGTGGTAAATCTACACTGCTTAATATGATGGGAGGACTTGATACGCCCACTTCCGGCAGGGTGATCGTCCGGGGAGAGGATTTGTCCGAAAAAACATCTGAAGAATTGACAATCTTCCGCCGCCGCAATATCGGATTTATCTTTCAGAATTATAACCTCGTTCCGATCCTGAACGTGCATGAGAATATCGTCCTTCCTGTGGAGCTGGACGGCGATAAGTACGACAGAAAGTTTTTGAAAGAAATCGTACATTTGCTTGCGCTGGATGGAAAGCTTCGGAATATGCCTAACATCCTCTCCGGCGGACAGCAACAGCGCGTGGCGATCGCGCGTGCACTGATGACGAAGCCTGCCATAATTCTTGCCGATGAACCGACAGGGAATCTGGACAGCCGCACGAGTTCTGATGTTATGGGACTTTTGAAACGCACCAGCCAGGAGTTCGATCAGACCATAGTGATGATCACCCACAACAACGAAATTGCACAGCTTGCCGACCGTATCGTCCGGATCGAAGACGGCAGGATCGTAGAGTAAGGGGGGAAGATCATGATCTGGCCTTTTGAAAATGATACCAGTTTCGTTATAAAGAAGCTTGCCGACAGAAGTTTTCGCGCGAATAAAATGCGGAATGTGATCGCCATTATTGCCATCGCGTTAACCGCAATCTTATTCACCAGTCTGTTTACACTCGGTATCGGCGTGAAGGAAAGCACACGGCAGGCGAATATGATCTTATCCGGCGGCGACGGCCATGCCAAACTGATCCATATGGATGAAGCTGAATATGAGACGATCAGCGGTCATCCGCTGGTTAAGGAGATCGCTTACTGCCGGAAGCTGGCGGACAGTGTTGATAATGAAGCGCTCTTAAAACGCCTTACATTATTCGAGTATTATGATGAAATCGGCTTGAAATACCTATCTATTGAGCCCACAAGCGGTCATATGCCGATAGAGGAGAACGAAGTCATTACGGATACCGCCACGCTCGACCTGCTGGATGTACCGCATGAGATCGGTGAAGAGATCACGCTGACACTCACGGTGCACAACCAACAGATCACACGCAGTTTCGTCTTAGCCGGCTGGTGGGAAAGCTATCCCGGAGTAAATTACGGAACCATCGCCGCATCCAAAGCCTATGTGCAGGCGCATACGGCGGAATTAACAGACACCTATGACCAGGATCACGTTGAGACGGGGACAATTACAGCACTCGTCAAATTCGAAAATGACGATAATATAGAGAACGATCTGGAAACTGTATTAAAAGAATCTGGATATTCCTCAGATGTTTCCTCTGCCAGCTATATCAACGCCGCGGCAAGCCCTCTGTATACGTCGTCAGAAAGCTCAACCGATCGGGGGACAAATTCAGCGCTCGCCTGTGCATTATTGGCGTTTTTACTTTCCGGATACCTGATCATCTACAATATCTTTCAGATCTCTATTCTGCGGGATCTACATTTTTACGGAATGTTAAAAACAATCGGTGCGACAGGACGGCAGATCAACGCCGTTGTCCGCAGGCAGGCAGGACGGCTTTCTCTCGTCGGCATACCAATTGGACTGTTGATCGGATTCTTTATCGGGAAACTTCTTTTGCCGTCACTGATGGTAAATACCGCCTTTTCTGCGAACGCCGCCACTGTATCGCCGCATCCGCTTATTTTTATCGGCGCAGCAATGTTTGCGTGGATCACGGTGCAGGTCAGCACTCGGAAACCGGCAAGGATAGCGTCGAAGGTGTCTCCTATTGAAGCGATCCGATATACGGATTCCGGTACGGATACCAATGGAAAGAAAAAGAAACGCCCGCATTCCGGCCATCCGGCAAGAAATATGGCATGGGCTAATCTTGGACGGAACAAGAAGCGGACTGTTCTGGTAATTTTGAGCCTTTCGGTGAGCATCATACTCACTAATATGGTTTTTACCTTCTCCCACAGTGTGGATCCGGCAAAGGCTATCAAAAATATGATGGATTCTGATTTTTGTATAGGGCAAAGTAAGCTTTTTGACGATTATAACGTCAGTGAAGAGAGCGCTCTGAGCGAAAGCTATATAACAGCCGTTCAACAGCAGGAGGGATTTGAGATCGGAGGCGCTGAATATGGATGTATCGCAGCGTACAAAAGCGAAACCACCAAGCAGACCTTCAACCAGCAGGACGACGGCAGTTTTTCCACCCACATCTACGGTCTGGATCCGTTCCCGTTCTCTCAGTTACAATTGGTGGATGGAGAACTGGACACAGAAAAGCTTGGAACGGGCGAGTATGTGTTAGAGGGAGCATTTTTCAACACGCGTGGCGTTATGGATGCGGGAAGTCTCAATCATGCGGTCGGCGACCGGGTTGAGTTGGTGTATGACGGGAATGTCCGGGAATTTACCGTGTTAGGCCATGTCGCGGCAAATGAAACGAATACCTATGATTGGGTTGGATCGTGTTTCTTTCTTCCCGGTGACGTCTATAAGCTGTTTACGGGAAATCATTATGCCATGAGCTATAAATTCGACGTGGCTGACGAGGCTGAGCTTGATGTAGATACGTTTTTGAAGGACTATACGACCGATATCGAGCCAGTAATGACATACAAATCAAAAAATACGATCATGGCGGGCGTTAAGGATATTCAGAATACGATCGCGGCGGTCGGCGGAACACTCTCATTCATTATCGGATTCATCGGTGTCCTGAATTTTGCGAATACCATATTGACCAGCATTTTCACGCGCCGAAGAGAACTTGCCATATTGCAGAGCATCGGTATGACGAACAGGCAGATCCGCGCCATGCTTTGCATGGAAGGATGTAATTACGCCTTAACTTCGGGGATTGTTTCGGCGCCGGTCTGCTTTATCGCAGCCTTTATGCTGATACGCCCGGTTTGTGAAAATGTCTGGTTCTTAGATTTCAAAGTAAATTTATTGCCATTGTTGATCGTACTGCCTCTGCTTTTCCTGATCGGTATGATGATCCCATATCTCACTTATCGAATCATAACCGGCAAAAGTGTTGTAGAACGATTAAAATAAGAGTCATCTTAATTCATCTAAATTCTCCGGAAGTTCGAAATATATCTTCTCACCTTTATTGACAACGATACAAGGCAGGCCCACGCGTCCTGCCTCCTTGATCGCATCGAATTCCGGCCTGGTATCCCTGTATGCCAGGAACTGCTTCAGCGGCAGCATGCCTGACGAAATATCAACTGCGGCATAGGGAATATCTGCCTTGGAAAGAGCCTCTTTCACCGGTGCACAGCCCGGTCAGTGCTCACTGGAAAATAACACTATTTTTTTCATGATCGTACTCCTCTCTATTCTATCGGATATCGTACACGCTTCGAAGCTTGATCCCCTCAATCTTTCCGGAGAAAACCTTTACTCGCTTCTCGTCCCCGTTCAGGTCAAAATAATTATCCGACAGGATCAGATCTTCATTCTCATTGCGGATCTCCACACTCTTTGCATATGCGTCTGCCGATACGACGATCTCGTCTCCCTCTATCCGCCAGGAAAGCGACGGATCTTCATAGCGGAAGTATTTGGGATAGGAGAAGATCACCGTGCCGTCCGAGATCACCGTACCATCCTGTCTCATCTCATAGCTTACATATTCCGAGAAGATATCGACGTCCGGCAGCAGCACCTTGTCAAGCCACACGCTGGTAAGCGCCGGGACCTTCACTTCCTGTATGCCTCCGTCCCTGATAATCTCTGCCTTTGCATTTCGTACCGCCCAGGAAACCTGTACGCTCTGCTCCTTTATCGTCTCGTTCGCCACATTCAGCCGGATGGACTTCTCGAATTCAAAATGCTCCCGGTTCATATCGGCTTCCTGCGTCATCATGCCTTCCTCCTGACAGGAGATCATGAGCGGAGCGAAGAAACGCTTCTCCGCATAATGAAGAGCCTTCCATCTTCCGCAGTAATCCACGGACGACCAGGAGATCACCGGCCAGCAGTCGTTCAGCTGCCATACGATCGCGCCCATGCAGCGTCCCCGGTTTCTCCGGAAATGCTCTACCCCGTACCGGATCGCGTCTGCCTGCAGAAGCTGTGATGCATAGATCAGAGTGTCGAAATCTGTCGGATACAGGTAGGTCTGCTGCAGATAATTCATGATCTTTCCATTCGCGCCATAATTGCGCTGATGCTTCTCCATCACATAGGAGAAGATATTCATATCCTTCGGATCGTCCGTGAACGTCTCGATGGTCTTCCTGCTCGGGAAAGACTGGAACCCGAACTCCGACGCATAGCGGAAGAAATATTTACGATATTCGGAGAACGGCTTGTTGCCGTGCCATACCGCCCAGTAATGCACGTCTCCTCTGTCCGGGCTGTTGGGCTCGTCAAAGGCTCCTCCTGACGACGGGCTTGCGGGCCAGTAGAAGGTCTGCGGATCATACTCTGCCAATACCTCCGGGATCAACTGCTCATACATGATGATATAATCCCGCACTTCCGTCTTCTTAGTAACCCAGTGATGCCCTTCCTCCACGAACATCTCCATCTCATTGTTGCCGCACCAAAGTCCCAACGACGCATGGTGGCGGAGCCTCTTCACATTGTCAATGAATTCCTGCCGGATATTTGCCTTGAACTGCGGCGTCAGCTCATACACGGCACAGGCAAACATGAAATCCTGCCAGACGATCAAGCCTAATTCATCGCAGATATCATAGAACCAGTCCTCCGGATAATAACCGCCGCCCCACACACGGATGGCATTATGATTTGCCGCCGCGCACTGCTCCAAAAGCTTCCGCGTCGTTTCCGGCGTGACTCTTCCCAACAGATGATCCTCCGGGATGTAGTCTGCGCCCATGGCAAAGACGGCGACGCCATTTATCTCATGGGCGAAGCTTTCCCCCCACTCGTCTTTCTCGATCCGCATTGCCATTGTCCGAAGCCCGATCCGTCTCTCCCAGACATCGGCGGGTTCGCCGTCTGCATACAGCGTTACTTTCACCGTATATAACGGCTGCTCCCCGTATCCGTTGGGCCACCAGAGCTTTGGTGATTCGATCCGGATCTCTGAAGGAGAATCCGGATAACGCAGAAGGATCCCATCCGGCGACATGATCTCTACATCGTACCCGAACTCCTCTGCAGCCGCGTCCTCGCCTGCAGCGCCTATCTCCCCTGTATTACGAAGCACCTGAACATGCAGCGTCACATCTGTATCCCTGTGCTCCTGTCTGATATAAACGCTGTCGATCCTTGCCTTCGTCACTCCGATCAGCGACACCGGGCGGAAGATCCCTGCGTCCGGAAGATGCGCCCCCCAGTCCCATCCGAACATACAGTGCGCCTTCCGGATATGGACAAATCCATCCATGGCATCCTCTGACCCCATCGTCCGGCATTTCGCGAATTCTTCTCTGATATACCGAAGCGGAGAGCGGAGCACTACCCGCAGCTGGTTCTTCTCTTCCTTCAGACGGCAGGTCACATCATATTCCCAAACCCTGTGCATATTATACGCTTCCCCGATCTGCTCCCCATTGAGCCAGATATCCGCGATCGTATCCAGTCCGTCAAAATGAAGCAAGATCCGATCCTGCTTCATCAACTCCCGTTCCGGGTCAAAATATACCTCATATTCATAATCTGCTTCCATCAAAGAAAGCGCGTGATCCTCATTGTCCTTCCAAAACGGATCCTCCATATTCCCGTTACGCAGCAGATCCGTATAGACCGATCCCGGGACCACCGCCAGCTGCGCCGCCTCTCCGACACGCCGCATCTGCCAATTCTTACTAATATATTGCTGTACCACCAATTTTCCCACCTTCACTACGCCTTCGGATACTCGTTACACAGCAGCCGATACGGCGCCTCATCCTCCTCGATCGCCGGGAACCGCCCGATCGGCTCATAGAACCGATTATCATGCTCATCATCATTACACATGGAAACTTCACCCAGAAGCACATCCCCGCTTCCCTCTTCCACATGGAAATCATGATACATGTATGGATAGATCGTAATACTCTCCCCCGGCGTCAGCTTCACTTTCGTACCTGCAGGTACTGTAAATTCCCTTCCGTCACAGTTCACGGTAACGTCTGTATCGGCAAATTCTCCTTCTTTCGTAGAATTATAGACTGTGATCAGCACATTACCGCCGCCTCTGTTGATGATGTCCTCCATCTTATTCCAATGAAAATGCATCGGCGCCATCTGTCCTTCTTTCACAAGCAGCAGCTTCTCCGCATAGGTCTTTGTATACTTATCCATCTTCAGATTCCCGTTTCGGATCGTAATGAGAGAAAATCCCACCTCGTCAAACTTCCCAAGCCCGTAGTCCGTGATATCCCATCCAAGCATGTTATCCCGGATCTCATCATATTCCGCCCCTTTTGTCTTCCAGTCTTCTGCCGTCCATTTACAAAACGGCGGGATCTCAAAGCCATGTGCCTTGATCATTTCCTCCATATGTCTGATTTCTGTATTGATCTTTGAACGTTTCATTCTGTCTCCTTTCCAGTCTGTAAGAATTCTTCCGCCTCGCGCCTCACCGCGCCAAGCTCTTCGCCTGAAAGGAACGTAAGTATGATCTTCTTATGTTCCACGGCGAACGGCTCCATCTTATGCAGGCTGTTCTCTTCTATATGATACGGCTTGCCGTAGACACTGGAATTCGCCGGTTCCAGCCCTATGACATAATCACCGGACGCAACAGACTTCCATTGCATGAAATACGGCAGTTCCTTTACATTATAATCTATTCTAAGCCCGATCCCCAGTTTTTGATTCAGCACTGCGGCAAATGTATTTCCCTCCGGATCTGCCGCCATCTCATGCAGGAACACATATTCCGGCTCATTATCCTTCGGCGGTTCCATCCGGTTCCAATGCATTACGTTCGCTGCTGCCGCTTCATCCCGCGGGGTCGCCTTCCTTGTGGGGATCAAGATCTCTGAGTCTTCGCACAGAAGTGGGTATCCTGCATTGATATGATATAACAGCATCATCGGTTCCTCACGGAATCCCTCATTGGTGATCTCATCCTCGATACAGATGCGATTCTCCCCATAACAAGTCGTGATCGTCCTGTGAAGCGTCAGGTTCTCTCCGAAGAGTTCTGCCTCACGCATCGTCCCTGACACCTTCATGACATAACTGTCCTCTTCCCACCGTGCCTCCACGCCCACATGTTCTGCCGGCGTCGTCCGGATACGTCCGTGCATGGGATAATCCTTCCCTGCGACCCGGCAAGGCGCACAGATATTCTCAAGCCCGCATGTAAATAACATCCCGCCCATGATACTGCGCTGCGCCTCCGCTCCGTTCGTATCAAAATGATTCCGTCCCATAAGTCCGGGCTTCGCAAGGAAGCTAATGTTATGCCCGCAAAAAGATACATCCGCAAGATCCAAGCATTTATCCGCCGTCACACTGAATCGAAGCGGGCCGTTCTTCACCTCATATGCCTTCATCCCCCTTGCACGTCCTTCCTCGTATGTAAACGGACGGACATAGGCAAGCTGCTGCATGCTGCCCACCATACGGAGCAATTCCTTCCTGTCTGCCACAAGCAATACCCCCATTCAAACCTTTTTAAGAAAGACAGCCCGCGCCAAAAAAAACCGGGCTGCCTCTTTCTCTTATTCTACTTCGACGCCTTCCACTCGTCAATCTGTTTCTGCATTTCTTCGATCACTTTATCAATGCCTGTCGCCTCTAACTTCTCCTGAAGCTTCGGCAGATATTCCTCCGGATCCACGCTTCCTGTATACAGTGATTTTCCGAATTCATCCATTACATTTCCGAACCCTGCCACCTCTGTACTGACCGGTTCCAGGTCAAAGTCGAAGCCAAAGGACGGCGCCTCCACAGATGAGCTATTGAACTCCTTGAACGTTGCCCACTTGTCAACCGGCTCATTTTCCAGTACATATGTGTTAAACAGCCCACCCTGTACCCAGTAGGAAACGGAGTAGTTCTTTCTCGTCTTTTCATTCAACTTGATCTTATTCTCATACACATATGGCTTTCCCTGTGCTTTTGCAGCTTCGTCTGCCGGAACCTCTGTTTTATCCCAGTGCTCGCCCTCGATACCGTAGTTCAGCAGATTCCTGAGATATTCGTCCGTGTTGACCAGATTCAGGAACTCCACCGCCTTCTCAGGATGCTCTGACTGGGCGTTGATCGCCGTCAATGCGCCGCGGGCGGAGATATTGGTCACATAGGTATCCATGATCGGCGTCGCCACCACTTCGTATCCGAGATCCTTGCCCCATACCAGTTCCGCATACGGCTGCCCGTCGCCCTTCGTTACGAAGCGCTTAATGGATTTGTCGTCGGAGGCTGTCGCCGCATCCTTATTAATGTAACCTGCCTGATAATATTCCCGCATGGTCTTAAGGGTAGACTTCATCTTCTCTGTCTCAAATACATTCTTAACGGTCAGTGTATCGTCGCCATACTCGATTCCCACCGGATTCTGGAGCAGATCCATATAGATCGGCGCGGAATAGCTGCTTGTGAGATACATCGGCACCACGTCCGGCTCCTTCTCCTTGATCAGCTTAAGCCATGGCTCCAGATCCTCCAGGCTGTGGATCTCGTCTACCGGAATCTTATATTTGTCCACATACTCCTTCGTAAATACCCACATGGGCATACTTCCGATCTCTTTCTCACTCGGAACGCCGTAGGTCTTGCCCTGTACTTTTGCCGCCTCCCAGAAACGCTCGTCGATGTTCTTGTACATCTCGGTATCTTTGATATAGTCGTCAATCTGAAGGAAGGCTCCCTTATTGGCATTCTGCAGATAGTTATTCGCCCAGGAACAGGTGAAGCACATATCCCAGTCGTCGCCTGTATTGATCACCACCTGCATCTTCTGGTCATAATCTCCCCAGCCTGCCGTGTTGATCTTAAGCTTGACACCGATCTTATCCCCGATATATTCATTCACCTTCTCAAGCACTCGGTCCTGATCCTTCTGGGCGTCTCCGATCTGCCACCAGGTCAGCTCCACGATCTCGTCTCCGCTTGCGTTCGTCTCCGCCTTCTTCTTGCCGCAGCCTGCCAGAAGCCCTGCCGTCATTAACGCCACAAGCCCTGCCGCCATAAATCTTTTTATCTTCTTAAACCTCATTCTTATATCCTCCTCGTCATTCATTGATCATCCTATTCTTTCACCGCGCCTACCGTCAATCCGTTTACAAAGTATCTCTGGAAGAACGGATAAGCAAATATGATCGGCAGCGTAGAGATTACCACGATCGCCATCTTAATGGTCTCCTTCGGCATGTTTGCCGCCGCCGTGATCCCGTCAACCCCCATCGTAGCCTTATTATTTGCCAGCCAGTCGATGGAGCTCTCGATCTGGATCAACAGATACTGCAATGGGATCAGATCCTTGTTATCCATGTACATCATGGCGTTAAACCAGTCGTTCCAGTATCCAAGCGTCAGGAACAGCCCGATCGTCGCAAGTCCCGGCAGCGCCATAGGAATGACGATCTGGAAGAACAGCCTCCACTCAGACGCCCCGTCGATCTTCGCCGATTCTACAACGGCATCCGGGATACTCGTCTTGAAAAATGTCCGAAGCACAATGATGTTAAATGAGTTCAGACACAAGGGCAGGATCAGCGCCCACAGGGAATCTTTCAGCATAAGCACCTTCGTCACGATCAGGTAATTCGCGATCATACCGCCGCTAAAAAGCATAGGTATCGTGATCACCGTCGTAAAGAACTTACGGTATGCATAGGTTTTTCTTGATAACGCGTATGCGTAGGTTCCTGTCAGCAACAGTCCGATGATGGTTCCGACTACTGTGACCAGGATCGTAACTCCGTAGCTTTTGAGAATATTTTCGCCTGCGCTTACAATATACTCATAGGCATAGAAGCTTAACTTCTCCGGGATGAACCGGTATCCGTTCATTGCCAGAGACGCCTCATCCGTGAATGATATGATGATGACGAAGATGAACGGGACGACGCAGACCAGCGACAGGATCGCCAGGATAACATTAAATAAGATATTCGTCGGCGTCTTGATCTGGTTGTATTTACAAGCCTCATCCTCCAGCTTTTTGATTCTTTTCTGCATTTTCCGTCTGGAAAACGCTTCGGTTTTCTGTATATTTTGAGCTGCCACTTGCTTGCCTCCTTTCTATGAAGCATTCTTTTTCCGCCTGAATGCTAGAACAAGGCGTTTTCATTGTCAACTTTGGATACGATCTTATTAGCGATCATGATCAGCACGAATCCGACGGTTGACTGGAACAGCGCCGCGGCAGAACTCATACCGATCTCACCGCTTGTCTTCAGCGCCCGGAAGATATATGTATCCAACACATTTGTCACCGGATACAAAGGACCGGAGTTCTTCGGCAATTGATAGAACAGCCCGAAGTCTGCCTTGAAGATCCCGCCGACGGACATGATCAGCAGGATCGTGATCACCGGCTTTAGAAGCGGCAGCGTAATATATTTGATCTGCTGCCATTTGCTTGCCCCGTCAAGGACCGCCGCCTCGTAATAGGTCTTGTTGATCCCGCAGATGGATGCAAGATAGACTACGGTATTGTATCCCATCCCCTTCCACTGGCTCATGAAGATGATGATGAAGGGCCAGAACTTCGTCTCTGTATACCAGGAAACCGGATCCCCTCCAAACTGTTGGATGATCGCATTGAAGTAACCCTTCTCCGGATTCAGGAATGCGAATACACAATAACTCACCACAACCCATGACAGGAAATACGGCAGGAACATGGAACTCTGATAGATCTTCATCATTCCCTTATTCTTGATCTCATTGAGCAGCAGCGCCAGTACCACCGGCACCGCGACGCCCAGGATGATAAATGTAAGATTATAAAGTACCGTGTTCCTTACGATGATCCAAGCGTCGCCGCTGCTGAACAGGAATTTAAAATTATCAAACCAGACGGTCTCACTCGTGAACAGATTATAGAAAAATCCGTCCCCGGACAACCGGAATTTCTTAAATGCCACCAGGATACCAAACAACGGCAGGTATGCAAAAAACAGAAACCAGACTGCGCCCGGCATACTTAAGATCAGCAGCTCTTTATTCGCCTTAAGCCTGCTAAGAAAATTTCCTTTAGGCTTACCGGCTTTTTTTATATCAGCTTTCAACTCTTAACCTCCTCCTTTTCCCGGACATTCTTCTCGTCTTTCTGCGGCCGCATTTCTGACTGTGTTCCTTAGAATGCCCTACTGTCTGTCGACGAACCGGTTCGTCAATCTGCAGTATTTTTTATCTATATAAACTATATCATTGTGCGGTTTGTATTAAAAGTTGAAAACTTTTAGATTCATTGAACAAATTCAATACTTCTTCATCTCCCGCAGGGAAGCCGGAGATACCCCGTAGCTCTGCTTGAATTTGCGGTAGAAATAACTGGTATCCGGATACCCCACCTGCTTTGCGATCTCGTTGATCTTCATATTCGTATTCAGGATCAGATCCTTCGCGATCCCGTTCTTCGTATTGCTCAGATATTGGGCAAAGGAACACCCCACTTCTTTCTGAAAGAGCTGTCCCAGATAAGAAGCGTTCATATGATAGCGGTACGCCAGAATTTTCAGGTTCATATCTTCTTTATAGTTCTTCTGTACTTCGGCAATGATCTGGCGTACCACGGGCGTATACCGTGAATCTTCTTCATGCATACAGTCAATGATCTCTATTATCTCCGTGATAAATGCCGTCTTGAGCCCGTGAATGTCATCCGCCCCGAAAATCGCCTCCATAAGCTCCGAAAGATCGTGAAATCTGCCGGATTCCAGCTTGTATTCCTTCTTCAGATCCTGCAGCAGCATCGCCGTCTTTACCGCCGTATGATACAGAGAACTGACAGCGGCATCCTTGCGGAGGCTATTGATAAATAACTCGTCTACATAGTCCGCCGCCGCTTCTTTTTCTTTTTTCAAAATGAATTTCCGAAGCTGCGCCTCGTCCATATCTATTGCACCATTTTTCCGGTTCTGTATCTGGCGGCAGCTGATACAATTCCCATATCCTTCAATGATCAGATACTTTTGGAGCTTCCTCGCGCTCCTGTAGGCGCCCGGCAGATCAACAAAACGGTCAAAAGACGTCCCTATGCAGATGAAGGTCATGATATTAAACCTGCTTTCCATATGATTCTGAAGCTCCGCAAGATATTCCTGTGCCTTTCTGTCATAACTGTCGTCGTCTTTCCTGCTGCCGCCTTCTTCTGTACATGCCTCATCTAAGATCATGAGCAGGCTGTCCGGCGGGAGATGTACGATCTTAAGCCCTTCTTCTTTTTTAAGCTCCACGATCATATCCGTAATCTTTTTTTCTTTCAAACCGTCTGTGTTCCATTTCATTACGGCGGCGCGATAGCGTCTGCCTTCCGCCGGAAGTCCCGTCATCTCTGCAAATTTAACCGCTTCCTCCTCCGGCGTGTCCTTCCCGGATTTCCCATGCAGGAAATTCATCCACTGCGTCTTTTCATCAATATACCGGATCTTCTCTTTATCCATCTCATCTAACTTCTGAACGGTTTCCCGAAGCTGACGTTCTAATTCTTCCTCGTTGATCGGCTTTAATATATAATTCTCAACGTCTAACCGGACTGCCTCTCTTGCGTAGGCAAATTCATCGTATCCGGTCAGTATGATAAACCGCACCCGTTCTTCCTTCTCCCGGATCTTCCGAAGAAGAGTCAGCCCGTCCATCTCCGGCATACTGATATCCGTCACCACGATCTGTACCGGTTCCTCTTCCCACATCTCAAGAGCTTCTACACCGTCGTGCGCCATGTGTACCACACTGAGCCCCAAGGCTTCCCAGTCCACGATATTGCGGATTCCCTGTAAGATCAGTTCCTCGTCTTCCACTATCATTACTTTCTTCATAATATCTCTCCCTCCGGCCGGAATCTCAGTATAACCCGAAGCCCGCCTTCACTCCCAGGCTCCAGACAGATCCCGCACTCTCTGCCATATACGGCTCTAAGCCTTCGATTGACGTTGGCAATCCCGATGGATGAATGCTTCTCCATGCTATCTTTCGCAAGCTCTCTGTTCTTCGCCGCCATCGCCTCTTCGTCCATTCCCTTTCCATTATCCTCTACGATGATCCGAAAGACCTTTCCGCTTCTCTCCGTCTCTTTCTCCACAACGATCCGCACATAGTTATCCTGTTCCTTCATCCGGATGCCGTGGATAAAATAATTCTCTATCACCGGCTGCAACACGAACTTAATGACCGGCACCTGCAGATATTCCTCCGGGCACTCCACAGACGCCCGGAACTGGTTCTGATACCGGAATTCAAAAAGCTCCATATATTTCTTACAATAATGCAGTTCCTGCGCAAGCGTGATAACGTCAGCCTCCTTGATCTGCGCCCGGAATGTGACCGCCAGGCTGTAAAGCATCTTCCCTACTTCCCGGTCGCCGTTGCAGATCGCTTTCATACGTATGGCTTCCAGTGTATTATACAGGAAATGCGGATTGATCTGGCTCTGGAGCGCGCTCATCTCCGCATCCTTCTGTTCAATCTCCGCAAGATACCGCTTCTTGATATGCTCATCCAGATTCACGCACATTTCGTTAAAATACCTGGCGATCACATCCAGCTCGTCGCCATTCTTATCCGCCGGAATACGCACGTCAAGGTCTCCGTCCATGACCTTCGTCATTCCGTCAAGGATCCGGTTCAGCCTTCCGGCAAGTTTCTGCAGATAATATCTGACAAACACCTCACCAAGCGCCATCACTGCCAGCCCGACCAGAAGGAACATGACTACGATAGAGACAGGCACAGCCGCCGCCCGGTCCTTCTCCAGATAGCTTATGGTATGGTACTCACGGTTCTGCCCCTGTTCCACATAGGCGTCAAGCAAAGTTTCCAGTTCCCCCTTATCTTCCGCCTTCACGATATCCGTGATCTCATGCTCCTTCGAAGAGCTGTATATCAACGTCTTTGCATCATTATATACGATCAGCTCCGCACGGGAATAGTACTCCCAGATCGACTCGAACTTCTTACTCCGGAATCCAAGGATCATACACCCCTTAACCTGCATAGTCGCCGGATCACGGATCTCTTTCAGATAGGCAAAGCTGTCTTCTCCTGCCAGGTCGCCCTCTTCCAGATGCCTCTTAAATTTTTCATTTCCTGCCCTTCTGTAGCTCTTTCCGTCCCTTGTATACTCTGTGATCTCATCCCGTTCATAACTAAAAAGGGTGATATGGTTCAAGCTTCCGTATGCCTGGAACGCATCCAGGAAAAAATTCTCTATCCCTTCATACTCATTGAGCTTATTCTCAATGTAGATATCCAGACGGTACTGCTGATAGAGATCCGGTTCATCCGTCATATAATGCAGTACGTCGTTCAGCTCCATATTTGAATTGTACAGATCGTTATGGATATATTCCGCAATATCAGAAGTATCCTCCAGGTAAGAAACTGCCGTCTCGCTCATCATCTCCGTATAGCTTAAGCTCTGTTCCAGGAAACGGTTTCTTGTGCTGTTAAAAAAATAGATCACCAGTGCGGATATAGCGCAGACCAGGATCGCCGTATAGATAAAAAACAGTTTATGATACAATTGTTTCTGGCTCTTTGTCTCCATATCATTCTCCTTCCTACAAAAAATATCCCCAGGAAAGGAACCAACATCAATATTGATCCTTACGGGGATATCTATCTATCTTTCCTCTAGCTTCTTCATAACACTCTGATTCATAAACATGACAAGGAATCCATAAACACTTCCCATAAACAGTACCGTTGTCCCCGCCGATATCTCGAACGCCGCAAGTATGAGCAACAGCGCCACGATATTTCCAAGGGTGAACACCGGCTTCACGATCATGAGCGTTACCGCAGTCCTTACAATCTTCGGATTGCCCATCTTATAGCGGCTCGCGAGCATATAGAGATTCGGTGTGACAAGAACCGCCGCCGCAAACAGCAGGACAAACAGTATGACAAGAGGGAATATCCTGATCTGTATGGAGAAAAATTCGATATTCGTCCAACAGATCAATATGGCAAGAAGCTGTCCTGCGCCAAGCAAAGCCTTCTGCATGAAATCCATGCAATACCCTCTCTTATAATCCCGCAGCGCGCGCCCTTCCGTTCCCTGGATCAGTCGGTTCATGGCATACATCACGGCTGACAGCGCAGGTGCCGTCGGAACCAGGCACAGCAGGAACAAGGGGAGGCATTCCCGTATCTTGCCTGCCCCGACAAAAAGCAGAAATAATAGCACCGGGATATTAGATAGGATGAACAGCAGGTTCACCGTGAAAAAATAACAAATTTTCTCGCAAAATCCTAAGACTCTTTCAATATTAAATAATTCTTCCATATTTTATATCTCAACCAGTATCGTCTTGATCTCATATGCATGAAGCTCCATACGGATCGGTTCCTGTGTAAACTCTGTAACCGGACGCTCTCTTAAGTCGCATTCCGCCCATGCCCGGTATCCGAATCCCGGCTTCACCGTTACATCCTGCCTCGATCCCGCGAACTCATGGAATCGAATGACGATGTAGCGTCCATCCTCTGATCTCTTAACCGCATCCAGCTCTACCTGTGCATTATCAAAGGAAACGAAGCTGTCATACGGCAGAGTCGTTCTTCCTTCCACAACCTGCATCGGCTCATTCAGTGCAAATGCTTCCTGAACAACCTCGCCCTCTATAAAGTCGCCCTTATGAGGCAGCAGCGCATAAGTAAATGTATGTATTCCCTGATCCTGCAGATGATCCGGATGTGTTCCCGCCCTTAAAAGGGAGATCCGCAATACATGATCCTTGATATCATGGCCGTACTTGCAGTCGTTCAGGATACTCACGCCATAGTTGCGCTCCGACAAGTCCGCCCAGCGGTGCGCCACCGTCTCAAACTTCGCCTGATCCCAGCTCGTATTCCAGTGGTTCGGGCGGCGCACATTGCCGTACTGCACGTCATACGTTCCGTAAGTGGATCGGATATCCACCGGGAATGCCGCCTTGAGAAGCTGATGCTGTTCATGGAGATCTACTTCTGTCCGGAAATCAATTCTCCTGTTATCGCTGTAAAGGACCATATCCTGTCTGATGTGTGAATAGGACATAAAATCCCATTCCATATGAACCTTCATACACAGCGGCCCTGCTTCCGTGATGTCAAATGCAGTGAGGTTCGTGATCTCCCGCATCTTTTCCTGATAGAAGATGTCGATGTCCCACGCGTCAAAATCCAACGGTTTGTCTTCAAATACCTGAAGCACATTCGCCCTCTCGCCTTCGGGGATCACATTGCGTGCATAGGTCTTGTCATACAGCTTCGTGATCTGCCCATATTGATTCAGGGAGATCTGATAGTACGGGGTCTCAATCTCTCTGTCCTTTACGCTAAAAGCGGAGGCATCCGGCTCTATATCGGACAGACTCTCAAAGGAGATCACCTTCATACCCATAGCCGGTACATCCTTAACTTCTACATACGCCACGCCCTCGCCTTTCTGGGATACCAGTTTATTTCCGTCCTGATCCCGGAAGATCCCGTCCCTGTCTTCCGGAACTTCAACCATCTGATCCTGCGTCCACCCGGATGCATTGATCACCGTATAGTCATTTTCCTTATGCTCTAATACATGCGCATATGCTTCCTGTTCCACTTCACGGGCGATCTCCTCGATATATGCATAATCCTTCCTGGAATCCTCATATACCTCATGGATCGAAGAACCGGGGATGATATCATGGAACTGGTCTGTCAGAATGTGTTTCCACCCCTTCGTAAGCTTCTCCTGCTTCGCCAGTCCGATATCTCCCGCCAGCAGGGCGTCCATCACCGTCAGCCACTCGGCTCTGCGGTAGAACAGCTCCATCCTGCGGTTCATGCGTTTGTTATAAGCCTGGCTTGTGTAGGTACCCCGGTGATATTCCAGATACAGCTCGCCGTCCCAGGTATGTACGTATTCCTCCGTATGTTCCACGGTATCATGCAGCCTGCGGAAATATTCTCCCGCCGTGGACATCTTTACATTGGGAAGTCCCGGAATCTTGTCGAGCCTTCTGCGGCACTCCAGCATGTCGCGGTTCACGCCTCCGCCTCCGTCGCCGTATCCAAAGGAGATCAGCAGGTCTTTGTTCATCTGCTTGTCACGGTATGCGTCCCACACTCCCTTCACCGTCCTTGGAAGCAGGTTCCCGTTGTATGTGTAGAACCAGGAATCCCGCTCTCTCCACGGCTCCGGCGTGGTGATGAAATGGGTCAGGACCACGCTGCCGTCTATGCCTTTCCACTTAAAGGTGTCGTGAGGCATACGGTTGTACTGGTTCCAACTGATCTTAGTGGTCATAAATGTATGGATCCCTGCTTTCTTCAGGATCTGCGGAAGCGCCCAGGAATAACCGAACACATCCGGAAGCCAGAGGAACTCCACATCCTTGCCAAACTCGTCCTTGATGAATTTACTTCCGATAAGGATCTGCCTTGTCAGGGATTCTCCGCTTGTCAGGTTGCAGTCGGCTTCCACCCACATGCCGCCGTCCGCCTCCCAGCGTCCTTCCTGTACTCTTTTCTTGATATTTTCAAAGATATCCGGGAACTCTTCTTTCATATATTCATACAGCTGCGGCTGTGTCTGAAGGAAGACATATTCCGGGTACTGCTCCATCATACGGAATACCGTTGAGAAAGAGCGGGAGCATTTCTCCCTCGTGTGCTTTAACCGCCACAGCCACGCCACGTCGATATGCGTATGTCCCACGCAATATACATGGACCATAGAGTTCTTATCCATACTGTCAATGCTGCTGTTCAGCTCGTCATCTGCCTGGTGTACCGACTCATAGAACGCAGCGCTGCCCGGATACGTCCAGTCGATGCGGCTGCATGCCCGGTTAAGCGCCCCCCTAAGTTCATGCCGGATCGGATCGGAATCTCCAAGTTCATCCAGGGTCTGCCGCACCATAGACGCCATGTAATAGAAGTCGTCCACCTTCTCGTCAAGCCACGCAAGGTCCGCCCTCGCGATCCTGTGCTCCTGCTCTCTTGGGATGCCTCCGCCTTCCAGTCCTGACCACAGACGGAAGGTGAGGCCTACGTCTGTTCCGCAGAGGGCGTCATCGAAAAACAGCTCCTTGTGATTAACATCCACGCCCTGATACATCTGTCTGTTCACATATGCCATTGATTCAAAGCCGGAATTATTGCCTCCGCCTGTATTGCCGAAATCAAATACTCCCACGACCCTTCTGCCTTCCCATTCGGCAGGGATCCGGATCTCCTTATGAAGCCACAGGAAACGGTCTCTTCCCTTCCATGTCTGCCCTGTCTCCAGCGTATACCATTCCTCGGATGCTCCTTTAGCCGGTCCGTATGTCTCCGGAAGCTTCGGATCCACCACACCCTGTGTTTCTTCCATTGCGGCAAAGCTTTTCAATTCAATGATATCCCGGTATCGGTACTGCTCTATCTCCTCGATACGTCTCTCTAATTTTCTGTCTGTCAAAAACATAACATCCTCCTTATGCTCGAACCATCTTATTGAAATCATTGTATAATGTAGAAGAATAGATTGCAATTCAAAGAATTCTAGTTTTGGTGGCTGATTTCTTGATATATGAAAAAAGCTTTCATTACTTGATATTCCTGCAGTCTTTATTATATAATATTTTTATAGAATTGAGTGACAACTCACAGTATATCTAAAGGGGGCGGGGACACAGTTGGATTTCATGTGTCAAATGAGATGAATCAGCAGAAGAAAACCCGGCAGCCGATTATTTACGCGTTTCTTTTCCTGGCTGCCGTACTCGTTTTATTTTTATTCTACACAACACAGAACAAAGCCCGGATCCAAGAGCAGAACCGGATCTATGCAGAAGATTGCGCCCGGCAGACAGTAAACCGCATTGAAAGTGAATTCAATAACGCACTGCGGCGCATCCAGAACTGTGCTTATCTGGTCAGCACAGGCGGAAACGGCACGAAAGTAGACGCACAGATGCTAAAGGGCTTAGAAGAGAATACCACCTTTGACGCCATCCGTTTTACCAATGCGGAAGGTGTCAACCTTGCTTCTGACGGAGCGACCAGCGACAGCTCGGACCGGGATTACTTTATCCGCGGCATGCAAGGCGAGAACGGCGTTACGACTGTTGAAGAATCCAGGCTTACCGGTAAGCCCATGATGGTCTTCTACGCCCCTGTATATGACGGCGGCGAAGTCGTCGGTATGTTCCTTGGGCTGTATTTTGCCGAAGAGTATCTCAGGGATATGCTCTATGCGAGTTACTTCGGCGAACCCGCCGATGTATTTCTCTGTTCACAGGACGGCAGGAGTGTCGCCACTTCAGACGGCAGATCCTACAAGGCAAGCCTGCTTGACCTCTTGACTGAATCCGGCGTCATCGACGCACAGACTGCCCAAAAGGCTCAGGCTGTATTCACAGAGGGCGGCGAAGCGGCGCTTTTATGCGATAAAGGATGCAAAACAGATAACCTGTGCGTCATGCATCTCCCGGCGTACAACTATACCCTGGTACAGGCATTTCCAAAGAATATCACGCAGGAAATGGTAAGACGGGCTAATATGGCGGGGATCATGCTGGAAATCTGCCTCCTTGCCCTGTTCGTGATCTATATCGCGTTTCTGGTGATCCGCGGCGGAAGGCTCCGAAGAAAACTGGAAAGAGAGAATAAACTGATCAACGATGTACTGCGCGGCATGAACACGATCTTTTCATCACGTTATCTTATGGTAGACCTTAAGAATGACCACTATTCCTACATGGCGGGAATCGCACCGCTGAATCCGCGCATCCCGATGGAGGGTGTATACAGCGAAATGATCAAGCTCCACGCTGAAGAGATCATCGAAGACGAAGGAAAAGAGGCGCTCCGTCATTTCTGCAGTCCCGATACACTTGCCGAGAATCTGCGGACTGAAGATTTCGCCGTTCATGAATGCCATGTTTCCCGCCGGGGGAAGGAAGAATGGGAGCATCTGATCGCCGTGTGCCTGGAACGGACAGACGGCAACCCTGTCAGGATCCTGTATGTACGCCAGAATGCCACGGAGCAGGTCAAAAAGCAGAGGGAACATACGCAGGCTCTGCAAGACGCCTTGATGCAGGCACAGCACGCCAATCAGGCAAAAACCACCTTCCTGTCCAACATGAGCCACGACATACGCACGCCTATGAATGCCATCATCGGCTTTGCCACGATCGCAGCAAGCCATATCGACCGCACAGAACAAGTGCAGGACTGTCTGCGGAAGATACTTTCATCCAGCAATCACTTGTTGGGGCTTATCAACGATATTCTGGATATGAGCCGTATCGAGAGCGGAAAGCTTACGATCCATTACCAGGAATGTAATATCCCTGAGCTGATGCACAATCTGGTAAACATCATCCAGCCCCAGGTTAAATCCAAGCAGCTTGAGATGTTTATCGACACCTTTGACGTAACCAATGAGGATGTGATCGCAGATCCGCTGAAGCTGAACCAGATCTTCATCAATCTGATGGGCAATGCCGTCAAATATACGCCTGCCGGCGGAACCGTTTCTTTCCGCATTTCACAGCATGCCACCTTTAAGCATGGGTGGGGCAATTATGTTTTTACTGTTAAGGACAACGGGATCGGGATGTCGCAGGAATTTGCGGAACATATTTTTGAACCATTTGAACGCGAATCCACCGCCACACGAAGCGGTATCCAGGGCGCCGGGCTCGGCATGGCGATCACGAAGAATATCATCGACATGATGGGCGGGCAGATCACGGTGGAAAGCCAGGTCGGCAAAGGCAGCTCCTTTACGGTAAAACTTCCGCTCCAACTCCAGGATACGGAGAAAAATGCAGAGCAGATCAAGGAGCTTAAGGGCTTGCGTTCCCTGGTCGTAGATGATGATTTCAACGTCTGCGACAGCGTGAATAAGATGCTTAAAAGCATCGGGCTTCGTTCTGAATGGACGACATCCGGCAGAGAAGCGGCATACCGCGCCAAATCCGCCTGGGAAGAAGGCGACCCTTATCATACTTTCATCATTGACTGGCAGATGCCCGAGACCAGCGGCATTGAAACCGCAAGGAAGATCCGCCGTGTCGTAGGAACGGAGGCGCCCATCATCATCCTCACGGCATATGACTGGGCAGATATCGAGGAAGAGGCAAGAGAAGCGGGGATTACCGCATTCTGCGCCAAGCCGCTCTTTATGTCTGACCTGAAAGCCGCACTTCTGGCGGCAAATAATATCGGGGGAAATGCACATCCGGACACGGAGGCAGACTGGACACAAGCTGATTTCGGCGGGAAGCGTCTTCTTCTGGTGGAGGACAATGAACTGAACCGTGAGATCGCAGAAGTCATCCTGGAGGAAGCCGGCTTCGAGATCGAATCCGCACCCGACGGAACCGACGCGGTCACTATGGTCGAGCAGTCCCGGGAGGGGTATTACGACGCTGTCCTGATGGATGTACAGATGCCGGTTATGAACGGATATGAGGCTACCAAGGCAATCCGCGCCATGCACCGCAAGGACGTGCGCACCCTGCCCATCCTTGCCATGACCGCAAACGCCATGGAGGACGACAAAGAGGCGGCGCTCAAAAGCGGTATGAACGCCCATATCGCAAAACCTCTTGATATTAAACTTCTTATGAATGTGCTGCGGCAGTATCTGCATTGACATCTCTGCCGCGGCAGATATAACAAAACCAAAGAGAGGAATGAATTACCCATGCACATCCGTGAATCCTTCAATAAAAATATCCTGTATCTCCACATTGCAGTAATGCTTTTCGGACTTGCCGGCGTCGCCGCACAGTTCGTGGAGATACCGGCAGTCCTGGTTGCTCTTGGAAGGGTCATCTGCTCTTCCATCCTGTTGTTCGTGATCGCGGTATTAAAAAAAGACCGGCTGAAACTGGATTCGAAAAGAGATTATATCATGATCGTCCTGACCGGCGCAGTGATGGGCGCGCACTGGACCACCTTTTTCCAATCCATACAGGTCTCTACCGTGGCGATCGGTACGATCACGTTCTCCACTTTTCCGCTTTTTCTGACCTTCATAGAACCCGTTCTATTCCATGAAAAGCTGAAAAAGCAAAGTATTGTAAGCGCGATCGTCCTCTTTATCGGCGTACTCATCACGATCCCGGAATTCTCCATGGCAAACCATACGACGATCGGCATCATATGGGGTATGCTCTCAAGCTTTACCTATGCGATCCTGACATTGGCAAACCGGTATTTCTCCGCACGGTACGCCGCCCGCACCGTCTGTCTGTATGAACAGGGCAGCGCCGCCGTCGTGCTCCTTCCGGCGCTCTTTCTCGTGGAGGCTTCCTGGCGGATACAGGATGCTGCCGGAGTGGCGTTCGTCGGATTCGTCTGCACGGCGTTCGCACATTCCCTCTACGTATCCGCACAAAAAAGCGTCAGGGCACAGACCGCCGGGATCGTCTCCGGGATGGAGACAGTCTATGGTATCGTCTATGCCTTACTGTTCCTTGGGGAGATACCAAGCATAAGAGAACTGGTCGGTGGGGCTGTCATCTTAAGTGTCGCTATGTATTCCTCTTTAAGATCCGAATAAACCGCTCTGCCTCAAACAGATTTGGGGCAGACTTTAATAAAATGGATATTTTCTAAAATCTTATATAAAGAGTCTTCTCAAAAACGGTCAATGGGATATAATAAAAGATAACCTATTGACCGTTTTAGTCAGCGAGGATTTCTATATGAATGAAAGATTCTATACCCTTCCGCCCGAAAAACAGCAACGGATCATCAACGCCGGATTCCGTATATTTTCGCAGAATTCCTACCGCAAAAGCCCCATGCAGGAGATTGCGGATGATGCGGGGATCAGCAAATCTCTTCTGTTCCACTATTTTCAAAATAAGAAGGAACTGTATCTCTTCCTGTGGAATAAAGCGGCAGATATCACGACGGAATACCTTACGTTGAGCCGCTGTTATGAATCCACGGATTTATTTGAAATGATGGAACGAGGCATGTATGCGAAGATACAGATCATGTGCCGCTATCCGGATATGGCGGCGTTTGCCCTAAAGGCATTTTATGAAAGGGAACCGGAAATCTATGAAGAGGTTCAGAGAAGCTACCGTCTGCATTTTGACCAGAAAGCAGCGGACGCCCTTGCCGGGCTGAATCCTGATGATTTCATTCCCGGACTGGATCTTGAGATGATGCACCGCCAGATTTATCTGATGTCCGTCGGATATCTGTGGGAGATCGCACAGCGCGGGGACACTGTCGACGCCAAGACGCTGGAAGAGGATTTCAAGGCAATGCTGGAATTCTGGAAGAAGGTGTACCTGCGAAATCCCTTAAAGCCAAAGCCCCCGCAGTAGTCGCCAAATGTGCGTGCAAGCATGCCCGCTTGGCTCGTTGCCCGCGGGAGTCAAAGACAGCGCTGCAGAGCAGCGGGATATTTGACCCTCGCGGCAGTCGCCAAATGTGCATG
>OFGR01001005.1_pt1 | contig 24810 bp, 18 predicted proteins | sample 1521811 | NCBI WGS metagenome assembly OFGR01 (sample SAMEA3504098, study PRJEB24116) | mouse gut metagenome | biome: mouse gut; feature: mouse-associated habitat; material: faeces | place: Denmark | collected 2011
TTCTTTTGTTACGGCGCCGGCAGAAGAACCGGACGGGATCACCGTTGGAAGCTGTGATCTCTGTATCCCGCATATACGAAGGAGTTCTTCGGACCAGGCAAGCCTAGAAGTATGGAAGAGCATACTTCTGGACGCAAGAGAATATTCGGTGCACAGATTACCTGTGAGGCAAAAAGCAAGATAATCCTGCATGAATAAGAAACAGTGTGTGCGCCGCAAAAGTCCGGGATTATGTTCTTTCAGCCAGAGCAGTTTGGCAAGCGTGAACTTACCGCTTGGAAACTGTCCGGTGAGAGAGTAGAGTTTTGCAGGTCCGTATCGTTGGGACAGAGTGTCGATCAGAGCCTGTCCGCGCATGTCATACCATGCGATCATCCGGTCAAGGGGAGTCCCGTGTTCATCGACAGGAACGATACTTTCCCCGAAAGAAGAGATGCCGATGGCTATTGGTTCATATTCTTGTATCCGCAGTTCGGCAAGGCAGCTGCAGAATTGAGAATAGATCTCTTTTGCGTCATATTCCGAATACCCGGGATCGGAATGAAAGACTCTGACACGGCGCCGGCAAACGTCGATCCGTTTGCCGTCCAGATGGTAGAGGGCGGTTTTCAGGTGTGTGGAACCGGCGTCGATTCCGATCAGTATTTGGGGTTTTGTCAGGTTGTTTTTCATATTGTTCCTCACTTTCTTTGTAATAGATTTATGGAATTCTCTGTGTTTGGGATCCGTATGGTGACACAGGTGATACCGTCTGCCGAGGTGATCAGGATCTCGCTGTCCTCTCCGTACAGAGCTTCCAGTTGTTTTGTAAGATTCAGTAGACCGATTCCCGGATGGGTGCCGTCTTTCAGACCATCTTTTATTTTCTGAAGCGTTTCTTTGGAAATCTCTGTGCCGTTGTCCTGTACGGAGATCTCATACATATTTCCCAGATCTTTTCCGATAATATATATGAAACCATTTTCCGGCGTGCCGTGAAACCCATGTTTGATGGAGTTCTCGGCAAGGGTATGGAGAGCGAATTTCGGAACGTTACAGGTAAGCATGCCTTCTGGTATGGCTATCTTTACCTCCAGATTGTCTTCATAGATCTCGCTGCACAGGTGGAGATATTCTACCGTACGTTCAAGCTCACAAAAGAGAGGTATGACGTCTCCGTTATCATCATAGATATTGTAGCGGAGCTGGTTGCTGAGGGAGAGGATGATACGGTTCGTTTTCTCCCGGGAGCCGTAGAGGTTCTCCGTCTGTATCAGCTGAAGGCTGTTGAACAGGAAATGAGGGTTGATCTTTGAGATCAATATCCTGTTTTTTGCCTTCTGCAGGGTCAGCTGCATCTCCGTGTGTTTTACGTTCAGCTGCCGGATGTCTTCCAGTAATACGTTAAAGTTATCCGCTATGAAGAGAAGTTCGGAATATTGATAGTCTCCGTCCAGCGAATCCTGGGGGACGGCGGCAAGATGCTTGATGTCTTTTACAAGATGCTCGATCGGTCTGTTCAGATTATTGGAGATATAGATGGTTATACTGATATTCATCAGCACGAACAGTACCACGATCAGGGCGATGGCTCTTAAGAGACTGGAGGTCTCTTTGTTAATGTCGATATTGATGGAGCATAGTACATTGCAGGCTGACGTATGGGAGGGCAGGAGAAGCAGGACCGGATGAGACAGTCCCTGACTCTCTGGCTTCGCGTTATCATCAATAAGAACTGCATTCTCTATCTCGGGAAAGACGGTTCCTTCGTCTCCTTTCTTATTGTGTGCGATGATGGTGTTTTCCTGATTGATCAGGAGAAGGTCCCCGTATAGGGAATGATAGCCGTTGATCACATTATTCCAGAATTCTTCAAGGCTGATGTAATAGAATACCACGCCGATTTTTTGCTGCATATAGTTATAGACCGGCTGGCTGATCACGATAGCGGGTACGCCCTGGTTTGAAGAGTATTCCGTGTAAAAATCCGTCTTCATGTAGAAGATATTGGTTGGCAGGCTTCGGTCGTAATCCAGCGCATTCTGATACCATTCTGATTCAAGGAAGGGATAGTCAGGATTCAGCCCCCATCCGGATTCTCGGTTGATGAGCATTCCATTCTCCATTACGATGACAATGTCGCGGATATCCGGATTATTCTCTAAGGATGTCTTGATCGTATCAACAAGCCGGGCCTCGTATTTGAGGCGGTTGCCGATCTCGCCGTTCTCATAGCATTGATATGCGCTCACCAGGATATCACTTTCGGCGATGGAATTCAGGATCGCTTTGTGTGAAGCCATATAAGTATCGAAGTAATATCGTGCCTGTTCCATGATGGTGTAGGTATACTGATAAGAAGAGTCCATGATGATCCGGATGGTACTTTTATAGAATAATGCGCTGATGGCAAAGATCAACGCCATATTGCAGAAGAAAAAGTAAAAGGCGAATTTGTGAATGAATGATCTGCTCTTTTTGGTAGAATATGGCATATTTTGATTCCTCCTAACGTGTCCAAATACATTCCTGTTCTGAAATCTATCCTATCATAGTCGGCAATTATATTCAATTAATTGCGGCATACGTGCAATATTTCATTGCTTATTTGCAATAAATTCTATTAAAATCTAAAAATTATTTTGTTATGATTGCAATATCAAATAAATTACAGAGAAAATGGAAAGAAGGAGGAAAAGATGCACAAAAAAGGGAAGATTTATTTGGATCGGCAATATGAGATTGGGGAGGTGGATAAGCGGATCTACAGTTCGATGATCGAACACATGGAGCGGGTTGTGTACGGAGGGATCTATGAACCGGATCATCCGCTTGCGGACGAAGACGGATTCCGCAAGGATGTTATCGAGATGGTGAAGGAATTACAGATTCCCATGATCCGTTATCCGGGCGGGAATTTCCTGTCGGGATATAACTGGGAAGACGGGATCGGACCTGTGAAGGACCGTCCGGTTCGTCTGGATCTGGCGTGGACGGCAGAAGAGCCGAATCTGGTGGGGACGGACGAATATATGAGATGGGCGGCGAAGACGGGAACGGAAGTGAATATGGCTGTCAATCTGGGAACAAGGGGCGCCGATGCGGCAAGGAATCTGGTGGAGTACTGTAATTACGAAGGCGGGAGCTACTGGAGTGACTTAAGGAAGAAAAACGGAGCAGAAAAACCTTACGGAATTAAGACCTGGTGCCTTGGAAACGAGATGGACGGCACATGGCAGATCGGGCATAAGAAGCCGAAGGAATATGGAAGGCTGGCGGTGGAAAGTGGACGGCTTATGAAGAAGGTAGATAAGGAGATCGAGCTTGTACTTTGCGGTTCAAGCAATACCGACATTGCTACCTATCCTTCATGGGACGCCAAAGTACTGGAAGAAGCCTATGAGGTTACAGACTATATCTCACTTCACAATTATTTTACGATCGTTGACAGCAACATGAAAGATTTTCTGGCGGGAAATATAGAGATGGAGAGGCAGATCAAGACGATCGTCGCTGCGTGTGATTATGTGAAAGCGAAAGTCAGAGGAACGAAGGATATTCATCTCTCCTTCGATGAGTGGGGGATCTGGAACCGGGAAGAGACTGCCAACAGAGCGAAATGGAAGTTTGACTGGAGCGACAAGAATGCGGTCAGCGAAGGCAGCTATAGTTTTGCGGACGCATTGCTGACGGGAGCGATGCTGATGTCTCTTATCAACCACTGTGACCGCGTGAAGATCGCCTGTCAGGCTCAGCTCGTGAATCATCTGTCCTTGTTTAATTGTGTCAAAGGAGGCGGAGTCTGGAAGCAGACGATATTCTATCCTTTCTTATATACGTCTCGATATGGGCGGGGAACGGCGCTTAAGACCATAACGGATTGTCCGGCATACAGCTGTGAATGTTATGAACGGGTTCCGGTTCTGGAAAATGCGGCGGTGCTGAATGAAGAGAAGAGGAATCTGACGGTGTTTGTGCTGAACAGAGATCAGGAAGAAGACATGGAGACGGATCTTATATTCCGGGGATTTGAGAATCTTAAGGAAATAGAGCATATCGTATACCACAGCGACGACCCGGAGGCAGTCAATACTCCGCAGGATCCAAAACGTGTGGTTCCATATAAGAAAGCGGCAGGAAAGATAGAGAAAGAAAGATACACCACTGTTCTTGAGAAGAATTCGTGGCATGTGATCAGATTTGAATATGAATAGGAGGAAGAATTTTATGAAGATGAAGAAGATGTTGGCGATCGTCGTTGCGATCGGGCTTATGATCACCTGTATAGGATGCGGCAATACGAAAGAGGCTTCAGATTCCGGGAAAGAAAGCGGGACGTCTGAGGGAGGCGGCGACAGTTCAGGCGCAGTGGAGATTGAATACTGGTCCCTCTTCACCGGAGCTGACGGAGAGACGATGACGAAGATGGTCTCAGAATTCAATAAAGAGTACGAGGGTAAGATCAAGGTCAATCTGGTGACGCAGGACTGGGATAATTATTATACGAAGATCAAGACGGCGATCCTTGGCGGACAGGCTCCGGATCTGTGTAATTCCCATGACGAGTATGTAAACGGGCTGATCAAGGAAAATATCATTGTTCCGATAGATGAGGCATGCGAGACGACAGGCGTAAAGATTGCGTTTGATAACTATATTGATAAGATAAACCAGTTAAAAAGTGACGATAAGTATTATGCCGTGCCCATGGACTGTCTTCAGTTAATGCTTCATTACAATAAGACATTGATCGCAGAAGCCGGTCTTGCGGACGAGAATGGGCTGCTGAAGCTTGACGAGGGGCTGGAAGGATTCCTGAAAGCAGTAAAGACTCTGGACGAGCAGTTGGACGTGCCGGGATTCGCGGTGGCGACAGCGGGCTCTATTCCGATGTACCTGTTCAATTCTCTGTACTACCAGTACGGCGGGGAGGGGAAATTTGTCTCCGAAGACGGGAAGGAATGGGTCGCGGATAAGGATGTTGCGATGAAGGCGATGGATACCTTTCAGCAGATTCATCAGAGCGGGCTTCAGAATGTAGAGAATATCTCAGATCTTCTGACCCAGAAGAAGGTTGCTATGGTTTTGGAAGGCGCATGGCAGATGAATTATCTGTATAAGAATCTTGGGGAAGAGTATGGGGTGATGTCGCTGCCTAAGTTCGGCGATGTATATAAGACTGCTATTTACAGCCATACCTTCGTACTTCCGAACAATGAACAGAGAAGCCAGGAGAAGACGAAGGCGACTCTGGAATTCGTAAAATGGTTCTGTGAAAACAGTGATCAGTGGGCGGAAGCCGGTTCTGTACCTGCTTATGTACCGGCTCAGGATACGGAATTATTTAACAGCTATCCTATGCATCCGTATTTCAAGGACGCTGTGGCGTATGCTACTCCGTTTACCGGTACTGCGCCTTTTGCACTGAAAGGATCGGCAGAGATCAATGAACCGCTTGGAAAGCTCTCAAGGGCGGAGACTACTCCGGAACAGTGCTTCGATGAGGTGACCCAGAGACTAAGTACGTCGTTTAACTGATAAAATCATGGGAAATTTGGGTGAAATGAGAGAGGCATAAGATGAAGAAAAAAATAAAAAGATTTGAGGGATTCCTGTATCTGGTTCCGTTTCTGTGTTTTTATCTTGTATTTACATTTGGGATGTTGATCCTGACAGGAGTCTTAAGCTTTACGAACTATAAGATCTTGGGAGATGCATCTTTTGTGGGAACGAGTAATTACAGCCGTCTGTTTACGGATCCTACCTTCTGGCAGGCGCTTGGGAATACTACGCTGTTCGTAGCCGTGTCGACGCCTGTGTTGGTTGGAGTCCCGTTTCTGCTGGCGCTTCTCATAGAACATCCAAGGCTTCCGTTCAGGGGATTCTTCAGGACAAGTTTTTTTGCGCCGCAGGTTATGGCAGTATCTATGGTAGCATATATCTTTCTCTATATGTTCCAGCCTTATACGGGGCTTGTGAACAATATATGGAAGACCCTCGGGCTCCTGAGTGAGAAAGGTGAGATATACTGGCTGATGAACCCGGTGCTGGTGTGGGTCGTCATCGTATTGGAGACTCTGTGGTGGACGGGTGGATTTAACATGATACTTTATACCGCGGGCATGCAGGAGATTCCGGAGGAGTATTATGAATGTGCCGCTCTGGACGGGATCACCTACTGGCAGCAGGTGCGTTATATCACACTTCCGTTGCTGGCGAGAGTACACATTACCGTACTTTTTCTGCAGCTTGTGGCTTCTTTCAAGGTATTCGGGCAGGTCTTCCTGCTCACAGGAGGCGATCCTGCCGGCTCCACAAGGACTTATATCCAGTACTTGTATGAGCAGGGATTCAGGGTCTTCGAGATCGGCAGGGCGTCTGCGGCGTCAATATTCCTGATGGTCGTTATATTGGCGGTATCGGGGGTTCAGTTTACCGTATCCTCCAGAGTTGCCAGGAATGTGATCGATTAGAGGGGAGGAGAGTATGAAAGGAAAGAAAATCTCACGGATCATAGTAACAGTTATTGCGCTGTGTGCGGCAGGCGTCTGGTGGGTTCCTATGGTATGGTCACTCATTGTCGCGTTAAAACCATTGAATTCTGTTGTCACGGACATGAGCACATGGTTACAGCCGCCATTTACGCTGGATAACTTTCGTTATGTATTCAACAATGAGCAATCCGATATCTTCCGGTGGCTTCTGAATAGTTTCCTGGTGTCCAGCATAGTGACTTTCGGCGGGGCGATGCTGTCCATGATGGCGGCTTACGCATTCTCCAAGTTCGATTTTCCGGGCAGGAGGATCTGGTTCTGGATCGTTATGGCGGGAATGATGATTCCCGTACACAGCCTGATGATTCCCATGTATCTTCTGTTCCGGCAGATGGGACTTCTGAATACATATGCGTCGCTGATCCTGCCGGGGCTTGGATCGTCCTTCGGAGTGATCTTGTTAAAGCAATTCATGGACGGACTTCCGACGGCGCTTTTTGAGGCGGCGAAGATCGACGGGGCGAATTCCTTCAGGATCTTAAGGAGCATTATATTTCCGCTTATGAAGCCCGCCCTCGCTTCGCTCATGATCTTTACTTTTTTGCAGCAATGGAATGATTTTGTATGGCCTTTCATCGCGATCACCAATGAGAAGATCATGACCGTACCCGTAGGGATCGTATTCTTCCGCGGGCAGTCGGATATGAGTATGGCGTATTCGATGGCGGCGACCGTGGTAGCGGTGCTTCCGGTGCTCGTTCTGTTTTTCCTGTTTCAGAAACAGATCGTTAAAGGCGTGGCTCTCAGCGGGATCAAGGAATAAGCGGTCAGCGGTTCTTCTTCTCCTGGAAAGGGGTGTGCCCATAGTATTTCCGGTAAGCGCTGCTGAAATAGTTGGCGTCGGTGAATCCGCATTGTTCGGCGGCCTCATAGATCTTGAGGTCTGTCGTGGAGAGAAGCGTGCGGGCATGCTCCATTCGGAGCCTTTTCAGAAAATCCCAGAGCCCTTCCTGATATTCCTGGCGGAATCCGCGGCATAAAGCATATTTGCTGATGAAAAATTTTTTAGACAAGTGTTCCAGGCTTATGTTTTCGGCAAAATTCTGCTCCAGGTAGCTGCGGACATTCTGCAGCGGAGTCTTCTCGGCGACGCCGGACGCGGAGCTGAAGAAGCGCTGTATAAGCGTATTCTCCATCAGGGTACGGAGCTCGTCCGCGGACCTGCATTCCTTCATCTCACGGTGCATCCGGTATTCGATCTCAGAATCTTGGTTCAGGATTACGGAGATATTGTAATATAAGATGTTAAAGCAGATGTCGGTAAGTTCGTCAAAATCAATCCTGTTCTGAGTAAAGAACTCAAACATCTGATCCAGTATGCCGGGGATCTGGTTTTTCCCGTTCGCATTGGTCAGGCAGGAATAGAGGAGCTTGCGGTAGCGGAGAAGTATGGACTGGAAATCATCCGCCGGTTGGTGCTCCTGGTACGCGAAAAAGCCGGAGCCGGAATAAAATTCATCGCGGAGCGCCCTGCGGCACTGCATCAGTGATTCTGTAAGGAAAGCGATGTCTTTTCCTGTGCGGCTGACGGAGAACTTAAGATTGGAATCTGCCATGAGCTGGCATAGTTCCTTGTACTGCTCTCTGACGGAGGCAAGAGTCTGCTGATAATCGTTCTCGGTGACAGGATAGAGGATAAATAATTCCGTATCGTTCAAGGGGATGATGTATTTATAGTATTCCTGCAGATATTCACGAAACTTAAGGGCTACATCTGGCGCGGCGCCGCAGGGGAGTACGCAGAGAATACCGAGGAAGCTCTGGATACCCAGGCGGCGAAGCGGGTCCGGGATCTCATAATTGTCAAAGGTATTGCCGCTTAAGAGTTTATAGAGGAAGGTTGTATAGCGTTCCATCTGCATATTTACAGCCCGGCTTAGGATCTGCGTCAGCCTGCCGGAATCAATGGGTTTTAACTCATAGTCAAAAGCGCCCAGTTTCAACGCTTCTTTTGCATAGATGAAGTCACTGTAAGCGCTTAAGATAATAGTGGTTGTATTAAGTTTCAGAAGAGACATCTCTTTGAGGATGTCGATCCCGGTCATCTTAGGCATGCGGATGTCTAAGAGAAGCAGGTCGGGGCGTTTCGTTTTCAGAAGTTCCAGGCAATGCTCTCCGTTGTGGGCATGCAGGATCTTGTCAACATTAAAAATTTTCCAGTTGATGGATTTTTCCAAAAAAGTATGGACGGAATTTTGATCATCACAAAATAATGCAATCACGATTTTCTCCTTAATAGATATGAATACCTTGTATGAAATTACTATAAAGAATTTTATACCATTATAAAGGAAAATACAATAGCGGAAGGAGTTGAAAATATTGGAAAAGAGAAAAATGTCAGTCAGGATCGGCTTCATGCCGACGAGAAGAAATATGTATGGGGATAAGGCGTTTCAGCCCGCCTCGGCGAAAGCGATCAAGGAAGAAGTGGAGAAATGGCTGAAAAATAAAGGGATCAGTTATGTGAACCTGGATTTCCTGAATGACGAAGGTTTGCTGTATCATCCGGGGGATGTGGATACGGTATACAAATATTTTGTGAAGAAGGATGTGGACGCAGTCTTTTGTCCGCATTGTAATTTTGGAGCCGAGGACGCGGTGGCAAAAGTGGCGGCGAGATTGAATAAACCGATCTTGCTGTGGGGACCCAGAGAAGATGTGCCTGATCCGGAAGGATATCGGTATAGAGACAGCCAGTGCGGACTATTCGCGAGTACCAAAGTATTGCAGCGTATGGGAACGCCCTTTAGCTATATTATCAACTGCCGGCTTGAGGATCCTGTGTTTGAAAGGCTGTTTGATAATTTTATATCTGCGGCAAGGGTGGTGAAGTATTTCTTCCGGATGAGGATCGGGCAGATCAGTCTGCGTCCGGACGCCTTCTGGTCAGTAAAGTGCAATGAAGGGGAGCTTCTGGAACGGTATGGGATGGATCTGGTGCCTCTGACATTGACGGAACTGAAAAAGAGATACGAGCGCACTCTGGATATGAAGATGAAGCAGGTGCAGGAACGCGCCGAGATGACTTATGAGAAGATGCATGCCATTCATTTTCCGAAAGAGAAGCTGGTGAATGTGGCGGGACTGGTCATGACCCTGATGGACTGGGCGGATGAACAGAATCTTACGGCGGCTGCAACACAGTGCTGGGGTCCTATGTTCGAAACAGTGGGAGTATCTCCGTGTTTTGCGCTGTCGGAATTGAGCGGTCTTGGATTCCCTGTGATCTGCGAGGCGGACATCCATGGGGCGGTGAGCGCGGTCATGGCGCAGGCGGCGGGGGAAGGTTCCCCTATCTTCCTGGCAGATGTGACAGCGCGCCATCCGGAGAATGACAATGCAGAATTATTCTGGCACTGCGGTGTATTCCCGAAAGAGCTGGCAAGAGAGGATAAGCCTTTGGAGCTGAATATCCATTATAACAGGAAAGCGCCGGTAGTGGGGAGCTGGGAATTGAAGGGCGGAGATATCTCCATCGTCCGGTTTGACGGAGTACAGGGGCAGTATTCCTTGCTTATGGGACAGGGAAAAGGCACAAAAGGTCCCTATAACCACGGTACATATGTGTGGATCGAATTCAAGGACTGGTGTAAATGGGAGCATAAGTTTATCTACGGTCCTTATATACATCACTGTGTCGGAATACATGAGAAGATCACACCGGCGCTTTATGAAGCTTGCCGTTATATTCCGGGGCTTTTGCCGGATCCGGTAGAGCCGGAGCGGGAGAAGATAGAAGAATATCTGCGGGGATGTATGCCGGAGGATCTCTAAGAAGGAAAGGAGTGGATGGTATGAGACGGAAAGATGTCATTGCCAATCTTTTGGCGGCAAGCCAGAAAGGGTATGCGGTTCCTCATTTTAATTTTGCAAGTTTTTTTGAACTGGAGGCTATTATGGAGGCGGCGGCAGAGCTTGAGGCTCCCGTGTTCGCCGCGTCTCTGCCCAAGGTTACGGAGACATATGGACCGGCGGTGTTAAGGGCGGCGGCAGATGAACTGAAAAGGCGCACCGGCGCCAGGGTATATCTGCATCTGGATCACAGCCGCAGTGTAACCCTGTGTAAAGAGGCAGTGGATGCAGGATATGATTCGGTGATGATCGATGCTTCCAGGCTGCCTCTTGGCGAGAATATCGCCGCGATCTTTGAGGTGGCAGAATATGCCCATGCCCGTGACTGTGCGGTGGAAGGAGAAGTAGGGAAGATCAAGAGCCGGGGAGACGAGGGGGACTATCAGGGGGAAGATTGTCTTGTGCAGGCGGGAGACGCCCTGGCGGCGGCAGAAGAAAGCGGCGCGGATTATCTGGCGGTTGCCATAGGCACGGCGCATGGGTTCTATCAGGGGGAACCAAAGATCGATCTTCAGCGTCTTGAAGATGTGGCGGCAAAGGTAAAGATCCCGCTGGTACTGCATGGGGGAACCGGAGTGCCCGAGGCAGATGTGAGGGCATGCATCAAAGGCGGGATCGCGAAAGTGAATGTAGGAACGATCATCCGATATACCTATCTGAGCAGGCTCAGGGAGGAGATCGAGAGGCAGGGCGCGCTTACGCCGCCTGTCGACCTGATCTGTCCGTCTGTCACGGATTCTGTGAAGGAAGTGGTAAAAGGGTGGATCGAAGTATGTATGGCGGAGAGGAGAACGGTATGTTGATTCATGGAGAGAAGAGAGAGAGTAAGAGACGGATCGAAGTATTCAGCCCTTATAGCGGAGAGAAAGTGGGGGAAGCTGCATGGTGTGACGCCGCCGTCATCCCGGAGGTTCTTACGGCGGCAGAACAGGGCGCGAAGCAGATGAAGAAGCTGAAGGCGGACAGTAGGGCAGAGATCCTGCGGTTGACGGCACAGAGGCTTTTAGAGCAGAAGGAGACATTCGCCGCAATGCTGACGAAAGAAGTGGGGAAGGTGATCCAGGACGCCCGAAAAGAGGTGGAGCGGGCGGCGAATACGCTTAAGCTGTCGGCAGACGCAGCATGCCAGGCGTGCGGAGAGGTGATACCCATGGAAAATACCGGGAATGATCCAAGGATCGGATTCTGCAGAAGAGTTCCCGTGGGAATCGTCCTTGCGGTCACTCCGTTTAATTTTCCGCTGAATCTTGCCTGCCATAAGATAGGACCGGCGATCGCGGCAGGGAATTCGGTCATCGTGAAGCCGGCAAGTAAGACGCCGCTTACTACGATGATGCTTGGGGAGTTATTCATAACATGCGACCTTCCGGCAGACGCGCTGACTGTGGTATGTGGTCCGGGAGAAGAATTGGGGAATGCGCTGGTGGAAGACCGCCGGATACGCAAGATATCCTTCACGGGTTCTTACCAGGCGGGGGATATGATCTGCCGGAGGGCAGGGATGAAAAAGGTTACCATGGAACTTGGATCTACGGGAGCTGTCGTCGTCTCCGCAAAGACGGATGTGAAGCAGGCGGCAAGGAAGCTCTGCCTTGCCGGATTTGCGAACGCGGGACAGGTATGCATCTCTGTCCAGCGGGTCTATGTCCATGAGAGCCGGAAGGAAGAATTGCTCCGTGAGATGAAGGCGTGTGCAGAGGCGGTGGTCTTTGGAGATCCGGGGAAGGAGGATACGCAGTTAGGACCGATGATCTCCAGGGAATCTCTCGTAAAAGCATGCGAAAGGATCGAGAGGTCGTTGGATATGGGAGCAAGGCTGATCACCGGAAATATCTCCGAAGGGAATATCCTGCATCCGACAATCCTGGCGGACGCACCCTGTGACGCGCCCGTGATCCAGGAAGAGATGTTCGCGCCCGTGATCACGGTGAATGGATATGAGACGATGGAAGAGGCGGTCGATATGGTAAACGGCACGCCGTTTGGGCTGCAGGCAGGTATCCTTACGGATCGGGTGGACGAAGCATTGTTCTTTGCGGAGAATGTGGACTGCGGCGGCGTCATCATCAATGATACCTGTAATTACAGAGTAGATCAGATGCCGTACGGAGGGATGAAGCACAGCGGAATGGGAAAAGAAGGGCCGGGATACGCGATAAAAGAGATGACGGAGCTTAAGATGATTGTGATGAACGGAAGGTTACAGGGATGATTTATGAAGGAATACAAGATCGCCGTGATACCCGGAGATGGTATCGGAGCAGAAGTGACAGAACAGGGAATCCGTATCTTAAGATGCATAGAAGCGTTGGATAGCAGGATCCGTTTTACATTTCACTTTTTCCCGTGGGGATGTGAATACTATCTGAAGCATGGACGTATGATGGAAGAAAACGGGCTTCATAAACTTAAGGATTACGACGCGGTCTATCTGGGCGCCGTAGGCGATCCGAGAGTTCCGGATCACATTTCCTTGTGGGAATTGCTGCTTAAGATAAGGAAAGGTTTTGATCAGTATGTGAATCTAAGGCCTGTGAGATTGTTGAAAGGTGTGCGAGGACCGCTAAAGAACGCGGGACCTGAGTCAGTGGATATGATCGTTGTCAGGGAGAACAGTGAAGGAGAATACGCAGGAGCCGGCGAGTGGCTGTATGAAGGAGAAGAGAATGAGACTGTGCTCCAGACCGGAGTATTCTCAAGGAAAGGAACCACTCGCGTCATGCGGTATGCTTTTGAGCTGGCACGCAGGAAGAAGAAGAGCCTTACCAGTATAAGTAAAGGGAATGCGCTGAATTATTCTATGGTATTCTGGGATCGGATGTTTGAGGAAGTCAGTAAAGAATATCCGGATGTAGAGACACATTCCCTGCTGGTGGATGCGGCGAGTATGATGTTTGTCATGGAACCGGAGCGTTTCGGAATTGTAGTAACGTCGAATCTTTTCGGAGATATCCTTACGGATCTGGGAGCTGCCATATGCGGCGGAATGGGAATGGCGGCGGGAGCGAATATTAACCCTGAGAGGAAATATCCGTCCATGTTCGAACCCGTACACGGTTCGGCGCCTGATATAGCGGGAAAGGGTATCGCAAATCCATTGGCGGCGATCTGGTCGGTGAGCCAGATGCTGGATTTCTTCGGAGAAAGAGAATGGGGTGAGATTATCATCAGGGCGATAGAAGGAATGTTCGAAGAAGGAGTCGGACTTACTCCTGATATGGGAGGTACGGCGAGTACGGAACAGGTGGGAACAGATGTCATAAGACAGATAGAAAATTTTGTCAAAATTCAGAAAAAATGTTGACAAGACCGGCTGAGTTAGTGTATAGTATCAATGTTGCATATCACATGTGTGCTGCCTTGGCTCAGTCGGTAGAGCGTCGCCTTGGTAAGGCGGAGGTCGGCGGTTCGATTCCGCTAGGCAGCTTATAAGGAGCTATCCGATTCAGATAGCTCTTTTTTTCGTATAAAGCAGAACTTTGTACATTGTACCTTGAAAACATGGTATTATCATAGTATAGTTTGAAGTGAAAGGAGCATAGGAACAGGAGCACTAGGGTTTTCAGAAGTTAGGGCAGCTATTGGGGAAATACGCATATTTTATGTCAGAGAGGAGGAACTACTATGAAAGCATACAGCAGTAAGCTTCCAAAGGACTATCAGGTATCCATAAGACCGATGGGGGAGATCGCAGGGTATCTGGTGCGTCCGGGAATGTTCGATATCAACGGGGTGACGGTGCTGCCAAGCGGGGTGAATTTTACGATTCATACGCATTACGGCACTTCCTGTGAGCTGCTTCTGTTTCATAGGGGAAAGACGGAGCCCTTCGCGGTGCTTCCCTTTCCGGATGAGTACAAGATCGGGGACGTGTACTCGATGATCGTATTCGGCTTGGATATCAGCGAGTTCGAATATGCATACCGTCTGGACGGGCCATATCAGCCGGAGAAAGGGCTTCTGTTCAAGAAGGAGAATGTGATCCTGGATCCTTATGCCAGGGCGATCGCAGGCTGGCGCGGATGGGGCGACCGGAAAGTGGGCGCTTATCATGCCAGGGTGGTGGAGGATAAGTTTGAATGGGGGGACATGCCCCAATCTAATAAGGAGATGTGTGATCTGGTCATCTATGAGCTGCATGTCAGAGGCTTTACAAAGCATCCGTCGTCGGGAGTGAAGCATCGGGGGACATTTGCGGGACTGATGGAGAAGATCCCATATCTTAAGGAGCTTGGGATCAATGCGGTGGAGCTGATGCCGATCTTCGAATTCGACGAGATGCGGGATGTGCGCGAGGTGGACGGGCAGAGGCTTCTGGACTATTGGGGCTACAATCCGGTAGGGTTCTTTGCGCCGAATACCAGCTATGCTGCAACGGAGGAATTCAATCATGAGGGGAGAGAGTTAAAGGAGCTTATCAGGGCGCTCCATGACAATGGGATCGAGGTGATCCTGGACGTGGTCTTCAACCACACGGCAGAGGGGAATGAGAACGGGCCGTCTTTCTGTTTCAAAGGGATTGACAACAAGGTCTATTACATGCTGACGCCGGACGGCAATTATTATAATTTCAGCGGCTGCGGCAATACACTGAACTGCAATCACCCGATCGTGAAGCTTTTGATCCTGGAGTGTCTGCGGTACTGGACGGTCAGTTACCGGGTGGACGGATTCCGGTTTGATCTTGCAAGCATCCTGGGGAGAAATGAGGACGGTTCGCCTATGAATAATCCGCCTCTTCTTCGCAGCCTTTCTTATGATCCGGTCTTAAGCAATATTAAGCTGATCGCCGAGGCGTGGGACGCGGGCGGAATGTACCAGGTAGGGAGCTTCCCGGCAAGCCGGCGGTGGGCGGAATGGAACGGAAGATACAGGGATTCTGTCAGAAGCTTTTTGAAAGGAGAATACTGGGAATCCAAGGGTGCAGCGTGGAGCATCTCCGGATCCGGGGATATCTATGGAGGTGTGTTCCCGAATGATTCCAAGAGTTATGCCGGGTACAACTCCTGCGTGAATTTCCTGACCTGTCATGACGGCTTTACGCTTTATGACTTGTATTCTTATAATGAGAAGCATAACGAGAAGAACGGCTGGGATAATAAGGACGGATCGGATGATAACCGGAGCTGGAACTGCGGGGCAGAAGGAGAGACGGACGATCCGGAGGTGCTTCGGCTCCGCTACCGGATGATCCGCAATGCCTGCGCCGTGCTCATGTGCAGCAGGGGGACGCCCATGTTCTTCGCCGGAGATGAATTTGGCAATACCCAGCATGGCAATAATAATTGCTATTGCCAGGATAATGAGACTTCCTGGCTTGACTGGGGATTGCTTGAGAAGAATCGGGAGTTGTTCGAATTCTTTCGGTTCATGATCCGGTATCGGAGCAAGCACCCGATCATTTGCAAGAAGATGCCGGATGCGGTCTGCGGTATGGAACCGCTCCGTGCCCATGATACCAATGCGGATAAGATGACCCTGCCAAAAGATGCAAGGACATTTTCCATAAGCTTTGCCGGATATGACAGGGAAAAGGGGAAGGATGATCTGGTGTATGTGTCGGTGAACGCCTATTGGGAGGACGTGAGGATCACGCTGCCTCATTTTGAGAATATGGTGGGCTGGTATCTGAGTGTCAATACGTACGGGGACGGAGAAGGACGTTATTGCTATGAAGAGGGAGAAGAAGTGCGGATAGACAGAGAGTTCATCCTGCGCCCGCGGTCAGTGGCGGTATTCGCAGGTCGGTGTATGCAGCAGTCATCTGATTTGCTGCCCGCGGTATAAAGTCTGTCTTGTTTCGCCATATTTTTTATGATAAGATAAGGGACATAATGTATATAAATGCTGCGGTCTGCAGGCTTGCAGGCCGCAGCATATGAGTATTTAGAAGGAGGAGTTATGTTATATGGGAGAAGAAGTGGTTTCCAGAAATTTTATCGAGCAGGAAATAGATAAGGATCTTGCAGAGGGCGTTTATTCGGAGGTATGTACCAGGTTCCCGCCGGAGCCCAACGGGTATCTTCATATCGGACATGCCAAGTCCATACTTTTGAATTCCGGGCTGGCGAAGAAGTATAACGGTACTTTCCATCTGCGGTTCGACGATACGAATCCGACAAAAGAGGACATGGAGTTCGTGGAGTCCATCAAGGAAGACGTAGAGTGGTTAGGCGCCGACTGGAAGGAACATCTGTATTTTGCGTCAGATTATTTTGAGGTAATGTATGAGTGTGCGGTGAAGCTGATCAAGAAGGGCAAGGCATTTGTCTGCGATCTGACTGCCGATGAGATCCGTGAATACCGTGGTACTCTTAAGGAACCCGGGAAGGACAGCCCGTATCGTGACCGTTCTATAGAAGAGAACTTAAGGCTTTTTGAAGAGATGAAGGACGGGAAGTACAAGGACGGGGAGAAGGTCTTACGTGCGAAGATCGACATGGCGTCCCCGAACATCAATATGCGCGATCCGGTCATCTACCGTGTGGCACATATGACGCACCACAATACGGGGGACAGATGGTGCATCTATCCTATGTATGATTTTGCGCACCCGATCGAAGACGCGGTGGAGAAGATCACCCATTCCATCTGTACTCTGGAATTCGAGGATCACAGGCCGCTCTATGACTGGGTGGTGAAGGAATGCGAGTTCGATCCGGCGCCGCGTCAGATCGAGTTTGCCAAGCTGTATCTGACGAATGTGGTCACGGGCAAACGGTATATCAAGAAGCTTGTGACAGACGGTATCGTGGACGGATGGGATGATCCGAGGCTTGTGTCCATCGCGGCGCTGAGGAGAAGAGGATTTACGCCGGAATCTCTGCAGATGTTCATCGAGATGTGCGGTGTGTCAAAGAGCCAGAGTTCCGTGGACTATGCCATGCTCGAGTACTGCATCCGGGAGGATCTGAAATTAAAGCGTCCCCGTATGATGGCGGTCTTAGATCCCATCAGGCTGGTGATCGACAATTATCCGGAAGGAGAGACAGAGTATCTGGAGGTGGAGAATAATCTGGAGAATGAGGCGCTTGGGATGCGCAAGCTTCCGTTTGGCAGGGAGTTGTATATTGAGCGGGAAGATTTCATGATCGAACCGCCGAAGAAGTATTTCCGTCTTTTTCCGGGGAATGAAGTGCGCCTGATGCATGCATATTTTGTAAAATGCGAGAGCTATGAGACGGATGCCGACGGCAATGTGACGGTGGTACATTGTACTTATGATCCGGAGACGAAGTGCGGCACGGGCTTCACTGGAAGGAAGGTCAAGGGAACCATTCACTGGGTGGCGGCGTCTTATGCGAAGCAGGCGGAGGTGCGCCTGTATGAGAACCTGGTGGATGAGGAGAAGGGCGTCTACAATAAGGAGGACGGTTCTTTGAATCTGAACCCTCATTCATTGACGGTGCGCAGAGAGTGTTATGTGGAGGACAGCTTCGCGGATGCCAGGGGATGTGACAGCTTCCAGTTCGTAAGGAACGGATACTTCTGCATTGACTCGAAGGATTCGGCGCCGGAGAACCTGGTGTTTAACCGGATCGTATCATTGAAGAGTTCTTTTAAACTGCCGAAGTAATGATGCGGATGAATGAGATAACGATGAATTTAAAGAGTCGCTCGAAGATTCCTCTTTATGAGCAGATTTATCAGTATATCAAGACGGATATCCAGAATGGGCGGATCGCATATCGGGAGAAGCTGCCGTCTACCAGGGCGCTGTCGAAGCATCTTGAGGTGAGCAGGAGCACGGTGGAGCTTGCCTATGAGCAGCTTCTGTCGGAAGGCTATATTGAGTCAGAACCGTACAGGGGGTTTTTCGTGGCGCAGACAGAGGAACTCTATCATCTGGAGAGGGAAAGCCTTAAGGAGCCGGCTGTAAAGAAGCAGGAGAGGAAGTATCGGTATGACTTCTCGCCCAACGGCGTTGATCTTGGGAGTTTTCCGTATAATGTATGGCGGAAGCTGTCGAAGGATATCCTGATGGATGACCGGACGGAGTTGTTCCGTTCCGGAGATTCCAGAGGGGAGTATGGATTCCGCAGCGCCATCAGCAGTTATCTTCATCAGGCGAGAGGGATGAACTGTTTGCCGGATCAGGTGCTCGTCGGTGCAGGAAGTGATTATATCCTGATGCTCTTAAGCATGATCCTTGGAAGAGAGCATAAGATCGCCTTCGAGGATCCGGCGTATAAGCAGGCGTACCGCATGGCAGAGGCGCTCTCCTATGAAGCAGTCCCGGTGTCTCTGGATAAGAACGGGATGAGGATATCAAAATTGCGGGAATCAGGGGCGGACATAGCCTATGTGACACCGTCCCATCAGTATCCTACGGGAATCGTCATGCCCATCAACCGCAGGATGGAGCTGCTGCGTTGGGCGGCGGAAGAACCGGGCAGGTATATCGTAGAGGATGATTACGACAGCGAGTACCGATATAAGGGCAAACCGATCCCGGCTCTGCAGGGATATGACGCCCATGAAAAGGTGATCTACCTCGGTACGTTTTCCCGGTCTGTCGCACCGGCGATCCGGCTGAGCTATATGGTGCTGCCGCGCCCGCTTCTGGATGTATATGAGAAGAGGCATGGTTTTGTACACTCTACCGTATCCAAGGTAGACCAGCTGATCATGCAGAGATTCCTTGAAGAGGGGTATTATGAACGGCATCTGAATAAGACGAGGGCATTGTATAAGAGCCGGCATGACGCGCTGCTTGAGGGGCTTAAGTCCATGTCGGATATTCTGACGATATCAGGTGAGAATGCGGGAGTCCATCTGCTCCTTACGTTCAGGAACGGGATGACAGAGAAGGAACTTGTAGAGCGTGCCGGGAAAGAGGATATCCGTGTGTATGGGCTGTCGGAATATCGGATCAGGAAGGATAGGGAAGAGAAGCCGACGATCCTTCTTGGCTATGCAAACCTGACGGAAGAACAGATCAGGGAGGCATTGGGGATATTAAACCGATGTTTCCGATGAGGAATAGTATCAAATTACAGGAGGAACCGCCATATGCGTATAAGGCCTTATATTGAGAGCAAAGATTATAAATATTTAGAGAAGTGGATTGATAGTGAAAGGATCCACGCCTTGTGGTGTGCGAACCAGATCCCATATCCTGTATCAAAGGAAGGATTTCATGATCTTCTGGGAAAGAATGCGGCGGAATACGGCGACAGCGCTTTTGTGGCGACGGAAGACAACGGAGAGGCAGTGGGATTCTTCTGTTATTCGGTCAATGTAGAAGATAATACGGGATTCCTTAAGTTTATCATTGTTGACGGCAGGAAGAGAGGCGCAGGTTACGGCAAGAAGATGCTTCAGCTAGCCGTGCGGTATGCGTTCCTGCTCACAGGAGCAGAGTCTGTGGGATTGAATGTATTCGAAGAGAACAGCGCGGCAAAGCATTGTTATGAGAGTGTTGGATTTATTGAGACAAGTACGGAAAAAGATATCTTTACATACAACAACGAGTCATGGGGCAGATGCCGCATGACGGTCGGAAAACCGGTAAAAGCAGGATCATATGCCTGATGGCTGCGGCAGATGTGCGTCTGCAAGCCGGCGCACATCTGTATTGACAGCAAATGTGATCCTCCGGTTACTGGTCTTCTTTTGCCGGAGCTTCCTCTTCTTCATCAGAATCATCAGAACTTTCTTCTTTTGCCGGAGCGGATTCTTCTTCGCCCTTGCCAGATGTATTCAGAGAGACATATTCACGGTCTGATACCGGTTTTAAGTCACTGTCCAGATCGAAATCTTCATCTTCGAACTCATCATCAAATTCTTCGTCTTCACAGGAATCCTGTTTCTTAAAATAATAGATAAGACCTGCGATCGCGCCGCCGGCAGCAGCCAATCCCATTAAACCTCTAACCCATTTCTTCATGATCAAAATAACTCCTTTCAAATTCAGTATTTAATCTATCATACCACATATTGTATTATTTTTCCTCTAAAATAATCATAAAATTTGTACTTTAAGACACATTCTTTGATTTTTCTGGATTAATAAGAGAATCTGTGATAAACTGGTTCGTATGTCCATCGGGGCGTGCGGATGATAAGAAGGCTTTTGGGGTGCGTTCCGGGGCAGACGGCTTGTTTTTGCCGGTATATGTTATAGAAGGGCGTGTGTAATATATGAGAAAAATTGAGACACCAGTTAATGCGAAAAAGGGCCTGTTCTGTGTTGTGTTCAGCAGAACGGGGATCATCCTGCTTCTGCTTCTTCTGCAGTTCGGATTTATGATCGAGTCGTTCCGGTATCTGGAAGAATACCTCCCATATATCTATGGAGCGTTGATGATCCTGGAAGCGATGGTGGTGATACATGTGATCAATACGAAGGGGAATCCGGCGTTTAAGATGACATGGATGCTCTGTGTTCTTGTATTTCCGCTGATCGGCGCGACATTTTATGCTATGGTACAGCTGCAGATCGGAACCAGGTTCTTACATGACCGGCTGTCTATGCTCAGGATCGAGACAGAACCGTATATGCGGCAGGATCAGGAGATCGTGGAGAATCTATGGGCGAGTAAATCTGCGAATGCGCATTTGTCGTATTATTTGTCAAGGCAGTTGGGCTTCCCTACATACCGTAACACGGAAGTACAGTATTTCCCGTTGGGTGAAGATAAGTTCAAAGCCATGCTATTGGAGCTTAAGAAGGCAAGAAAGTTCATCTTCATGGAGTATTTCATCGTAGAGAAGGGATATATGTGGGGGTCGATCCTTGAGATATTGAAGGAGAAAGCGATGGAAGGGGTAGAGGTCCGCTTCATGTATGACGGGATGTGCGCGATCTCCATGCTGCCGTATAATTATCCCCGCCAGCTTGAAAAGTGGGGGATCGAGTGCAAGATGTCCAATCCGATCAAACCATTCTTATCTACGACGCAGAATAACCGTGATCACAGGAAGATCTGTGTGATCGACGGGAAAGTCGCCTTTACAGGCGGGGTGAACCTGGGAGATGAATACATCAATAAGAAAGTAAGGTTCGGACACTGGAAGGATACGGCGGTAATGCTGAAGGGAGACGCGGTGCAGAGCTTTACCATGATATTCCTGCAGATGTGGAACGTAGAAGTACGAAAGCCCGAGCGTTATAAGAAATACCTTACGACGAGATGGAATGGGCTCCGCCGGGGCCTGGGATATGTGATCCCTTATGCGGACAGTCCTTTTGATAATGAGAATGTGGGAGAAGAGGTTTATTTTCATATACTGAATCATGCGAAGAAATACGTACATATCATGACTCCTTATCTGATCCTGGATAATGAGATGATCGTGACACTGACAAGAGTTGCAAAGAGCGGCATCGAGGTGAAGATCATCATGCCGCATATACCGGATAAATGGTATGCGTTCGCGGTTGCGAAGACTTATTATAAGGAGCTTATAGAAAGCGGCGTCCAGATCTATGAATATACGCCGGGATTTGTACATGCCAAGGTGTTCGTATCGGATAACGATACGGCGACGGTGGGGACGATCAATCTGGATTACAGGAGCCTGTATCTGCATTTTGAATGCGGTGTTTTTATCTATAATAATCCTGAGATCGATAAGATCGAGGAGGATTTCCAGGATACGCTGTGTAAATGCCATAAGGTATCGCTGGTGGAAGTGAAAGAAAGGAGCATGCTGACCAAGATCACAGGGAAGGTGCTGAGGATGATCGCGCCGCTGATGTAGAAATTCGGTGAATTATTGTAGAATTATGGAAAATGCGTTTTACAGGAGCGGGAAAATATAGTATAATGCTAAGTGGTTTCCGGATGTTTCATCCGGAAACGAATAGATACGTCATAATAACGTAGGAGGAATTAAAATGGTTAAAGCAGTAGTTGGCGCCAACTGGGGAGACGAAGGCAAAGGGAAGATTACGGATATGTTAGCGAAGAAGGCTGACATTATCATAAGATTCCAGGGAGGAGCGAACGCAGGGCATACGATCATCAACGATTATGGCAAGTTTGCGCTGCACACTCTTCCGTCAGGAGTATTCTATGGCCACACGACGAGTATCATAGGAAATGGTGTTGCACTTGATGTTCCGGTTCTTTTTAACGAAATCCAGTCTGTGATTGACAGGGGAGTTCCGGCGCCAAAGATTCTGGTGTCAGACCGTGCGCAGATGGTCATGTCTTATCACAAGAATTTTGATGCATATGAGGAAGAGCGATTAGGAGGCAAGTCTTTCGGATCCACCAAATCAGGCATCGCACCGTTTTATTCAGATAAATATGCGAAGATCGGGTTTCAGGTCAGCGAGCTTTTTGACGAAGAGTTGTTAAAAGAGAAGGTGATAAGGATTGCCACCCAGAAGAATATCATGCTTGAGCACCTGTATCACAAACCGCTGATCGAGCCGGATAAATTATATCAGGAACTGATGGAATATAAGCAGATGATCCGGCCGTACGTATGTGATACGTCGCTTTATCTTTACGAAGCGCTGAAGGAAGGAAAAGAGATTCTGCTGGAGGGACAGCTTGGGACGTTGAAAGACCCCGATCATGGAATCTATCCAATGGTGACTTCTTCTTCGACGTTGGCGGCTTATGGCGCGATCGGCGCAGGGATCCCGCCTTATGAGATCAAGCAGGTGATCGCCGTATGTAAGGCATACTCCAGTGCAGTCGGCGCGGGAGCTTTCGTAAGTGAGATCTTTGGCGAAGAAGCAGACGAGCTGAGACGCCGCGGCGGCGACGGCGGTGAATTCGGTGCTACGACGGGCCGCCCAAGGAGAGTGGGTTGGTTCGATTGTGTCGCATCCAAGTATGGATGCAGGCTGCAGGGAGCAACGGACGTCGCGTTCACGGTATTGGATGTGCTAGGGTATCTGGATGAGATCCCGGTATGTATCGGTTATGAGATCAACGGTGAGGTAACGACAGAATTCCCTGTTACTCATCTGCTTGAGAAGGCGAAGCCGGTGTTTGAGACGCTTCCGGGCTGGAAATGCGATATCCGGGGGATTAGGAAGTACGAGGAATTGCCGGAGAATTGCCGGAAGTATATTGAGTTTGTGGAGAAGCAGATTGAGTGCCCGATTACGATGGTCTCCAATGGACCGGGGCGGGATGATATTATTTATCGGAAATAGGTATTTGATTAGGGCTGCCGTTTTGCTTTGCGGCAGCTTCTTTGATTGTGGAGGCCAAGATGAAAATTAAAACAATAATATTCGATATCGGACGGGTGCTGAACGGCTATGGATGGGAAGAATATTTGAAGAAGATTGTGCCGGAGCCGTCAGCATATAAGGCTGTAGAGCAAGCCGTATTTAAGAATCAGGCCTGGGTAGAGCATGATAAAGGACTTTTAAGCGAAGAAGAGGAAATCCAAGACTTTGCAGCGGCAGCTCCAGAGTATGAAAAGGAGATCCGTGCAGTCTATGCGAATCTGGGAGAATGTACCTGGAAGCTTGACTATGCCATTCCCTGGATTTTGGAGTTGAAGGAGAAGGGATATCGGGTGTATGCTCTTTCCAACTGGCCGAAACATATTTATGATCAGCGGGAGGATAAACTTGATTTTCTGGATCTGATGGACGGTTATTTTCTTTCCTTTCAAGAGCATTTGATTAAGCCGGACGAGAAGGCGTTTCTGAGACTTATGGAAAAGTATGGGATAGAGGATATACATTCTTTGATCGGGAGCGTGGAATGAACGGACTGTGCGCCAAGGCAAAGGCAGAGTAATCTGCCGGCTGCCGGGCTCAGATTATAAACGGATGGTAAATAAGGCATAAACCCTTCCTTCGCGACATACAATTTCTATAAGTACAAGGAATAGTAATGGATGGCGCGGAGGTATTTTTGTGGAGTTAGTGAAGAAAAATATACATATGGATCAAATCAAAGGCCAGGCGGCAACGCAGATTACTTTGGAAGATGATGTAAATATTTCGGACTCTAAGCCGGATGCGGGTAAGCTGATATATGACAGAGGAAGCGTGACGCTGGAGGAAGTGAAGGTAACGGAAGACCATGTGACAGTAAAGGGGAAGATGCAGTTTCTTGTAATGTATCTGACGGAAGGGGAACATCCTGTCCCGGCCTGTTTGGAGGGCAGCCTGCCTTTTGAGGAACAGCTTTATGCGGAAGGGGTGGAGAGCGGGGACAGTGCCAATGTAAAATGGAATCTGGAGGATCTGACGGTAGGACTGATCAATTCCAGAAAACTCAGCGTACAGGCATTGATTTCGCTGCGGATATCGGCGGAAATGATGTATGACGAAGAAACGGCAGTGGATTTATATCATGAGGAACCGGTGGAATATAGGAGGAAACCGCTCCGGATTGCGCAGATGGCTGTGAAAAAAAGGGATATTTTCCGTATGAAGGAGGAACTGGAATTACCGCAGAACTATCCCAATGTATTCCAGATCATCTGGCAGAGCATA
>OFGR01001008.1_pt1 | contig 24726 bp, 23 predicted proteins | sample 1521811 | NCBI WGS metagenome assembly OFGR01 (sample SAMEA3504098, study PRJEB24116) | mouse gut metagenome | biome: mouse gut; feature: mouse-associated habitat; material: faeces | place: Denmark | collected 2011
CAAGCGCCGTGCACAGTGCCTGAAACTGCGAGATGGACGCCTTTTCGTTGGCGTTTTTGACGCTGCTTCCCTTCTGGAATACACCGCCAATCGTTCTTTTGCACACATGACTGGCATGTGTAATTTGAAAAAATTTCGTGCGGGCAGTCATGTAGATTCCCGTCCCGATGATGAGAATGAGCATCGGAATCCCCCACACTACGCCGTTGACGGCGCTGTTGATTGCTGCGATTTTATCAAGCATTTGCAAAACCCCCCCTATTTTTATGCACAAACTCAAGCGCGAGTAGATTCATCTTCGCTGCTCGATTATTTATATTTATACAGGAAAAAGCGGAAAAATGCAAGAAAATTCTAAAAGAATGCCATAAAAGGGAGGATGCCAAGTAATCCTGCGACTACTTGGCATATATTATGAAAAAGTTATTATAAGTAAAGTTACCACTCTTGCTTTTAAGGTGTTGTTTTGTATCACCTTATGTTTATAGTATAGAGTGCTTTCATGACTAAATCATGTTGTTTTATTGAATAATTTTTCAAAGAATTATGAACGATTTATGAACGTATCGTTTTTCTGTACAGGAGTGGTGTTTTGTGATATTTCTTCTGAAATGCCCTAGTAAAATAGGACTGATTGTGAAATCCGCAGTTGGCGGCAATATCAATTACTTTCAATTCCGTCTCTGACAATTGCTTTGCGGCCAATTCCAGACGGTAGTTTATCACATAGGCGGCAAAGCTCATTCCAGTAAATTCTTTGAATAGTTTCATAAAATAGCTTTCGGAGAAACCGCATTGCTTTGCCGCTTGTTGAATGGAAATCTCTTGGTCATAAAATTTTTGAATATAGAATAGTGCGTTTTTCAGTCGGCTGTAAGATAGCTGCAGGGCATTGGTGTTATCAGCGGTAGTGCTGTATTGTGTCATATAGTGAAGGAGAAGGAACAGGCTGGATTTAATCATTAACTCGTGCGTGGAATAACTGCTTTTGCGGTGTTCTAACAGTGGTAAAATACAAGGGGTTACAGTTTGGTTAAAACTGGAATCAGCAGGGTGAAAGCACAGGATCGTTTTTTCACCGTTTAGAAAAGGAAGAACATATTTGTCATAACAGGGATCGTCCTCGGAACCTTTAAAAAGGGAAGGGTGAAACATAATATTGAAGTATTCTCCGGTTTCTGTGCCGATTTGCTCAATAGAATGGACTGCATGAGGGAGAATGACAATCAAATCTTTGGCAAAAAGTGTATATGCTTGTCCCCATACAGTTACTTGGATTTTTCCTTTGGCACAATAGATGAGTTCAAAGTCATTGTGCCAATGTAGGGGGAATGAGGGGAGCCATTCCGGAATGTTCCCCTTGTAGACGCTGTAGGGAAAGGTGATGATGCCATGAATTTTGGTTTCGTGCAAAGGGGTTCGTTCCATAGGATACCTCCAAAATAGGATTGTGTTATAAAAACAGGATTATATTACAAGAATTATAGCATTTGTAATAGTATAATACAAGTATCAGTAAATTAATCCATAGTGGCAATTACTGATATGATAAGAAGTATGTTCCAAACTGATAACCGTTTCAGCCTTTTTCATTGTATCAGTTTGTGTACATAGTCTGCTGTAATTTGTATGAAAAAGGCCCAAATTACAGCAGATAAAAAATATAGTTTTCAATAGAATGCGGAACTTGAAATAAGAAAGGAAATAACTAGTATGGAGTATGCAGCAATCAGACATTTTGGCGATAAGCGATATTGTTATGCGATAGCAAAGGGGCGTTTTTTAATCCGGCTTGAAATCAAAAAGAAAGATGCAGTCAAAGTTATCTTACATATGCAGGATAAATACCTTCCGCTGCGCTTTGTGGATACAAGACGTGAATGTATGATGGAATTGGCGTATTCTGACAATTATATAGATTATTTTGAAGCTGTGGTAGAGATGGATATGGTTTGCCTCAGATATTTTTTTGAGATTCAAGATACATCCGGAACCATAGTGTACTATGGCAATCATGACTTTTATCATGAGTGTATCACGGATATTGATAAAATGTATGACTGTCCGCAGACGCTTAGGGAAGAGGAATTGTTTGAGCTGCCAGAATGGGCAAAAAATAAGGTTGTGTACCAGATTTTTCCTTCGCGCTTTGCCACAGATAAAGAAGTGCCAGATGAAATTTGGTATCAGGCACCAATCGATCACAAAGCAGATTTAAAAGGATCTCTTCGTGGAATTATCAATCACTTGGATTATATCAAGAATCTGGGAGCAGATATTCTTTATATGACGCCTATTTTTTGTTCCAAGTCCAGCCACAAGTACAACATTGATGACTATTATCAAATTGATCCAGCCTTTGGGGATAAAGAGGATTTAAAGGAGCTTGTGCAAAAAGCGCATAAGCTTGGAATGTATGTCATTTTGGATGGGGTATTTAACCATACTGGATTAGATTTTTTTGCTTTTCGGGATATACAGGAGAAGAAAGAACAGTCAAAATACTTAGATTGGTATTATATTGAAGGATTCCCGCTTGTGATGGAATGGGGAAAGAGGCCCAATTACAAGACATTTAGTTATGCCAGTCCTATGCCGAAGCTAAATCTGCAAAACAAAGAGGCAGCAGATTTTGTGATAGATGTAGCTTCTTCATGGATAAAAGATTGTGATATTGACGGCTGGCGTTTGGATGTGGCAGATGAAATTCACCATGCATTCTGGAAACGATTTCGCAAAGAGATGAAGGCAGTAAAAAAAGATATTTTGATTGTCGGAGAGATTTGGCATTTTGCCGGTGATTTTTTGGAAGGCGACGAGTGGGACAGCGTGATGAATTATGAATTTCATCGGTCTGTGATGGATTTGGTTGCGAAACAAAAGATTTGCCCATCCGTATTTATGGGAAATCTCAACTTTATCAAAGGAAATCTGAACCAGTCTTTGGACGGGTATCTCTGGAATATTATTGATAGTCACGATACAGAGCGTTTTATAAATACGGTACAAAAGGATGTTAAAAAATTACGCATGGCAGCAGCGCTGCAATTATTACTTCCTGGAATGCCAATGCTTTATTATGGAGATGAGGTTGCATTAGAAGGCGGTCCCGATCCAGATTGCAGGCGTGGGATGCTGTGGGATGAAAACAGGCAAAACAAAGAGCTGCTTTCTTATTATCAGACGCTTATCAGAATCCGTCACAATTATCCTGAATTGACAGAGGGGATAATTCAAGAACAGTATACAGAGGATGAAAAAGGACTTATTTATATAAAAAGGCAGTTGGGGGACAAATACATAACACTGGTTTTTCATACCCAAAAGGGAACCATCAATTTGCCAGAGCTGAAGGGATTGCAAAATCTTGTAACAGAACAGAAGTTTTTGGGCAGCTTGGGGGATTATGAAGCAGCAGTGCTTGTGGAATAACAGGAGATATTGACAGCTATGAAATCATTTACAAAATTATGCATACCAATAGCGCTGGAAACATTATGTTATATGTTGGCAGGAATGGTAGATACCGTTATGCTTTCGACAGTGGGAGACAATGCAGTTGGGGCAGTTGGTACAGCAAACACCTATATCAATGTTTTTATTATTATGTTTCATGTAGTATCATCAGGAATGATAGCAGTGATGACACAGTATATTGGAGCAAAAAGAATTGGTGTGGCGTACCAGGCAAGACAGCTTGGAGCAATTTTTAATGTTGTGTTGGGGGCTCTGCTTTCCGTTTTTTTGTTTGCTTTTTCGGGTACAATATTGGAAACAGTCGGCGTGGCGCCGCTGCTTATGGATTATGCGAAAACGTATCTTAAGATTGTGGGAGGGTGTTGCTTTTTAAACGCGCTGATTCCAATTTTTTCAAGTTATTTAAGGGCATTTGGTCACACGAAACAGCCGCTGATTGCTACATTGGCAGCAAATGCCGCAAACTTAATTTTAAATGCCGTTTTCTTATTTGGATTTCACAGCGGGGTAGCTGGGGTTGCAGCAGCTACTGTTCTGTCAAGGGTTTTGAATCTGGTAATTGTGATTGCAGCATCGAAACTTTTGGTGAAAGCAAATGAGGATAACGATCGCATCAAAAACAGTGAAGTTTTTGTTCAGATTATCAAAGTTGGCCTGCCCTCTGCAATGGAGACTGCTCTTTACAATGTGGCAATGACATTGACAATCCGTTTTTTGAACCAGATGGATGAATCTGGATTTAATGTAACAGCAAGAGCATATGCGGCACAAATAGCAAATTTTTCGTATTGCGTTGGTGCGGCGCTCGCACAGGCCAATGCGATTATGACTGGCTGGCGTATCGGTGAGGGAGATTATGAGGCTTGTGATAAAGGCACCAAAAAAGCAGCATGTATCGGAATTTGTGTAGCAGCGGGATTAGAAACAATATTTGTTCTTAGTGCCAATATATTGATTCGGTTATTTACGAAGGACGAACAGATGATATCTCTAGTAAAAATGCTTTTGACAATTGATATTGCGCTTGAAGTAGGCCGTGTAACCAATCTGATATTTGGACAGGCATTAAAAACCAGCGGAGACGCACTTTTTACGACGATAATCGGCGTGATGTTTATGTATCTGTGCATGGTTGGCGGAACCTGGTTCTTTGGCATTCATTTGAATATGCTAGCGGTAGGCGCATATATAGGGCTTGCTATCGATGAATGTGTGCGGGCGGTCTTTATGTTTTTGCGTTGGCAGTCAGGAAGATGGCGTGCAAAAGGGTTTATCAGGCATGCATAAATGATAGCAGATATTGTATTCATGCGCAGCGACAAAATAAAGTCGCAAAGCGACTTATAATAGGAGGATTTATCAATGCAGAAATGGACACGTGTAATGTATCAGCCCAATGTTCCATTGGGAGAAAACGGTGAGAAAGTAACAGCGTGCAAAAAACATATTGCACTTTCAAAGGAAGCAGCCAAAGAAGGTATGGTACTTTTAAAAAATGAGGGAGGACTGCTTCCACTTCCAAAGGGAAGCAAAGTTGCACTCTTTGGAAAGGCAAGTTTTGATTATGTGCGCGGAGGCGGCGGAAGCGGAGAAGTAACGGTTTCTTATGAAAGAAACCTGTATGAAGGTCTGATGATGTTAAAGGACAGGGTAAGCGTTTTTGAGGAACTTTCTGCATACTATCGTGACGATGTAAAAGAACAGTACCAAAAAGGACGGGCTCCAGGAATGACAATCGAACCGGAGGTTCCCAAAGCCTTGCTGAAGAAAGCAAGGGCTTATACAGATACAGCAATTGTCACAATTTGCCGTTTTTCTGGTGAGGGTTGGGATCGGAAAAGCATCGTGGATACAGAAAATAAAAATCTGTGCAGCAGCGAAGAGGAAATGGCAAAACGGTCTGCTGAGATTTTTGAAAATGGAGATTTTTGTCTCACCAATGCAGAGCAGGCGATGGTAGATGCTGTAACTGCGGCATTTCAGAAGGTGATTGTTGTTATGAATGTTGGCGGAATGGTAGATTCTTGCTGGTTTCATGATCATGACAAAATCCAGTCAGTACTGATTGCATGGCAGGGGGGAATAGAAGGCGGACTTGTAGCAGCAGAGCTATTGATGGGAGAAGGAAACCCAAGCGGAAAGCTTGTGGATACATTTGCAAGAGCATTGGAAGATTATCCGTCTACGTACAACTTCCATGATTCAGAGCGTTTTGTGGATTATACAGATGATATTTATGTGGGATATCGTTATTTTGAGACGATTCCTGGCGCAGAAAAAAAGGTCAATTATCCATTTGGATTTGGACTGTCCTATACAGATTTTTCATTGTCTGCTGGCGCTGCCTATGAAGAAGGAGGCAGAATTTATGTGCCTGTGATAGTAACTAATATTGGAAAAAAGGCAGGAAAAGAAGTAGTTCAGGCGTATTTTGGCGCGCCGCAGGGCAGGCTTGGAAAGCCAGCCAAACAGCTTGCAGCATTTCAGAAAACGCGCCTTTTGCAGGCAGGGGAAAGTCAAAGCATTGTTCTTTCATGGAATATTTCAGAGATGGCATCTTATGATGACCTTGGCAAGATAAAGGCGTCTGCGTATATTTTGGAGAAGGGCACATACTGCTTTTTTGTTGGGACATCGGTGCGTGACGTTGTGGAGGTATCTTATCATTTGGAAATAGCAGAAGACAAAGTAGTACAGCAGCTTTCCAGAAAATGTGCACCGACAAGTCTAAAAAAACGGATGTTATCTGATGGAAGTTTTGAGGAGCTGCCTCTTTTGGAGCCTGTTGAAACAGACGCCAATGCGCTGACACCACTTACGGTTGAACAGACAGACGGATTTGTTCCGGCAGCAAGGAGTACAAAGCGGTGTCGTTTGTGGTCTAATACAGAAGCGCAACAACGTCACGTTCTCAAAGAAGTGTTAGAGGGAAGTATTTCTTTGGACGAATTTATGGCGCAGCTTTCGGACGAGGACCTTGCGCATTTGCTGGGAGGGCAGCCCAATACAGGAGTTGCCAATACCTTTGGCTGGGGGAATCTGCCAGAGTATGGCGTCCCGAATGTTATGACAGCAGATGGACCTGCAGGGCTTCGTATCGGGCGGGAATGCGGTGTCTATACAACAGCATGGCCCTGTGCGACACAGCTTGCCTGTACTTGGAATGAGGAATTGATTGAACAAGTTGGAGAAGCGGGCGGTGCAGAAGTAAAAGAAAACAATATTGCAGTATGGCTTACACCAGCAGTCAATATTCACCGAAGTCCTCTTTGTGGCAGAAATTTTGAATATTATTCAGAAGATCCATATCTGGCTGGAAAGCTTGCAGCGGCGATGGTCCGCGGTATTCAAAGCAATCATATTGGTGCTGTGGTCAAACACTTTGCCTTGAACAATAAAGAAACAAATAGAAAGAACAGCGATTCAAGAGCTTCTGAGCGCGCTGTCAGAGAAATCTATCTTAAAGCGTTTGAAATCATTGTCAGAGAGGCAAAGCCTTGGGCAATTATGTCCTCCTATAATATTATTAACGGTTATCGTGCTTCTGAAAACAGAGAGCTTTTGGAGGATATTCTGCGCAGCGAGTGGGGATTTGATGGAGTCGTTACCACAGACTGGTGGACAAACGGAGAGCATTATAAAGAAGTCAAGGCTGGAAATGATATCAAAATGGCAACAGGATTTCCAGAGCGTCTGATGGAAGTTTATGAAAAAGGAATTCTTTCTCGCAAGGATATGGAAATCTGCGCCAAAAGAGTATTGGAACTCATTTTAAAAGTGGATTGAGGCAAAAAATATAATTAGAATATGGGGAAAAAGAAGCTGTGAATAAAATAACTATTGTTATGGGCGAATATCCACAAAATAGTGGATTGGAAAAGGAGCCGATTGAATGGATTGTCTTGAAGGAAGAAGAGCATCGCTGCCTCTGTATCAGCAGGTATCTGCTGGATTGTAAGCCCTATCACAATCTTTCAGAAAAGATAACATGGCAGAACTGCACTTTAAGAAATTGGCTAAACCATGAATTTTTAATGTCGGCTTTTTCAGCGAAAGAGCGAGAAAAAATTCTGCTTTCCAATGTGCAAACCCCTGCAGGAAATACTGAGGATTATATTTTTTTGCTTAGCGCAGATGAAGTAGAAGAATTATTTGATGACGAAGTGGAAGATTATGTTGATTATGAAGATCGCGGGGCAGTAACAACCCTTTATGCACGCTCACAAGGAGCATGGTTTATTGACGAGGACTGTGAGGAGGAGAATAAAGGTAGTTGGTGGCTGCGGTACTATGGAGATTTTTGGTATGGCAGCTCTTTGGATAAAGAATATGATTTTATGAGCTGCGTCAATTTTGATGGATATATTGAACATGCCGCGCAAGGGGTTGAAGAAATGGACAGTTGTATTCGCCCAGTATTTTGGCTTAAAACAGACGAATCTATTTCTGATTGATATGAGGAACACTTTATTGTAATGCTTTCTAAATTTTGTGCAGCAATCGCTTCTGCTTCGTCTCCAATTCCTAAAATCTTTTTGTTGTATTGGGCGAATGCCACAAGGGACTTCTCTTTTAACACCAGTCCCTTATCCTTGACATAGATCTCAATATCTGCGGGTTCGTATTTTGTATAGGTCATCACTGCCTCCTTCATCATATTCAACGAATCCAATCCCTTCTGCCAAAATATTGCTGATACCACTGGCGTAACACTTCGATCTCATAACGCCGGTCGAAGTCTAAATAAATACATTCGTCTGCAATATGTCTCAAAAAGTTGTCCGAGCCAGCAGGAAGCAGTACCAGTGCTCCGCTGTCAATCAGCTCATGCAGTGATTTAAGCAGAGCTGACTGACACATTTGATAATAAAAAACACTCGGGTTATAAGGCGCATAAAATATTCTTTTATTTTCTGCATAGCCCAACGCTGCACTCGCCCGCCACCGTTCCCCACTAAGCTGGAACAATCTTTGGTCCTCCCGCTCCGGCGTTAGACAAAAACGCTCTTGTATCTCTGCAAGCGTATCGTCCAGCTTATTTTTCCTGATTGCGGCGCTAATCGCCTTTTTCACTTTATAGGAAATTGCGAATACAGTAACCATTGAAACAAAAAACGAAGTTTTTTGTTTCAATGTTCTTTCGGTAAGACTCGCAAGCTGGCTCCAGATTCCAGCTTACGCATTCCAAATCTTTTCGCTGAATGCGGTTTCCATTCCAGCTCATTCTCAAGTCGCCAAAATCAATTTTGCCGCCCAATAAATATGACAGGTACATACAACCCTGCTCATGTTCGCTAATCAGACCATAGATTTTGCCGCTCTCAAACTGCTGGTTGCTGTATCGCCAGCAGTCTCTGCCATAGTGTTTCCCGAAATAGGCGCTGACTTCTATCAGGGAAGTACAGGCTGAGACGTCAATTGTGATCTGAAAAGAATCCTTTTGCTTTTCCTTTTTCAAAACAGTGTCCCCCTTGGTTCCTGTCACTGCGGATCGATTGTGTGAAAGATACGTTTTAGTCTGCCATCTATGTATAAAGCTGGAATCACATCAAGTATCCAGGCAACGGCATTTGGGGGCTGATTCAGTTTTTAAATGCACAAATGGGAAAGTTACTATCTGCAATCATACGCTGCTTTGTTTCCTCATGAACGTGTTTCATGACTCTAAGTGAGTTTGTTCCCAAAGGTAAACCTCCATATCTACCGCCCCCAGGTCGCGTTCCATGCAATAACAGCGATACAGCAAAGAAGCGTCCTCCCATGCCAAGGAAGAATCCTCCTGTAAGAGAACCATCAAGCGAGTTCCCTCCAGTTTCGCCCATGCTTCCTCTGGGGTACAGTGTTCTGATCCAGCAAGAAGAAATTCCACAAATTTTCTGACCGGAGAATTTATGGCAAACTCCAAGTGGGGGATTTTCTTTGGTGGATTCTGTTTCAACCGCTCCGCTACTTTTTGCCGCAGCACCTCACGTTGGGGATAAAGTACATAATTGAATAAATAGTTATCATCGTTTAGTAAGCGCTCATCCCACACATCCTCATCGTTCCAAGAACCCATGTAGACCACATGGCCATTTTTTATCAGGCAGTGCAATCCCTCATCCTCCTGCCAGTCGCAGCCACCACTCAGATTCAGTACAGGGATTTCCGGATCCTTGGGAATTGTGATGTCTAAGATGCCAAACTCCATATAACAAAGAACCTCTAATGGTTCTTGTATGTGCTGTATAACTTCGGGCAATAGCTCTCCTATGCTTGTGGATTCCAACTGATCCTGAAGGTAATACAAAGCGTATTGGCAGATTTCCCTTACCAGAGCTTCATCTACCTCCGCCAACCAGCGAATGGACTGGGCGGCGTACTCCGCTGTAACACCTTCATCACAAATCACCTCAATCTGTTTGTGAAAGTAAGGGAATTCTACATAGCCTGTTACCCTATCAAACGCATCTATCCCGACATTTATTAAAATGTCCTCAAAGCGCAGTTCTGACATACGTAATTTCCTCCTTTGGAAAAATCTTGATTTGTTACTGGCTCCCATTATACCGCAATAACTTTCCTGATGGAATAGACTTTATATAAAATTCGTTTTCGCAGATTCGTGCCAGCGTGTCCATGCTGATATGTTTTCCCTCTTTTCCCATATTTGCAATCATATTTGTGGTCGAGCCAGCGGCAAGCCTTAAATCCTCTTTAGATTACCTCTAATTAACCATGATCTGGTTGATGCAATAAGAACAATTAATAAAAAGGCGCATATCTGTGATACAAATTATTTTTGCTGTAAAACTTTATGAGGTGGAGCTTGTCAGAAGAAGAGAATGGATGGAAAATGTTATTGATAAAAATATGCAAAGTAGTACAATTGAAGACAGAATGATTGTAAGGGCTCTGATAAGTACATTTCTGGGAGGGTAGACATATGGGGAAATATGAGGAATTGATACATAAAATCCGTAAACGTGGAATGCCGTATGATTCCTGTTAGTTTCATAAATTTGCGCACATCTGATAGAAAAACTTCTCACAAAGGCAGGTGCGGGGAGATTCCGAGAGTACATTAATTGAAAGGAGAGGCTTTTTTATGTTGAATGAGAGAAGCATAAAAGAAGCAGAGGAGCAATATAACAATAAGATTTTATTGGTTGAAGACGATGTTGAAATCAGCACCATGTTAAAGAATTTTTTGGCGACGGAGAATTTTGACGTGGTTACGGCATTTGATGGGCAAAGCGCCTGTGATAAGTTTTTTGCGGATCGTTTTAGTTTGGTTCTGCTTGACTTGATGATACCCAAAATGAGCGGAATTGAAGTGATGGGAAAAATCAGAGAAAGTGATATAGTACCCATTATTATTTTATCTGCGAAGGATACAGATTCAGATAAAACACTTGGCTTGGGACTTGGGGCAGATGATTATATCACAAAGCCGTTTTCTGTTACGGAGGTGCTGGCAAGAATTAAGGCCAATATAAGAAGAAGTACACAGTATGTCTCAGGCAGTGCCAAGCAACAGACAATACTTCAAAAAGGCGGTCTAAGTATGAATCTGAATGATTATTCTGTAACCCAAAACGGAAACAAAATAGAGCTTACTGCAAAAGAATTTGAAATATTGAAACTCTTATTGCAGAATCAGGGGAAAGTTTATACAAAAGAACAGATTTATTCGCTTGTATGGAATGATGCATACTTTGGTGACGAAAATGCGGTAAATGTTCATATCAGCAGACTGAGAAATAAAATAGAAAAAAATCCCCGTGAACCGCAATATATCATTACAGTATGGGGAATTGGCTATAAGTTTGGAGAGATAAAAGATGAGTGATGAAACGATTTTGTTTTTCTGCGCTGTTATCATTCTCATTTTATTTCTGATAGTTTTATATCAACGGTTTGTTTTTCGCAGAGGGATACAGTCAAAGGTAAAACAGATGAATGAAAAACTGGAAGAAATTTTTGAAACGGGCAGCGACGAGAAAATAATGGTATTTACAGACAATCCTGTTTTAATGGATTTAGGAGCACAGATTAACCGCTTATTGATAGAGCGGCAAAAAATAAATGCAAATTTTAAGAGGGAGCAAATTTCTTCGAGAAAAATGCTGGCGAACATATCCCATGATATCAAAACACCTTTAACGGTAATATTGGGCTACTTAGAGATAATGCGCCTGAACCAGACAGATGATGAAATGCTTGAAAAGGTGGAAGAAAAGGCCAGACAAGTAATGAACCTTATCAATCAATTTTTCACTTTAGCAAAACTAGAATCTGGTGACACAGATGTGAAACTGTGTAAAATCAATATCAGCGAGGTATGTAGGGAAAACATTTTAGGGTTTTATGATATTTTGCTGCAGAAAGAATTTAAAGTTGATTTAGATATTCCAGATACACCCGTTTTTGTACAGGGAGATAAAGATGCGCTGCAACGGATTTTTTATAATTTATTGTCAAATGTAATGCGTTATGGTTCAGACGGAAAGTATTTGGGAATTTTTGTACGCCAAGATGAAAGCAGCGTTTATATTGATGTGGTTGATAAAGGGAAAGGAATCGAACGAGAGTTCATACCTAATGTTTTTGACAGGTTATATACAATGGAAGACTCCAGAAATCGGGAAATACAAGGCAATGGTTTGGGTCTGACGATTGCAAAGAACCTTGCGGAGAAGTTGGGAGGAGATATTGATTTGACGAGTATCCCCAATACTAAGACTACTTTTACGTTAAAATTAAAAAAAATAAGTTATTAAATTTCCTGCGAAAGAAATTTGTAAGAATTCGTCAACAGTTTTGAAAATCTATTTCACTATAATACAATTTAGAAACACTCCTTTGGCAAAGTGCTATGACAAAAGAGCTAATGCACAAAAACCAGCATGAAAATGAAAGGAGACGAAAAAATGTCTTATATTTTACAAACGAACCATTTATGCAAAATGATAAATGGAAAAGAATTGGTTTCGGATGTGAACATCCATGTAAAACAAGGTGAAATTTATGGATTTTTAGGACCAAATGGAGCAGGAAAAACAACGGTGATGAAGATGTTGACAAACCTTTGGAAACCGACAACCGGCACGATTGAACTGTTTGGAAAACCTTTGGAAGCATCTTCGTATGAAGTACTAAAGCGAATGGGAAGCATTATTGAATTTCCTACGTTTTATGAACACATGAGTGGAAAGGAAAACCTAAAGCTTCACTGTGAGTATATGGGGTATTACAACAAAGGGAGCGTAGAGGAAGCTTTGGAACTACTGAATTTGACACAGGCAGCAGACAAACCAACAGGGAGTTATTCTTTGGGAATGAAACAGCGCTTGGGAATTGCCCGTGCGATATTGTGCAAACCAGAGTTGATTCTTCTTGATGAGCCAACGAATGGTTTAGACCCTGCGGGAATGAAGCAAATCCGGGATTTGTTTCGAATGCTTTCTGCAGAATACGGCATGACGCTAATGATTTCCAGCCATCTTCTTTCTGAAATCGAAAGTATTGCTGATACCGTCGGTGTTCTCAACCATGGAAGAATGGTAAAAGAAATTTCTATGAAAGAAATTGCACAAACAAATACAACATATATTGAAATTGCTGTAGAAGACACAAAAAAAGCGGCGTATGTGCTGACTGAAAAAATGCAGTTAAGCAATTTCAAGGTTGCCGATGAATTTAAAATTCGCATTTATGAGCAGGGAATCACAACGCAGAAGGTTTCAAAAGAATTGATGCAAAATGAGGTAGCGCTTGTTTCTATTAATCAGCATACAGAAAATTTAGAGGAGTATTTTTTGAAAATGACAACGGAGGTGGATAAATCATGTTAAAGTTAATCAAACTGGAATGGAAGAAAAATAACATTGCAAAGTATATAAAAGGTGCTGTACTTATGGCAGTGCTGCTCGGTTTGTTTATTTTTGCATTAGCCTTTTGGGGGATTGCAAATGACCCTGATGGTACATTGGATGCCGCGCCAGGAACAGATGTAATTTCCGCACCGATTGAACTGTTTACAAGTATGGCATTTCTGATTTATACCAGTGTCATGTTGGCGTCTTTTATTGTAAGTGCATATAAAAATAAGACGATGAATTTGATGTTTACGTATCCAATAAAACGGCAGAAAATATTAGTATCTCAAATGATTGCAGTCTGGTCTTTTAATTTTGCAGCGCTTACGGTGACAAAAATGGCGATTTATAGTGTTGTGTTTATAGGAGCAAAATATATGCCGTCTTCCTTTGCGATAGATTTTTCTATCGGCAGCCTTTCTTTTTATATCCAACTAATATTGAAATCAGTGGTAATCGTAAGCATGAGCTTTATTGCATTGTTTGTAGGGATTGCGATGAAATCTTCCAAAGCGGCAATTGTCACTTCGTTTTTGTTGATTTTTCTGACACAAGCAAATGTTGGAGACTTTACAATGTCAGAAAATGTACTGTTTCCTGTTATTTTAACAGGTATTTCTTTCGGATTTGCTGTTTTGTCAATCTGTCATGCAGAAAGGAAAGATTTGATGTAGTGTGAGAAAAACTTGCAGCACAGAAAAATAAACGATATACTATTAAAGAGGACGAAATAATATAAGCAGCCATGTGTGCGTGCAGAGCTGACGGATGGGCAGATTTCTTATATGGCAGCATCAGAAGGAATTGTATATTGTGCGGATAAGGTGCAAAAGCATAGGAATCAAAGCCTTTTGCGGCAGGAAATGGATAGGAGATGGTTTATTTGAAAATCAAAGAAATGCTAGGGGCACTTCAAATAGATAAATTATTGGATAGAGGAGCAGTCAGACATAACCAGTTAATGACCGCGTGGGGGGAATCTATTGAAAGCAATCAGCTTGAAACAGTTTTGACAGAATATCCAAGACCGCAGATGGCAAGGCGGAATTATACAATCTTAAATGGAATATGGAAATACGCTTTTTCGCAGAATGCAGATTTTCCGACAGCTTACGATGGAACAATCCGTGTGCCGTTTTCACCAGAAACCGTTCTTTCTGGAGTGCAGCGTCAGCTCAATCCTGGAGAATACTTATGGTATGAGCGGGAAATTGAAATTGACAGGATTCCAAAAGCAAAAAGACTTCTGCTTCAATTTGGCGCCTGTGACGAACGATGCCGTGTTTATATCAATGGAGAATATGCCGGAGAGCATTCAGGCGGCTATCAGGCGTTTACAATAGATATTACTGCTTATATACATGTAGGAGAAAATCAATTGCAGGTCTGTGTTCAGGATGAAAGCGATACATCGTATCATGGTAAAGGAAAACAAACCCTCAAGAACGGCGGAATGTTTTATACTGCCCAAAGCGGCATCTGGCAGACAGTGTGGTGTGAGTGGGTTTCTCAAATTTATATAAATAAGCTTTATATCACACCTGATTATGACAACAGCAGTGTGCATATCAAAGTGATTCCTGCAAAAATGGATTGCGAGACAGTAATTCCATATAAAGTGCTGGTTTTTGACGGCAATCAGATTGTCAAAGAAAGCAAATCGGAAGTCGTATCAGGGGAGATAGCAGAAGTAACAATAGCAATTCCAGAGAAAAAGAGTTGGACGCCAAAGACGCCATTTTTGTATGAATTGCGGATCGTATATGGAGAAGATATGGTAGAAAGTTATTTTGGTATGCGGATTTTTTCTGTGGAGACAGATGCAAATAATCTGCCAAGATTGTGCCTGAATCATGAACCGTTGTTTCAAAAAGGCGTGCTTGACCAGGGATATTATCCAGAAAGCCTACTGACGCCTGTCAGCGACGAGGCAATGATATTTGACATAGAAACGGCGAAAGCGAAAGGCTTTAATATGATACGAAAGCACTGCAAGATAGAGCCGATGCGATGGTATTATCACTGTGATCGGTTGGGAATGCTTGTATGGCAGGATATGATCAATGGCGGAAGCACTTATCATCTGATAAAGACCTGTTATATTCCTACCCTTTTGCCAGCACTTAGACACAAAAAAGATAATGACTACAGCTTTACTTCGAGAGAAGATGAACAGGGTAGGGCTGAGTGGAAAAAAGAATGTATCGAGACTATAAAACAATTGTATAACTGCACTTCTATATGTACATGGGTGCTGTTTAATGAGGGCTGGGGGCAGTTCGATGCCAAGGAAAATACGGATATGGTCCGTGAAGTTGACAATACACGCATCATTGATGCGCACAGTGGCTGGTTTGACCAGGGTGCAGGCGATGTAAAAAGCGAACATATTTACTTCTTTGACCTTGTGATGAAAAAGAGCAAAAAACCATATATCATATCAGAGTTTGGAGGAATTTCCTATGCGGTGGCAGGACATACATATTCGGATAAATATTTTGGGTATGGAAACCATGAGAATAGGGAATCTTTAAAGGCGGCATATGAGAAGCTCGACAAAAAGATTGCAGAGCTGGAAAAAGAAGGTCTGTGCGCGTCGGTGTATACGCAGCTTACAGATATTGAAGAAGAAATTAATGGGATTATGACATATGACCGGAAGGTAATGAAACTGTGAAAACAATTGCTGTGATAGAAGATGATGTGCATATTGGAAACATATTGGAAGAAAGTCTGCAAAAAGAGGGGTATCAAACCTGTCGTGCGTATTCTGGAACAGAAGCAAAATATCTGTTAAAGGATTGCAAACCAGATTTGATACTCCTTGATTTGATGCTGCCAGGCATTGCAGGAGAGGAGCTTTTGCTGGATATTCGAAATATTCCAGTGATTGTTATGAGTGCCAAAGCAGGGATAGATGATAAAGTGACAGCGCTTCTTGGCGGCGCAGCAGACTATATTACGAAGCCGTTTGAAATCAGAGAGCTGCTGGCACGGATTACAGTCCAGTTTCGAAAGCGTGAGACAGATTTTCGGTCTGGGGAGCCGCTTATGGTTGGAGGGCTTACGCTGGATTTTGAGTTGCATGAGGTATGTTCTGGCAGCAGTGTGGTTCGGCTGACAAGAACAGAATTTGCGATCTTAAAGCTTTTGATGCAAAACAGTGGACAGGTTCTGTCAAAGTCTGCGATTCTTGACAATATCAGCAATGATACCCCAGACTGTACAGAAAGCTCTCTGAAACAACATATCAGCAATTTGAGAAAAAAGCTTTATGACATTGGCAGAGACGAGTGTATCGAGGCCATTTGGGGGATTGGATTCCGATTTGTATCGGAATAATCATAACAGCCCCAATTAATATTTACCAATTCTTTACTGTTTTCTTTACCATTTTCTTGATATCTATGGTTTACACTAAGTATACAAAAGAACAGTAAGTGTGCACATAATACAGAAAAGAGGTAAATGAAAATGGAATATTGTTTTACAGCAAATGCTTTAAGCAAGCATTATAAAAACTTTAAAGCGCTGAATAATTTATCTATGCATGTGCCCAAGGGGGCAATTTATGGTTTTGTGGGAAAAAACGGAGCTGGAAAGACAACGCTGATTCGGCTAGTGTGCGGACTGCAGTTCCCAACATCGGGCGAATTTACGCTGTATGGTGTAACCAATACAGACAGAAGGATATATAAAAATAGACGGAGGATAGGGGCTGTTGTAGAAACGCCCTCCGTGTATTTAGACGCAACAGCAAAGGAGAATATAAAAGCACAATACCGCGTGTTGGGTATGCCGTCTTTTGATGGAGTGGAAAATTTATTGCAGTTGGTAGGACTTGAGAACACTGGAAATAAGAGGGTAAGAGATTTTTCACTTGGAATGCGGCAGCGTCTTGGAATTGCAATTGCTTTGTGTGGTGAGCCTGATTTTTTGATGCTGGACGAACCGATAAATGGCTTAGATCCCCAAGGTATTATAGAAATTCGAGAGTTAATTCTGAGACTGAATCAGGAAAAGCAAATTACAGTGCTGATATCTAGCCATATTCTGGATGAGTTGTCAAGACTTGCAACACACTATGGTTTTATTGATAAGGGCAGTATGGTAAAAGAAATCAGTGCAGAAAAACTGGAAGCCGCCACCAAAAAGTGTATGAAGATTACGGTAAATGATACAAGGTCAATGTGTTTGGTATTGGATCAGATGGGGATAGAATATCGTGTTGTATCCTTGACGGAAGCAGAGCTGTATGGAAACATAACGGTTACAACGCTTGTACGCGCGCTTGATACGGTAGGGTGCGAGGTTGTATCTATGCGTGAAAAAAATGAGAGCTTGGAAACCTTCTATTTGAATTTAGTTGGAGGTGGTACAGATGCGTAATCTTTTGATAGCAAATTTTGCAAGACTTTGGAGAAACAGGCTGTTTTGGCTGATAGAAGCCGGAATTTTTGTGTGGGGATGTACGGTTTATTTTTTAATGAAAATAAATGTGCGCAATGGGTATTTATTTGAATATGGAAATACTTATTTTTTTAATCAGATGACGTTTGTTGGAATTACATTGGCTTGCTTGTGCAGTTTTTTTATAGGGACAGAATATAGCGACGGCACCATGCGCAATAAACTTGCGGTAGGGCATAGCAGGAAAACAGTCTATCTGGCGAATTTGATTACAGTTGTTTGTGCAGGATTTGCACAGTTTGCAATATATCTGCTGGCAGCGCTTACAGTAGGAGTGGCGTTGATGGGAGATGTGGTTTGGAGCAGTTTATACAGGCCGGCGGAAAGCTTTGCACTGGCATTTTTATCAATTTGTGCAAGTGCTGCAATTGCAGTGTTTTTGGCTATGGTTATCATTGATAAATCCAAAGCGATTTTTGTAAATGTCATTTTGTCTGTACTGCTTTTGGCGGCGGGGGCTTCTGCAGTCAAAGGTTTAATGCAGCCGGAAACAACGCAAAGAATCTATGTACTGGAAACAGGAGAATATAAGTTGGCCTCTGAGGAGAACCTTTACACGGAGGAGCTTTTGAAGGCAGAGGAAGTGCCAAATCCGCGGTATCTACGCGGTTTAGAAAGGCAGGTATATGTGTGTATTTCAGCGGTGCTGCCAACATCTCAGGCACTTGTATGTTCCATTGAAGAAGAGTTTTTTGACAGATTTTCTGTTTTGAATGTTTTGGGGACACTGCTGTTCGTTGGGGCGGTATCTGGTGGTGGGATGATTCTGTTTATGAGACGAGATATCAAATGATCGGTGTACTTTCGGAGTTCCTTTGTGTCTGATATTGCGGGAAGATTTTTTCAGAAATGCGCAAATTTATGGGCAGTGCGCGGAACGTATGTTGATTCAAGTTTGCATGATACAAAAAGAGGTGTGGTATGGCTTCATGGGCAATTGGATTTGCACTGGCAACTGTGATAGCGATAGGGTGTGTTGTGAAAATCATTTTTTTGTACAAAGATTTGGACGAAATCAGAAATGAGTTGCATGAGCGTCTAAGCGAAGATACCAACAATGTGATTTATGTGGCAGGAACAGACAGACCTCTTAAAGCGTTTGCAAAAAGTCTGAATCAGGAGCTTGGAATATTGTATGACCTTCGCCGCCGCTATCAAAATGGCGACAAGGAATTAAAGGAAGCAGTTACCAATATTTCTCATGACCTGCGGACACCTCTGACCGCAATTTATGGTTATCTGGAATTGTTGGAATCCGAACCGAAAACGGAGACGACAACACATTATTTATCACAGATATCAGATCGTGCTGATGCGCTGAGGACACTGACAGAGGAATTGTTTCGGTACTCTGTTACTGCGTCTGTGCAAGGAAAAAAGAAGGAACGCATAGTGCTGAACCGCGTTTTGGAAGAGAGTCTTTTGTCGTATTATGATATTTTCTGCAAAAACAAGATAGAGCCACAAATTGAGATTCCCGAAGAGCCTGTTATCCGATTCCTGGATGCAGGTGCGTTGAAGCGGATCTTTCAAAACATACTGGATAATGCAGTAAAGTACAGTGCCTATCAATTTCGGGTCTGTCTTTTGGCAGATGGGACAATTTTGTTTCAAAACAAGACAGACAAGCTTGACAACATATCCGTGGAACGACTATTTGACCGCTTTTATACGGTGGAAACGGGAAGAAATGCAACTGGGCTTGGCCTTGCGATCGCAAGGCTTTTGACAGAGCGTATGGGCGGAAGCATTTCAGCACAATTCAAAGAAAATGAACTCACAATTAGGATATTGTTTTGAGAAGCATTTATTATTGAGATATGGGAGTTGGAATAATTATAAATTTATTGGACAGGATATATTCAGGTTGTTATTATGATGGCAAATGAAGCCCACCAGATTCTAAGCTCTGGTGGGCTTTTGGTATCGGGCATGTGAATTATTCCAAAACAATTTTCTTATGTTTTCTTTCAAATTCTGCAATATGTTTTTTCATAAGGATTTCTAATTCCCGATTAGAAGAACGTCCATGATATTGGGCAACAAAATGAAATTTTTGCAACAGTTCTGATTCTGTTCGTAATGTAAATTTAACTATTTTCGTCATCATTAAAATACCTCCAACTAATATGAATGTACTTTTAAAATCTCCAGTACATCTGCTTTATATGGACTTTTTGCCAGATGACAGGAGCTATGAAGTGTACATCTGACATTATTATACTGTCAAAATGACGGCAATATTTACGTTGACGGCACAATGACGGCATATTATAATTGGAATGTAATATATAAATCGCAGAGGATTTTATCAAATGAAATTTTATAAATTAACATATGTGCTGGAAGATGAGTATGTAGAAAAACTTGCTGCAATGGCTGAACGATATAAAAAGGTAAATGGATGGAGTGAAAAAGATATGCTGCAGTTTGCAGTTACTGCGCTTATTCGGTCTGATATGCAAAGGATTCTGAATTTTTTAGAAGTCGAAATAAATCGGCTGGAAAAAAATAACTGATTTAGCCAGGGTATATGCTCTAGCTAAATCAGTTATTTTTTGATAAGTAAATTAGTGGTAAAGTTCGAATTTCTGTACCATTTTATTTAATATTTCAGCTTGTGAAGCCAGTTCATCGGAGGTAGCGGAGGTTTCCTGGGAGGCAGCAGAGTTATCTTGTATGCCATGGGCAATTTCTTCAATGCCTACACGGAGCTGTTTCATGTTTTCTGCCTGAATCGCTGCGTTTTCTGCGGTTTCCTGGATCATTTTATTGACACCATCTACAGCACTTACCGATTCTTTCAGAGAATTCATAGCACCAGAAGCAATCGTATTTCCCTTATTAATTTCTTCCATTGATATTTCAATCAGTTCTTTTGTGTTATTTGCTGCTTTGGAGCTTTCCAGTGCCAGTTTTCCAATTTCATCTGCTACAACAGCAAACCCCTTTCCAGCCTCACCAGCACGGGCAGCTTCGATAGAAGCATTTAAGGACAGCAGATTTGTCTGTGATGCAATGTCTTCGATTGTCTGAATGATTCCGACAACTTGTTGTGAGGTTTGGTGGATTTTGTCCATGGCATCCATCATCAGTTTCATTTTTTCCTGGTTCTGCTCAATCATTGCAGCAGTCTGTGCAGTTGCTTTTGCGGAAGCTTCTGATTCTTTGCGGCTGTTTTCTACCTGATCGGCAACGGTAGAAGTGGTCGCTGTGAGCTGTTCAATTGATGCTGCCTGTTCTTCTGCGCCTTCTGCTAAGACTTGGGAAGCAGTAGCAAGTTCAGCAGCACCTACAGACACACGTTCTGAACTTTCATTGATGCCTAACATTACCTGATTCATGGAATCAGAAATATTGAGCAGAGCCGTTTTAATCTTTTGGAATTCTCCAGCGTAATCATTTTTTAACTCAATACGAAGTTTTCCATCTGCAATTTGTGCCAGTACTTCGGCTGTTTCATCAATATATACAATATATTTTTTGAGCCGGTCGACGGTCTTTTGGAACGATTCGCCCAATTCTCCAATTTCGTCTTGACTTGTAACATTAACATGTACATTTAAGTTACCGGCTGCAAGCTGCTGTGCAGTATGGTTCAATTCCAGAATTGGCTTTGTTAGTTTTGCAGTACTTTTCCTGATTTTAAATGCTATCAGAAGAATACCAAATGCAAAGATAACAATAAGTGCGGTAACCATTGCAATTAATATTTCATAATATTCTAACAGTGGGAGGCTGCTAAGTACAATATATCCTGTCTCCCCGGCACTTTTAAGAGAACCATATTTTGTAACGCCGCCTGCTTTGTATTTTAGAAACACATCATTGCCTGATAAAATTGCGTCTGCAACATTTTGGGAGATATCGACATCTTTGATATTTTTCTGAATAATATCATTTTGCGGATGATAGAGGAACGTTCCATTTTCTGATAACAACAGCATGGAGCCACTGCGGCCGATTTTGTAATCACTCATAATATCCGTCATATGATCTAATGCAATATCCATTCCGACTGCGCCAAGAACCGTTCCGGTAGCGTCATCATAAACCGGAGATGCAGCGCTTAAAATCATCTTTTCGGTTGATGAATCAATATAGGGTTCTGTCAAAACAGTTTTCTTTTCCAGTATGCAATGATACCAGCCACGACCAGTAATATCCCAGCCTTCTTCGCTGACAAAACCATCAGACTGCATTAGCGAACTGGTATCCAAGTCAGAGATCCATACAGCCATAACATTTTCGGAATCTGTTTTTGAGATGTTTATAAGATTTTCCATAACAGTATCTATTTTTTCAGTCTGCTGCATATGGTCACCAACTTTGGTGTTCATCAGGACATATTTAATCTCTGGATTCGCTGCTAATTGCTCTACGCTTCGCGTATATTGTTCTAAAAAACCTGTTAGCTGATTTGCTGCAGCATTGGATTCTTGTGTGAGTTCTGTCTTTTTTGAAGTAAGGCTCAGCCATCCTACCATACAAATTGCAACGATTGCTATGAACAGAAGCACAAAAATGACGCTTCCTCCTATTTGATGAAGGATTTCATCTGCGATGCTTTTTCTAGTGTTTGTTTCTTTTTTTGGTTTCCCCATAATAAACCTCCAATAATCTTTATGCACTTTTAGAAATTTTACTTTTCAGAAGAAAGAAAATTTTACATGTTTCTATATTTATTGTATCGCTATTTGGAAGGGAGTACAATAAAAATTTATATTTTATTTAGAATTATGTCGAATTTTGGGTTTCCTGGTTTCGATTATTGATAAAACAACTTTTTCATGATACCATTATAAATAAATATAGTGATGGATTATTTTGTGCTTGGCAGGGAGAAAGTTTGGAAAAGAGATTACTGTATCAAAAGAGTTATTACTATAATGAGTGATTGGACAAATGTCTTTTGGTTTTATATTTGGCTATGACTTTGTAACAGTTTCACTATATCATTAGATTATTAGGAGGAGAAGAGATGGAAAACAAAATAAGTTCCATGGAAAAGAAGCTTTCTGATGAAAAAGTGATTGTCATTGATTTTGGCGGACAATACAATCAGCTTGTGGCAAGACGTGTCAGAGAATGCAATGTGTACTGCGAAATTTATTCTTATAAGACAGATATTGAGCGGATTAAGGAAATGGCACCCAAGGGCATTATTTTGACAGGAGGTCCCAATAGCTGCTATGAAAAAGATGCACCTAGTTACTCAAAAGAACTGTTTGAATTGGGGATTCCTGTGCTAGGACTTTGCTATGGCGCACAACTGATGATGCTGGTGCTTGGCGGAAAAGTTGAAAAGGCGCCTGTTCGCGAGTACGGAAAAACACAGGTGCACGTGGACAGCACTTCGCCGTTATTTGCTGATGTGGCAGAAAGTACCATTTGCTGGATGAGTCATTTTGATTATATTTCCAAGACTGCCTCTGATTTTTGCGTGACAGCACACACAGCAGACTGTCCTGTGGCAGCGGCAGAGTGCCCAGATAAAAAATTATATGCAATCCAATTCCATCCTGAAGTACTGCATACCGTCGAGGGAACAAAAATGATTCATAACTTTGTGCGTGGTGTTTGCGGCTGTACAGGCTCATGGAGAATGGATTCCTTTGTTGAAGAATCTGTGAAGCAGATTCGTGAAAGAGTCGGAGACGGCAAAGTGCTTCTCGCATTATCCGGCGGGGTAGATTCGTCAGTTGCGGCAGGATTGCTGTCAAGGGCAATTGGCAAACAGCTTACCTGTGTATTTGTCGATCATGGTTTGCTGCGCAAAGATGAAGGGGATGAGGTCGAAGCAGTTTTTGGTGCAAATGGTGATTTTGACCTTAATTTTATTCGTGTCAATGCACAAGAACGCTATTATGCAAAGCTCGCAGATGTGACAGAGCCAGAACGAAAGCGGAAAATCATTGGCGAAGAATTTATTCGTGTCTTTGAGGAGGAGGCAAAGAAAATCGGCGCGGTCGATTTCCTCGCACAGGGAACGATTTATCCAGATGTGGTAGAGAGCGGTCTTGGCGGCGAGTCAGCAGTGATTAAGTCACACCACAATGTAGGTGGACTTCCTGATTATGTAGATTTTAAAGAGATAATAGAACCATTGCGTGATTTGTTTAAGGATGAGGTTCGCAGGGCAGGATTGGAATTGGGAATTCCAGAGAGATTGGTATTCCGGCAGCCGTTCCCGGGACCTGGGCTTGGGATTCGGATTATCGGGGAAGTTACAGCAGAGAAGGTGCGGATTGTGCAGGATGCGGATGCGATTTACCGCGAGGAGATTGCAAAGGCAGGACTGGACAGAAGTATCGGACAGTATTTTGCGGCGCTTACGAATATGCGGAGTGTCGGTGTCATGGGAGATGAGCGGACGTATGATTATGCGGTTGCGCTGCGTGCGGTGAATACGGTTGATTTTATGACCGCGGAGTGCGCGGAGATACCGTTTGCAGTGCTGCAGACCGTGATGAGCCGGATTATTAATGAGGTGCGGGGAGTTAACCGGGTAGTGTATGATTTGACCAGTAAGCCGCCGGGGACGATTGAGTTCGAGTGATGAAATGAACTTTAGGAAGCCAGTATTTATGCGCTTTCCAAGCAAATTTGTTTAGGTACTGGCAACGATTTGGCAACATTTTCAACATCACGCACTAAATAATTACATCAATGGCATAAGAAAAACCTTGCTGATTTTCAGATATGGAAACTGAATATCGGCAAGGTCTTTTTTATGCTTATTTCTGCTTTTTCTTTTTAGATGTTTTCTTTTCTTCTTTCTCGATTTTCTGAAATTCTTCCATGAGCATATCGCTGACCGCCTGTGAGGGGACTTTTGCCCAATGCTTTGAAGTGTCCAGTTCGGGGTACTTGTACCGCCACTGGTCGTATTCCTCTTTGGTAATCTCGCCCTGTTCCA